>Ga0182013_10004169_pt1 | contig 17519 bp, 32 predicted proteins | sample 612S2MmetaG_FD_120487 | JGI IMG/M metagenome (GOLD analysis project Ga0182013, IMG submission 120487) | Permafrost microbial communities from Stordalen Mire, Sweden - 612S2M metaG | ecosystem: Environmental > Terrestrial > Soil > Wetlands > Permafrost | place: Sweden: Stordalen | collected...
AGGGTCAATGGCACAGAATGTTTTATCCAAACGCAAATTATTATTTTCAATTTTCATATTTTCAATCTTTAATGAATTATTAAATTTGGATAATCCGAAATTTGACAACCGTTTCGATCCGGGGTACCCTGACCAAATCGCAATTTGTCAAGGGGCATCATAAAATGACAACGCCGGAAAAATTAAAACTAGGTCGCGCGTTTTTCGCGACCGTCGAAAAGTCGATCGGTTATTCTGTCACCGATCATATTATTGATTTGTTTTTTGATAATTCTGCAAAGCTTAATTTTTCAGATGATGATTGTCTCAATGTCGGCAACGCGATTCGCGCCGATAAAGGTTTGCCGCCCGTCGCGAAATGGTGGACTGATGATATTGCGCAGCGCTATGATGTCATGCGCGAAAGTCCGCTGGCATCACTTGATCCCGAACAATCCATCTGCGGAGGCCTCGCGACTGACGATTGAAAAGGATGCAAACATCCGACAGACTGACCTGGAAAATCTGTAACATGACCCGCCGCAAAATCCCAACCGAACTTCGCCAACCTGCCAGGCTCAATCCTGCCAATGCGGAAGCGCGTTTGCGAAAACTACGCCTTGAAATAGAGGGATGGATAATCGAGATTGACGACGCTATTGCGCGCTCCCGCGCAATGCGAGAACTGAAAGAGGCATCGCAATGACAAAACTCAAATCTTATTTGGCGACGATCGAACGTCTAGAGCCGGATATTCATCCGATCGATCCTGGCGCGTTCTACGCCAGCGCAGCAATATCCCTTAAGCGTATTGCCGATCTGCTAGAGGCTCGCGAGGCGCGCGTGATCGCATTTTTCGCCACTCATAAGATCAACGACGAGGCGGAATTCTGACCATGACAAACCGCACCGATTGCAAAACTCTACTCGCGAAACAGGTCGCCATTTTCAACGGTCATATTTGGGCGAAGCTTCCCGACAAGATCAAGGACCGTTATTTGACCCTGGCGGAAACCGTGCTTGCGGCGGTCGAACGCAAGCAGACTTCCTACAATTGGAATTCGCCGCAGCGCCCGGACGGCGACGGTCTTTATCTGCGATGACCCGCGCCGATCCCGACGAACGCGACGAAATTATCCGCGCGGCGATCGCTAATTATATTTCTGGTCATATCGGCGATATTCGCGCGGAAGCTTCCTTGGCGGCGTGCAATTTGAATGCTAAGGAGATAGACGAATTGCTTTTGCCGCACCGCATCACGGCGCGGAAGAATTACAGGCTAGTCAATTCGAAAAGGCCGGTCAGATGAAACCATCATCCGCTTTCTACATGGCAATTTTCGATATTGAATTTGACGCCATTTCCGCGCTGTCGGATTTGGCACAACGGACTAAATCGCGCATCGCTTTAATCGCTCGATTTGATGAACTGCAAATTCCGCAGTGTCTATGGCAAGGCGGAAATCCGCCATCGCCCAAATGTTAACCATCATCCCGTTTTCCCTTTGGGCAATCCTGGCGCTGTTGATCGTCGGATATATTGCCTTTGGAATTCCCGGCGTTGTCGGGATTGTCATCGCCGCATTTCTTATGCGGCGTTTCTAACCGCCCTATCGGTCGCGGCGGCATCAAGCGACCGAATATCAAGGACTAAAACAAATGGCTCTATTCCCGAAAAAAGACGACAAGATTTCGTCCGGCCTTCCGGCGGGCGATCATGTCGGCGGTCCCGTTCCCGAAACCACGGAAGCGGCACCGCACGAGGTCGCCACGATCACGGGCGGCGATATTGCCACGCCGGTCAAGCAGGGTGCCAAGCGCATGCACAAGGCGACCTATGCGACCGACAAAAAGAACGGTGGTTATCTGATCCGCGTCGAAGGTCCGAATTCGAACGCCTTTTCCGGCAAGATCGTTCCTGTCGTCAAGCGCGACGACAGCGAAAGCTCGGAGGCGCTGGACCGCCTGATCTGGACCGGCAAGGACGCGGAGACGGGCAAGCTTGTTTCGCTCTATTCGTTCGTGCAGAAGCCGCGCGTCAACGCGGAACCCGAATTTTGAAGGTCGGATAATCCTCCGAATTTCAAAAGGATCGTTGTTACAACTCAAACGTAGAAAGACGAAAAAATGAAATCCCGAACATCCCTGACGATGGCGGATTGCGGCAATTTCGCCGCGATCAAGACGCAGCCGGACACCGTAAAATCTCTGACGCTGGCGTCGGTTTACGGCATTTGCAACCAGGTCGCGGAGCGCAAATCTCCCGACAAGCTTTCGACCTATCGCGCGTTGATGGGGAATTTCCGCATTATCCCGACGGAAGGCGATCCGATCGAAACCGGATTGCTGATTTTCCCGCCGGCCTTTCTGGCGTTGCTGTCGGCACCCATCAAGGCGTTGGAAGATAACGCGGCCACGCAATTGTGGTTCGCGTATGATATCGTCTCAATCCGCGCCAAAAACGATGTGGGTTATTCGATCAATTTCGTGGTACGCAGTGAGCCGGTTGTAGCGAACCAGATGGACGATTTCGTCGCGCTGCATTCGCAGAAGAAAAAATAATTCGGAGGCATCCCAATCAGGGGTAAGTCCTCCGAATATTCCGCCGCGCTTATCTCTCAGGGTTCGCGCGGCGGTTTCGTTTCAACAATATCGAAAGGCATCAAATGAAACGCCGCGCCGCACAAGCCATCGCACGCGCCAAAAAGACGCGAACACACAAGCAAATCCAGCCGCAACCGCTGTCGAAATACGCCAACAAAAAGCGGTTGCGCTATGCGACGTTGCTGGATGAATTGCCGCCAACGGATCGAAATCCAGATGACCGATCTTGAAAAGTTGAACCAGATCCCCGACGAGCATCGCCAGCAGGCAAAGCTTGATTTGCTTGTTTCCATTATGGAAGGCGAAACCGCGAATTTCGCGGCGGGCGTTTACGTCACGCTTTTGAAGGCGTTCGCCCTGGCGGTTATGTCATCGACCGGCGGCGATCCGTTCGCGACCATTGCCCAGCTCAGTCATCATACGCGGATGGAAATCCGCAAGGAATTGAACGATCAGGGGATAACGACAAAGGCACCGAAAGGGCATTGACGGCACGGGGCCAAATCAGATCATAAATAAGGCCCGCCGGTCATCACACCGGCGGGCCTTTTAGCATCACAAGCGGGGCAACTCGCTGATGCTTTTAGGACCACGGGCGGGGGTCCATCCATCATGGCTAAATCTGATTTGCGGAAAACGCAACGAAAAATTCTAAAAGCCAACATCTTAAAATTACAGAAAGCCGGATTGATTGGCGCGGTCGATTTTCGAAAGAAAGCGACGCCCGCCATAATACGCAAGCTTGAAAAATACCGCGCCGTCCTGGTCGGCAAGGCGGCGGCGGTGCAAGCGCCTGATCTGGCGACGGCTCGCCGTCTGCGAAAGACGCTCGGATTAAAGGGCAGCGGCAAGACGATTATTGTTCCGCGCGAAAAGGGCGAACGCTACCGCGTCGAAAAAACGACCGGCGACATTGTTTCGACGCGCAAGGGATACGGCGAGGGCGAAATTATTCACAAGCGCCTGTCAAAGAATTTCCCGGTCGAACCCCGGCCCGGATTGGACAAGCGATATTATTATACGATCCCGGAAAAGACGCCGGGCGCGGCAAAATTGAAACGAACGACATTCGGAAGCCAAAACGAATTGCTTTTCTATCTTTCGAAATATGGCGTGAAATTCGAAGATATGCAGGATTATTTGGAAGTCGAGCAGATCAGGCGCGGAGGTCGCGCCGACAAGCGGCGGCAGAAAATGATTTACGAGGAAAGGCAAAAGGCAAAACGCCGGTTCAAGCGGCGCAAGCCTAAAAAGCGGAAGCTGTGAATTCGTGGCACCGCCGCTGATTATCGACGGAATGTTGTTTGAAGCCGCGCCGACGCGCGGGCGCAAGCCGCGTCACAAGCGCGACGATCGGGGAACCATGCGCGCATTGACCCAAGGCGAGCGTCACAAGCGATCCAGGGCGGGCAAGATGGATGCTCGTTTGCGGCATATTGCGGTTCTGGATTTCGAGACTGATCCGTTTGACGCTGATCTGAAATCGGAAATTCTGCCGTTTGTCTGCGAACTGTATTCCGAAAATTTCGGATCGATTGTAATATGGGACGAAAATTTTGACACCTTCATTGCAAAGGTTGTCGCGGAAATAGAGGGATTGCCGGATGCTTATACTATTTACGCTCACAATGGCGGCAAATTCGATTATCTGTTTCTCGTTAGACACTTGCGAGGGACGGTTAAATTCAAAGGTCGCGCGATCATGTCTTGCCGCATCGGCAATCACGAACTTCGCGATAGTCTGCATATTCTTCCTGAAAAACTAGCGGCTTGGAAAAAAGACCACTTCGATTACTCGAAAATGAAACGGAGCAACCGTGCGAAATTCCGCGATGAAATTCTCGCTTATTTGCATTCTGATTGCGTATATCTTTATGATATTATCAAATCTTTCGTTGCCGAATTCGGTCTTAAAATCTCGATCGGTCAAGCCGCGTTTTCCGAACTTAAGAAAGAATATAAGAATGTCGAAATGTTTGGCGGCAACCGTTTCGCCGATTGCCAGGACGAATTTCTTAGACGGTATTTCTTTGGTGGCCGAGTTGAATGTATCGGCGGGCGAGGGCTATTTGATAATTCGGCGGGGCGCGGAGATTTTAAGCTGTACGATGTTAATTCAATGTATCCCTTTGTCATGGCAAATTTCAAACATCCTATTTCGGACGAATATAACTGGCGACGTGGTACGCCGTCGGACGATACAGTTTTCATCGATGTGGAATGCAGAAATCTCGGAGCGTTTGTGTCCCGAACGAAAGCCGATCCGACAGACGCCATGCCGGAATTCGGACGCGGGCGGTACTACGTCACCAAATGGGAATTTGACGTTGCAACAAAATACGGGTTGATCGATGACGTTAACATTGTGGGATGTGTGGACAATCAAACGCGATCTGATTTTTCTAGTTTCATTGTCCCTATGTATGATCGCCGCCGCAGTGTTAAACAATCGATGGAGGAACTTCGTAAAATTGGTAAAGAAGATACTACAGATTTCGAGGAATTGAAAAAACAAGATTTGTTTTTGAAGTACCTCCTGAATAATTCATTCGGCAAATTTGCTCAGAACCCGCGCAATTTCAAGGAATACTATTATACGGACGCGGGCGAATGTCCGCCTGACGATTGGATGAAATTTCTCAAATCCGCCGACGCGGAAACGCGGCACAAATTCGAGATGCCGATTGAGCGGACGGACACATTCGAGATTTGGGCCAAGCCGTCGCCAGGGCGACGTTTCAACAACGTAGGCACCGCCGCAAGCATCACGGGCGCGGCGCGGGCGGTCTTGTTGGAGGCGACGCAGCACGCGCGCGAACCCATTTACTGCGATACGGATAGTCTGATCTGTCGCGACCTGGGGTCTGTCGTGGTGGACGTTTCAAGGCTAGGTGCCTGGAAACACGAAGCGACGTTTGATCGTGTCATTATTGCCGGTCGCAAATTGTACGCTTGCGAAGTGCAGGGTTATCCTGATGGACATGAAAAGCGGGTTAAGATACGTTCGAAAGGTGCGTCGGGCTTGACGTGGCGGGACATGGAAAAGCTTTTAGAGGGCGAAACAATCCCGACAATCAATAAAGCGCCGACGATCAGTAAAACCGGGCATCAGGATTATTTGAAACGAAACATCCGCGCGACCGCGCCGCTGAAAAGGAAAAATGCATATGCCAATTAGAATGTCTTTTCCGCTCGCAAATACAGCCAAGCCGGTTGCCGGTCCCGTCGGCGTCAACGTGCCGCTGGATTTTACCCTGACGAATAATGTTTCGAGCGATCTGGCGCTTGAACAAATGCAGGGCGTTCTCGATTTCGTGCAAAGTATCTACATCAATAATTTTGCGAACACGAAAGCGCTCTCGATCACGTTCAACGGTCTGCAATATCAGATCAACGTGGCGGCGGGCGGCTGGGGAATTTACCCGGTTCTGGGGACGGCAGGAACTTTGTCCTGGACGGCAACCAGCGTCGGCGCGGGTTTGCTTGTGCCGACCATCATGTTCAATGTCGCAGTGCCGTATTTCAAGGGCTAATTGGAGGTGGCACAATGGGCAACACAGTAAAAGGATTATTCGCCGCTCTTTTTATTTTCGTTGCTGGAATTTCCAGCGCGCATTCGCAAACCTGTAATGATCCATCTGGATTTCTGAAAAGCCTTGGACCGATTTCGCTCGGCAACCTTCTTATATTAGGACCGGATTGTCAGCACGTCCAGGACGGTGGGGCACCGCAGGGTACGTCAATCAATATCAATTCAATTCTATCTTATGGCGGCAACGGAAATGGAACGTTTAATAATTCCGCCGCGATAGCATCGGCGTTGGCTGGCACGCCGTGCGGCGGTCAATTAGTTTTTCCGGCCGGAATATTTCTTTATACACCGCCGATAGTAATCACTTGCCCGATTAATATCATAGGGGCCGGATCTTCGGTTAATGGTGGAACCGGAACGGTTTTTCTGGCTGCTGCTGGAACGCCAACGACAATTGATTGTTTCGATATTATCGGTCAAACCAATGTCGCCACTCGGGGTTACACCTTTCAAAATTTCAGCGGCGCAAGTCAATCCGGTAATGTTTGCAGAAATTTCTTTCATTTCGATAGCACCGCTGGAACAACAACCGGATTTGCCGAAGTTGTTATTTCAAATATTTACGCGCCCGCGTCCGTTTCCGCTGGCGGTTATTCCATAAATGTTGACAACGGAACTGGCGTTAATGCCAATGGTGGAACATTCAATTTCACAGCGAGCGGTAACTTTCTTGCCGGTGGCATTAATTTTCAAAAAGCGGGCGATTCGCTTCGGGTTTTAAATAATATTATAACTGGTGCTAATACCGGAATAACTATTAATCAAGTTTCGGGGGCGGCTGGTTTTGAAGAAAGGGGAAATAATATTACCTCGACAGCCGGTTGCATTGTTGATGTTGTATCGATCAAGGCAATTCTTGATAGCGGTGAGTGTGAACAATCAACATCAAGCACAGAAACAAATAATTCCGTAATTGATATTCAGTCCGGCGCGAGTGACACAAGTCTGCAAAACAAAACAATTCAGAATGTTTCAAGCGTATTATCAACGCTACCGATAAGAAATGCCGGTAGCAACACAACAATAATGAATAATCGAATTTCAGCGTTAGGATCAGCGTCCTATATTACAAATATTTCCGGTTCATCAAATACCATTATATATCCAAACTTTTACGCCGGTTTTAGCAGCGGGCCAAATATTACCGACGCGGGAACGAATACGATATATCTTCCGAATTCGAAGGGAACGCCGCTTGGCGTTCTCGGAAATCCGTCATCTGTCGCGACTGCCGCGCCTTATAGTGATATAGTCCCTTCAAATGTCGATCAGATTTTGCGCGCTGATACAAGCGGGTCTAGTATTGGGTTTGGCTCAATCAATTTGGCTGGAAGCGGCGCGGTCGGATCGACTATATTAAAAGTAGTCAATGGCGGAACGGGGGATAGCGGAACGTCCTGGACCACTTACACGCCGACGATTACGTTTACCGGAGGAACGGGAAATTCGGGTGGCTCGCCTGTCGGCGGATACAAACAGCTCGGGAAAACACTGCATGTCAGGGTTTCGACAACGATTACTTATACGACAATTCCGACCAGCGTAGCGTTCAATTTGCCTCTTTCTCTTTTAGGTGTCGCGGCGCAAACGCAATTCTTATGGTGTTATGATAATTTCAACGGCATCGCGTCTGGCGGTTTGGTAGCTGGCGGTTCAAATAGCGTTAGCACAACCGGGCTTATTACGGCGAGCGGACAACCTTTGAATTGTGAAGGCGTTTTGGAAACTCAATAATGAGAAGTTTTCTCGGTTTCGGACAAACGCCCTACATCGGAACGCCGCAAGCGCAACCGATCAAGCTTGGCGGAATTGCCGGGCAGGCGATCCCGTTATTGTTTCAATGGGTTTCCTACGGTGCATTTTCAAATCCAAATATCAACGTGCTTGTGGATGTCTCTCAGCAGCCATGTGTGAAGCTGGATCAAATTCGAAGCGTCTATATTGATAATTTAGGAAGCGATAATCCGATTTATGTGAACTTCCCGGATACAAATTACACGGTGGTTGCAAAACCAAATTCGGAAGGATGGTATCCGGCCTATACGAACGCGCGGCAATGTTGGGTTGTCGGTGAAGGTTTTCTTTCGACGGATATTCCGCAAACCTATATCATTCTTTCAAACATCATTTTGCCGCCGGCCGTCAACGTTGAAATAGATCAGGCGTTAAATCTGAATTTGGCTTCGCCAGCGATCACACGCGGAACAACAATCTACAATTCAAAGTATGGCGTTCCCGCGCTTGGCGATCAATTTTTTTCGTCGGCATTGCTTCCGATCAATGTGGTCGGAACTGCGAATTTATGGAATACACCGTATGCAAGCGGCTTTTTATATATAACTTCACTTTCGGTTTATGGTCTTGGTGTCTCTACCACCGGCGCAAATGCTACAGGAAATTTTGTGCTGGAAAGCACGGGAGTTGCCGGAACTCTTTTGAATTTATCTTATACAATTACACTTGCGCAACCGCCGGGTGTTGAAGATATTGTTTCTTTATCTGGCTTGCAAATCAAATTAGACGCGACACAAACCTGGCGCTTGCGTAATATAGCGGGGGCCGCCAACGGCGAATTGCAAGTCGTGTCATCGTTCACACAACAGCCATAGGGGCATCGAATGAACGCCGTTGAAATGATGATGAAAACAATGCTCGACAAGGCGCTGGCAAATCTTCCGCCGGAAGTCACGAACACGATTGGACAAATCGGGCAAACCGTGGCAGGGTTCAAGGCACAGTTGGACCGGATCGAAAATCAGAACCGCCTGATTATCGCCCATTTGAATATTCCAGCGGACACCGAAATTATGGAGAATAACGATGTACGGATACCAGGACCGGGAACCGGAAGCGAAATCTGAACTTTCGCTTTTCGCGGAAATTTCCAAGCGGCTTGACGCGCAGGATCAGCGGATTGCCGAATTGCACGCCGTCATTGACGCCGGTCAGAAAGACGGCAGCGTCAATTTTGACGTGGCGCACGCGACGCACGTTCTTGCCAAGCATTTCTACCATGACCGGCCCGAACCCGTCGCCGCGTCCAATTGAGCATTAACGACGATATTGCGGCGGCGGCTGATATTCTCAGCCGTCGCGGCTTTTCGGCAAACATGCCGGAAAATGATTTGCATCCCGATCCTGCCCGGTTACAGCAGGAGTTGATTTTGTTGCGTCACCGTGTCGAGGCTCTTGAAGCTGTCGTTTCGCAACTCGCCGGGATTGCACCTTATGTCGGAAAATTCCCAATCTGAAACCACGGGCGAGCATGTGGCCGCCATCGTGGAAGGCGTTGAAGCCGCCGCCGCCGCCGCCATTGAAGGCGCGAACGAACGCGCCGCAGCGGCAGAGCAGGTCGCCGCCCTGGTCGCGGAGGGCGCAATACAGCGCACGATCCAGGACGACATTGACGAATGCAACGAGGAGTTGGCAGAATGTCTAAGCGGTCAAGAAAGTCTGCGAACGCAGATAGCGGCGCTGCAATCGGAAGTGGCGAACCTGTCGGCGAGCCTATCGACGTTTCTAACGATGGAAATTCTGACGGTGGAATTGGCGAAGCTATCGCCGCAACCGTCGATCCGGAAAACGTCGTCAGAAACGGAGACAGTGACGGAAACGGTGACGCACAGCCCAGGCGAAGGGGACGACCGCCCGGTAGCGGAACCGGAAAGCAAGGCAAAGCCAAAACGCTTCCACTTAACGTAACGGGTCTGGAAAAATTGCTGGTCGGAATTCATGGCGGACTCGCCATGCTTTCCGGGCGCGTGGAATGGATGCTTGATACGACCGACAAGATTTTCGACGGCAAAACGGAAGCGGAATTTTTGGCGTTGTCCATCAAGGACGTTGCCGGTCACTACGGCGCTGGCGTGTTCGATCAGAAAACGCTCGATTGGGCCAACCTGACCCAATGCCTTCTGATCGTCTATGCCGGGCGGATTTTCACCATCCGCAGCAATCCCAAGCCGAAGCCGGTTCGCCCGCCGACGCCAGCCGAAACCGCTCAGACGTTCTCGCCTGGACCGAACGTCGTTCACACTGACGGAATGAACGGCGCGACACATGCCAACGAGGGCGAAATCGCCGGTATCGGCACCGTCGAATTCCCGCCCGATCATCCGCTTTCGGTAAGGAAACATTGACATGCGCCCGCAGATCAACGTCATCGATTGCTATCATGGCAACGCGATCCCCGATTTCGCGGCGTTGAAGGCGGCGGGCGTTCTCGCCGTCATCCACAAGGCTAGCCAGGGTCTGCAATATGTCGATCCGGCCTATGCCGCCAGGAAGCCGCAGGCGCTTGCCGCAGGGCTTCTTTGGGGCGCGTACCATTTCCTTGACAATAGCGACCCGGACGCCCAGGCGGCCGCCTTTATCGCCGCCAGCGGCATCACTGCGGCAAACACCGATCCGTTTTTGCTGGCGTGCGATTTCGAGAATTCCCCGCGCCAGCCGACCTTGAAACAGTGCATGGAATTCATTGCGGCGGTGGATCGGTCGGTTCCGCCGGGCGTTCAATGCGCGCTGTATTCCGGCAATCTCATTCGCGAGACGCTGAAACCGTCGCCGGGCGGGCACAATGATCCCGCCATGTCCGGTGCGATGCAATTTTTCCAGTCGCGTCGGCTATGGCTGGCGGAATACGGTCCGACCGAAAACATCCCGTGGCCCTGGAATACCCCGATCGTGAAATCGTCCAACGCGGCGGCACCGCTTCCCGCGCCAGGCGTGTTCCTGTGGCAATTCACGGAAAAGGGCCGTCTCGGACCGCTTCCCGGTTTTACCGACGGAAATTTTTTCGACGGCACTGCGGATCAACTCACAGCGAGGTGGTTGTCATGAACAACGAAATGTGGAAATCGCTTATCATTAAGATACTATTAATGATCCTAACGCCGCTGGCGGCGCAGTTGCATGTCACCTATGGCGCGTCTGACCTGCCGGCGCTGGCAACCGATCTGGCGGACATCCTCGTTCTGGTCTATGGCATGTATCGGTCCAGCGGAATGAAGCTTGTTCCTCATGCTTCCGTCATGATCCACAAGGATGATATTATCGGTTCGCCTGTCGTCGGCGCGACCGTCGCGCTCAAGGGCAATATCGGTCAGGTTGTCGGCGCGATCGCGGTTCTTTTCCTGGCCGGGTTTGCCCAGATCGATCCCGCATCGGCGCAGATCAAGCGCCCGCAGATCAAGCGCCCGCAGATCAAGCGCCCGCAGATCACGGGCAACGTCGTGGATGACGCAAAAGTAAATCTTGGACTTGCTCCCGCAAAACCGGCAATGTTGACCGGCAACGTCGAAAAGGACATGACGGCGCTGTGGCAAAAAATTCTTAACGCATCCAACGCCGATCTGACCTATGCGTCGGCGCTAGCGGGTTCTACCGGAACCGCGTCGGGCAAAATCCGCAAGCAGTGCTGGGACGCCATCCTGGCGCTTAATGTGCAGGCGAACGGCGCGAACCTGAAAAATCCGGACGGATCGCAGATGACAAAACCCGATCCGTCCTTATTCACGGACGTTGAAACGCTGGCGGAAGTGATCGACAATCTTTCGCCGCAAGGGCCGTTGTTCACGTCGTGCGCCGGCGCGGCACAGTTGGCGAAAACAAACACGCTTATGTTTATCAATGCGGTTGTGACGGGCGCAGCAGGCATCGCAGCACTTCCCGCCGGATTGTAGTTGCTCCCGAAAGGGGGATTTGGACGCCAACTTGCCGCGCCGTCGAAAGGCGGCGCGGCTTTTTTCGATAAGGAATTCGCAGCTGTGTTCGAACATTTCGACTGGACGATAAAATTCGGTGACGTGCTTACACTCTGCGGTGCCTTGTTTGTCGGCGGTTCTTTCATCTATCGGCGCGGCGCGAAAGAAGCGACGCTTGAACAATTGGCGCTGAACCTTGACGAAATGAAAAACGACATGAAAGCATTTTCCGCGTCGCTGGCGAAAGTCGCGATCCAGGAAATGCAGGTCGGGCTTCTCATGAAATGGTATGACGAATTGCGGCGCGGCGTCGGAAAGATCGAACCCTGATATGGCACGCAAGGATTTTCGTCTGCCCTATACGTCCGAACATACGGCAATTCTCGGCTGTACCGGAAGCGGCAAGACGACGCTTGCGTCTTGGGTTCTGTCGAAATCGGCGTTCGACAAAATGCCTTTTATCGCCATCGATTATAAAAACGACGAATTGCTTGCACAGATCACGCGCATCCGCGAACTGGACCTGGCCGACCCGATCCCGGAAAAACCGGGACTGTATGTCATCCGACCTTTGCCGTCCGACATTGACGAAATGGAAAAATGGCTGTGGAAAGTATGGGAACGCGGATCGACCGGGCTTTATATCGATGAAGCCTATTTGCTCCCGAACAAGGAGGCCATCAAAAACATTCTGGCGCAGGGCCGGTCGCTTCGCATCCCCGTTATTGCAGCGTCCCAGCGCCCCGTTGACGTGCCGCGCTCGATCTTTACGGAGGCAAGCCATATCGCGGTTTTCCGGCTTAACGACAGGCGGGACAAAAAGACCGTCGGGGAATTTACCCCGGACGGAATGCTTGAAAAGCGCTTGCCAGACTTCCATGCGTTCTGGTATAGCGTTAAAGATCATAGCGCGGGCGATCCGACACCTTACCATGTTCTCAGTCCGGTTCCGCCCGCCGAAAAGATCGTTGAAGCAATCAACGCTCGCCTAGCGCCCGAATACAAAGTTACCTGATAGAATTCGGACGCCGGATAAAATCGCGCTATGAAGTTTTATATTCAATGGAACATTGTCAATTGGATCACCATTGTTTTAATGGCAGCCATCGGCATGTTGATTTTCGGCGCGGTCGCTTCCGGTATTCGTCAATTCGCGCCCGGCAACTGCGCGTCGGACGGCGACAATGATTGAACGCATCAAATCGTTCGCGCCGATCAATTTCGAACTGGCGGGAAATCCCGTCAATTGGGTCATCGTGTTTCTAATGTTGGCTATCGCCGGTCTGGCCGTCTCGCTTATTTTTCAACCCGCGACCACGCCAACCGGAGACTAAAACGATGGCAACCGCACAGGGCAGCGCCCCGCAGCAGTACACTCAGGCGATGAACGATCAGGCACGCGCTCTTGTGCTGGCAAATTCCCGCGAAATGTTCCAGCAGGTCGCTCAAGTCACCGTGGCAGGCGTGCAGCCGGGGCAGGTTGTCAATATCCCGCTTCGCAACGTCGGTCTGGTCAAGCGCCTGATCCTCAAGGTGACGGGCAGCGTCGCACAGGGCGCGGCGGAAACGCAATCGCTGACCAAATACGGTCTGGCGAATATCTGCTCAAACATCAACGTCACCGATCTTTCAAACTATCAGCGGATCAATACGTCCGGCTGGCATCTGACGAACCTGGCGACGCTTCGCCGCCAGGGCGCTTATGGCGCGTCGTTCCTGAACGACAGTCCGGTGAACTACGGTTCGAATTTCGCAGTCAACAATTGCCCCGCGCAAATCACAACCGTGAAACCGTTCTCGTTCTACTACGAATTGCCGCTCGCCTATTCCGACACGGATTTGCGCGGCGCGATTTATTCGGCCGTCGTCAACGCGACCTGGACGCTGCAATTCACGGTAAACCCGTCGTTCTTTGTCGCGACCGGCACCGACAGCACGCTAGCGGTTTTCCAGTCATCGACCGCACAGTTGGGCGTTCTGACGAACCTGACCTTTACCGTGTTCCAGGTCTATCTCGATCAGTTGCCGTTCGCCGGCTCGAACCCAATCCTGCCGTTGTTCGATCTTGCAACCGGCTATCTCCTGACCAATACCAACCAGGTCGGTTTGTCGGTTGGACAGGATTTCCCGATCCAGTATCCGAACTTTCGCCAGATCCTTTCGACGATGTTCATTTACGACAACGCGGGCGTTCTGAACCCTGGCACCGATCTGAACTCGATCGGTATCCAGGCGGCAAACCTGGTCTATCTTATCAAGACCGATCCGCAGACGATCGCGCTGAAATTGCGGAACACCATCGGCGACGATTTCCCGCCCGGCTCGTATTGCATTGAAACGCGAATGCAGCCGATCAATACGACAGCCTATGGCAACATGCAGTTGGTTTTGAACCCGTCTGCCGTCACCGCCGGCGCCAACGTCTTAATGGGTCTGGAAATGATCGGCATCATCAATCAGGTTGCCAACGCGGGTTCGCTTGCTGGCAACTAAGCCGAATGCGACGGGGATGGAGTGATGCACGTCCCCGGCGCTAGGCGGCTCTATCTTGACCGGCTAGAGCCGCCGCCCTTTCCCCGTTCCAAAGGCGTTTCGCGATGATGAAAGGTAACGGTTTTTGGAGTGATTTCACCGCATGGGCGAAACAGCCCTTTTCGGTGGACATGCCGTTATTCCCCGATTTCTTTTTGCTTGTCGGGGTTTTCATCGTGTTCGCGATTATTTGGAACATCCTTTTGCGGCACTTACTGGAGGCTCTCGAAAATGCCTAAATTCTCAATCGTTATGCTGATCGTCGTCGCCATCGTTTATATCGTCGGCGCGCGTTATCCGGTTCTCGCTCAGAAAATCGGCGCGGCTTAATCGCCGCGCCGCGCCGCCGTCATCCATCAACGCAGGATCAAACCGCCATGAAAATGCTCAATCGTCTTTTGGTCGCCGCTGCACTGGCGCTTGCTCCTTGTGCCGCGCTTGCCCAGGGGTTCAATATCCCCGACGCATCATCGATCCAGGGTCATATCAAAGTCGTGCCACAGATCGGCGCAACGCCGCCGACCGCCGTTGGCTGCACCATTGCGACGACCGCAACCGATGTCGCCGGAACTTGCACCGCGACCGCGGCGTCCGGCTCGATCACGTTCACCCGAACCTACGGCGCAGCGCCTTCCTGCGTCGTGTGGGATCAGTCGGCAACATCGACCGTTTCAATGCCCGTTTATACCGTGTCGGCAACCGCCATCACGCTATCGACGATCATCAGCGCGCACGTTCTCGGCTATATTTGCCTCGGGATCACACCGTCGAGCTAAAATGCCGCAATCGAACGCCATTTTCTTTTTCGTGTTCGCCGCGTTTTTCGTGTTCATCACGTTGCGCGGCGAATTGCCGAAATATATGGGGTTCCTTTTGGCTAGTCCGGTGCCGCCGACAGCTACCACACAAGTCGGCGGAAATTCGTTCACGTCCGACACGCTTGGACAAGTCACGGGCGGCGGAAATCTCGCACCCGTCGCAGGATGATTTGAAATGGCTTTCGTTCTGGTCACGGTCGGAATTCTAATGATCGTCACCGGGGCGAAGGGAACCTATGCGGCTTTCGGTTCGCAGGTCGCGTCGGATTTCACGGGATCGCAGCCGTTTACCTATTGGCTGGCCGCCATCGGCGGGATTGGCGCACTCGGATACGTTGACGCGCTTCGCACGTTCTCCCGGCTTTTTATGTCGCTGATCCTGGTCGCGATGGTTCTCGCGAATAAGGGATTTTTCGCGCAATTTACCGCCGCGCTGAAACAGGGTCCGGTCGCACCCGTCGGCGGCACCGGATCGCCCGCGACATCCACGTCGCAAAATACATCGCAAGGTGCTAGTATCATCAGCAGCTTAACAAATTGGGTGACGGGTTCGAATTCCAATACGCCTTCCGGTCAAGCGGCGTCGTCGATTTCCAGTGGCATCACGAATTTTCTGATTAATCCCACCGGAGGCACTTCCCAATGAACCGCGAACTTTTCGAACCCATCGTTACCGTCCTGGTCGGCATTGTCGGCGTTGCAATGGTCGCCATCCTCGTTTCGAACAAATCACAGACGGGCAACGTCCTGGCGGCGGGCGGCGGCGCATTCGCGAACGCGATCAGCGCCGCCGTCTCGCCCGTCACCGGCAACGCCGCCGCTCCCAACGTCAACGCGGGCGCGCAAAGCGGCGGTCTGACCGGGTTCGCGGGCGGCAATATCGGACAGGGACTTTCGCTTTCGGCGAACTTGTTTAGCTAACCGGAAACGTCAATGGGAAATTTTTTCACGAAACTACTTGCCGCGCCGATCGCAAACCCGTTTCGTATTCATACGAAAACGACGCGCGATCACACGCGGGACGGCACCGTCAAGACGGTCGGCAAGGGCTATCATCTGCACTGGCAAAAGCGCGATCTGCCGGGCGCCGGCGCGGGACAGTATGCTTATGAAAGCCTGGGATTGCCGCCCTATGCGGTTTTCGGTTTCGGCAACATCAACGTGCAAAAGCCTTTGCGCGAGACGTTTCCGGCATCCTACGTTTTCCAGAGCGTCGGCATTGTCGGCAATCCGCCGTCATCCATCGTGCAGGGGCAGATCATCACACAGCCGTTGATGGACCCGTCCTTTGCACAGAACATCGGGATTATAACGCCCGGTGCCGTCAACGCCGGTCCCAATGCCATCGTCAACAACGCGCCGATCTTGTCGGGCTAGGGTAACGTCATGGAATGGATCAAGGCGCATAAAGGTCTGGCTATCGGCGGCGCGATTGCGGTTTTCGTGATCGTCTATTTCTATATGTCGTCGGGGTCATCCTCGACCTCGGCAACCGCCGCGAGCGATCCTTATGCGACCGACGTCGCCGCCGCGACCGCCTTGCAGAACGCGCAATTGCAGGCGCAGTCCCAGGGCGCTCAAACCGCCGCAGCACTTCAGGCAAACGATACCAACACCGCCGCGCAGGTACAGGTCGCGACCTTGCAGGCGCAGTCGGCAAACCTGAATACCGTCACGTCCGGTCAGGTCGCAACCGCGCAGATCAACGCCCAGGAACAAGTACAGTCGCTCCTTGGGTCACTGTCGGCGCAGGTCGCGACCACACAATCGAACAACCAGGTCGCGTCGCAAAGCATTGTTGCGACCAACCAGACGCAGCAACAGCAGATTTTGGCGAACGCGCTGGTCGCTCAATCGACCAATCAGGCGAACGTTGCCAGCGCGTCAATCGCGGCATCGCAGGCGGTCGCGACGCAATCGTGGTTCTCGAAAATCTTCTAAGGGGACGCAATGGAACGGATCGACAAAATTTTTACGATCCTTGTGATGATGGCTTTTGTTGCCTTCCTTGTGCATGGTCACAAGCGGCGCGGCATCGCTTCCGTTCACATGAACACGTCCGCTTCGCCGTGTGACAGCGATCGCGGACCGGCCTATCTGCTTTCGGCGTTGCCAATCCATCGTCGCCAGGATGACTTTGCCGACCCGGTTTCCTATTATGAAGGAAACGAACTGCAACCGCCGACATGGGGCGTATGATGAAAATCCTCGATCAGAACCGTTTCGAACTTCCCAACATTTTCGCGCGGCTTTCCGGCTGGATGCAGCCGCCACCGTCCATCGCGGATCGCGA
>Ga0182013_10004174_pt1 | contig 17510 bp, 18 predicted proteins | sample 612S2MmetaG_FD_120487 | JGI IMG/M metagenome (GOLD analysis project Ga0182013, IMG submission 120487) | Permafrost microbial communities from Stordalen Mire, Sweden - 612S2M metaG | ecosystem: Environmental > Terrestrial > Soil > Wetlands > Permafrost | place: Sweden: Stordalen | collected...
AGGATAGTATCGGCATCGAGGAAAATGACCCAATTACTTTGCGGCGAAAGATGGTCGATGCCGAGGTTCTTCGCGCGCGAAACTCCCTTGCCGCTCTGCAATACCTGGAAATTCGCGCTTTCGGATTTCTTTGCGAGTTCGAACGTGCCGTCGCTTGAGCCGTTCTCGACGACGATGGCCTCGAACTTTTCTGATGGGTAATCTAGCCCTTTGAGATGGCTGAGCGTGGCCTCAATGCACTTCGCTTCGTTGTGCGCGGGAACGACGATCGAGAAAAAAAGCTTGTCCATATCACCAGTCTACCTTCGCGAGTTTTCCATTGAGATACCGCAGCGCGAGGAAGAACGCGACGATCAGTACGATGAACGACCCGATCTGGTATTGCTCCGGGATGAGCTGCAGCACGTTGCCGAAGGTGTAGCCGATGAATATGACGAACGCGACCCACACGAAGCTCCCGATGATGTTGATGGTGCAATAACGCAGGAACGAAACGCGCAGCATGCCGGCGGTCGTGAGTATCGGCACGGCGAGCCCGAAGCCCATCGTGAGTTTTGAAAAGATCAGGATGCGCAGGTGGTATTTCTGGAAGCGGTGTTCGAGTTTTTCCACGACATCAGGCGTCGCGTTGACGATGTATCCCCAGCGCAGGATGAAACGCCGAGCGCCGAGGTAACCGATCCAATACCACATAATGTCCGACAGTACGTCGCCGAGGATGAGCGCGGTATACAGCGGCAGGAACTGCACTTCGCCAAGGCGCAACAGCACGCCGCCCGTCATCATGACGACCGTGCCTTCGACGTAAGCCCCAAGGAAAAAGAGCGGATATTTCGTTACTTCGAGGAAGGCGACGAGACCGCTGATGAAAGGCAATCCAGCCATAATTGATGTAGTATACCTTGTATGGAAGCGCCTCCAGCAACGCCCTTGTATCGGCACAAAGCTCCACATCGCGAGCTCCTGCGGCGATACCGCGACCATTTCTCAAAACGTGAATTTCGGATCTTGATAGTGCTTTCGCTCATCTACTTTTTCGCGAGCGTCGTCGTTTCTTTCTATGCCATCAATTATGCCAATGAAGTCGCGAGCAATGCGGTGACCGATATCATCCTCTCGAACACGCCCGCGTTCGACGTCGACGGGCTCTTCGGCTACGGCACGATCCTACTTATCGCGTTCATCACCTTGGTCCTTCTCTCACATCCAAAACGCGTACCATTTTCGCTTTTTTCAATGGGGACGTTCTTTTTTATCCGTTCAGCATTCACGTCGCTCACGCACCTCGGGCCATTCCCAACGGTCCCGCCCAATGGGGATTGGGGAACGCTCCTCTCGCACTTCCTGTTCGGCTCCGATTACTTTTTCTCCGGGCATGTCGGCATCTGCTTTTTGATGGCGCTCGTGTTCTGGAAAGATGAAGCGCTTCGGTACTTGTTCATTGCCTGGTCGATCTACATGGCCGTCATCGTGCTCCTCGGCCACTATCACTATTCGATCGACGTTGCTTCCGCATATTTCATCACCTACACCATTTATGTATTGTGCGTGAGATTTTTCCCGAAATCGCTCGCGATCTTCGGTTCGGATCCTATTCCGTTCACGACATAATATGGCGCGCTTGAGCTTCAGGGAACGACGGATCCACGACGTATTCTTGGTCGTCGTGCTCCTAAAAGGCCTCGACGGCTTGATCGAAATGGCCCTTGGCTTCCTCTTGATATTTACCGACGAGTTCAGCGATGTCGTTTTTTTCCTCACGCGCGACGCTGTCATCGACGACCCGAACAACTTTTTCGCGACGCACCTCCGTGCGTTCGCCTCGCAGTCCCACGAAGCATTCGTCATCGGCGGCCTCTATCTCGTGGCGCATGGTTTTTTGAAACTGTTCATCTCCGGCTCGCTCTGGCGCAATTACATTTGGGCGTACCCGGCAGCAATGGTGTTCCTTGGCCTCTTTATCTTTTATGAGGTCATCCGCATCGCGCAGACGGGATCCGTCCCGTTCATCTGCCTTGCAATATTCGACATTCTCATGCTCTGGCTCGTCATTCACGAATACAAAAAGATCCCGCACGTCGTGTAGAACACACCCCGGGCATTAAAGTATTTTGCCGGCTTTCGGAGCACGACGGTGCGAGAACGAGCGGGATTTTTCAGCAGAAAAATACCCCGACGGCAAAATACTTTAATGCCCGGGGTGTGTAGTAAATTCTTGCTACACTTAGGCGTATCGTATGGACCCGAATGCGGTACAACCATCGCTCGAACATCCAGGCGTTTGCCCCGTCTGCCACCAGCCCGTTTCGCCGAGCTACTATTTCTGCCCGAACTGCGGCGCGAAAGTACACGAGCCGGCGCTTTCGACGACGCCGCTCATGCAGCTGGGCATCTACGCGTTCAGTATCATTTTGCCGATGATCTGTTACTTGCTCATAACCAAGTGGCCTGGCATTACGTACTTGCGTTCAAATGACCAGAAGGCTAAGCAAGTTGGCGCGATAGCATGCGGGCTCCTCTTCTTGTCGACCGTCGGGACGTTCTACTATGGGTACGTATGGACGGAACAGGCGCTCCAACAGGCGACCGCCCAACTTAACCAGCAGAACTCGGAAATGGGGCTTTAGGGCGAAACTTTCCGCAAGTCCCAAACCCGCGCCTTTCGCTGAAGTCTTTTATGGTACAATTTTCGCATGATGGATGAAAAAACTACGTATGAATTTATAAAGGCGACCTACTGGCCACGCGTCATGGCAGCGGCGGCTCTCTGCATGCTCGCCATTTTTTTATTGGTCCTCACCATTAGCGCCGTCAAAAGCTACCACTATATCGGCACCGGCATCTCACCAACCAACACTATCCAAGTGGAAGGCACCGGCGAAGTCGTTGCAGTCCCCGACACGGCGACCTTTACCGTAACGGTGCAGAACACGGCTGACGACGTCGCGACCGCGCAAACGAAAACGACAACGCAAGGCAACGCGATCGTCACGTACCTGCAAGGACAGGGCGTCGACTCGACCGACATACAAACGACCGACTACGAAATTAACCCGCAATATTCCTATAGCCAGGACGTGTGCCCTTCGGCGATCCCCGCTTCAGTAGGCGGATACGTCCCGAGCTGCCCGCCTGGCAAACAAGTCCTCACCGGCTACCAAGTTTCTGAAACACTGACGGTAAAAGTGACCGACACGTCGAAAGCGGGAACGATCCTCGCCGGAGTCGGCTCGCAGGGCGCGTCGAGCGTGAGCGGCCTCACCTTTACCGTTTCCAGCCAGGACGCATTGCAAGAACAAGCGCAGCAAAAAGCGATCGCAGAAGCGCAGGGCAAGGCGCAGGCGCTCGCGAAATCGCTCGGCGTACAACTCGTCGGCGTCGTAGGGTTCAGCGAGAACAACGGCACACAAGGCGTCTACCCGATGGCGTTCGCGACCAACGCAAGCGCAAGCGGCGCTATCGCAGCTCCCGCTCCGGAGATCCAGGCAGGCCAGAACACTATCACCGACAACGTTACGCTCACGTACGAGATCCAATAGGGAACAGGCCGCGCCGTTCCGGGCAGCGGAGGCAAGCTTTTTTGCCGCCTGCGGGGCGAGCGCCACATCCTGTGGTTTTCAGGCCGAGCCGGATATGTCGGGCTTAAGTAAAATCTCGTGTTGGCCAGGATAGGCAAAAAAGCTTGCCTCCGCTGCCCGGCTTGACCTCCGCGCCTTGAAGGAATATGATATTTCGATAACCCCCGCAAGGGGTTTTGTCTTAGGCAGCGCGGCGAGCGAAATGAACACTTGTGTTCATTTCCGAGCAAGCAACTAAGCGTCGAAGACTTAATGCCCAAATAACGCATATGGCCAACCCCATCACACAGTATTTCAAGGACACGCGAAGCGAGCTCAACCACGTCGCGTGGCCAACGCAGCGCCAGACCGTAGTTTTCACGGCGCTCGTCATCGCCATCTCGCTCGGCGTCGCCGCATACGTCGGCGTGCTCGACTACGCGTTCACCACCGCGCTCACCAAGATCGTCGCGGTCAGCGGCAACATCGACGCGCAGAACGCGATCACGGTCACGCAACAGCCGGCTACTTCGACGACCTCGACAACGGCGCCGACCGTCACTGGCCCGTCTTTCACTATCCCTGGCGTAACGCCTTCGACATCCGGCACGACCAACTCAACCCAATAATCCTATGGCAAAACAAACACACGGCGGCGAGAGGCAGTGGTACGCGGTCCACACGTATTCGGGATACGAAGACGCGGTCGCCCGCAACTTGAAGCAACGCATCGAATCGTTCGGCATGGGCGACAAGATCTTCAACGTCGTCGTCCCGATCGAAAAGAAGATCAAGATCAAGAACGGCCGTAAGACCGAAGCGAAAGAGAAGATCTTCCCCGGCTACGTCCTCGTCGACATGATCGCGACAGATGAGGCGTGGTCGGTCGTCCGTAACACGCCGCAGGTGACCGGTTTCGTTGGCACTGCCAACCAGGCTGTCCCGCTCGAGCCGGCAGAAGTCGAGAAGATCCTCCAGCGATCGAGCGGCGAGCAGGTCCGACACGCGATCGACCTCGCGCCGGGCGACGCCGTCAGCATCGTCGACGGCCCGTTCAAAGACTTGGAGGGCAAAGTGGGGGAGATTGACGAAGAGCGCGGAAAAGTTAAAGTGTTGGTTCCGATGTTCGGTCGCGAGACCCCGGTAGAACTCGAAGCCGACCAGGTCCAGCGTCTCTAAACCGTAACCGCGTAACATAATCCTATGGCAAAAGAAATCACAAAGATCATCAAGCTCCAGATCGAAGCCGGTAAGGCTACGCCTGCGCCGCCGGTCGGTACCGCGCTCGGCCCCGCCGGCGTCAACATCGGCGAGTTCGTGAACCAGTTCAATACGCAGACGCGCCCAATGATGGGCAACGTCGTCCCGGTCCTTTTGACCGTCTACAAAGACCGCACGTTCACGTTCATCGTGAAGAAGCCGCCTGCCTCGCGTCTCATCCTCAAGAAACTCGGCATGGAGAAAGGTTCGCAAAAGCCTCAGAACAAAGTCGGCAAGCTCACCAAGCAGCAGCTTGAGGAAATTGCGACCGAAAAAATGGAAGACCTCAACGCGAACGACCTCGAACACGCCAAGAAGATCATCGCGGGCACCGCGCGATCGATGGGCATCGATGCGTAAGTTCATCGTCTTTGAAGGCATCGACGGCGCCGGAAAGGGGACTCAAATAGAATTGTTGGCGAAGCGTCTGCGTAAAGAGGGCAGGCGCTTTTCGCTTTCATCGTCGCCTCGGTATGATTCGCCGACCGGGCAACTCGTAAAGCGCGCGCTCCATGGTGAATTCGGTGACTTCGTAGGGCTCAACGGATACTTATCTGCAATGCCGTACTTGCTCGACTTCGTCGCGACGCGGCCGAGTCTCGTCGCTGCGCTTGCAAAGGGAACGGTGGTCTCCGATCGCTATATCTTTTCGACGCTCGCATTCCAAGGCGCAAAAGTCCCGACAAAAGACCGCAAGAAATTCCTTGGACTTATCGAGCAGCTCATGTACCGCGAGTTCAAGCTGCCAAAACCCGACGTCGTGCTGTATTTCGATGTTCCCGTCGCGCAAGCGCAGCACAACATGCGCGGCAAAAAGAAGGACCAACACGAAAAGAGCGTCGCCTACCAAAAGCGGGTCGCCGGAGTCTACCGGCAACTCACAAAACGGGAGGATTGGCGCGTCATCCCTTGCGTAAACAACGGCAAGATGCGCTCGGCAAAGGAGATTCACGAATTGGTTTGGAAGGCGGTACAATAGGGGCGTGGACGTCAAAAAAGCAATACAAGAGGCGCTTTCCGAAGCGCTACAAAAGTGCGGCGTCGCTACCGAGCCGCACGATGTTCCGCTCGAATTCCCGGCGGAACTTAGCCATGGCGATTATGCGTCTGGCGTCGCGCTCAAAGAAGCCAAGGCTGCCGGGATGAACCCGCGCGCGCTTGCCGAAAAGGTCGTCGCTGACATCGGCGCGATCGAAGGCGTTTCAAAGATCGAGATCGCGGGGCCTGGATTCATCAATTTCCATTTGTCGCCGCAGGCCGTTGCGGATTCTCTCAAAACAGCTTCGACTGCTGACATGTGGGGCGCGAATTCCGACCTCGCAGGCAAAAAAATAATGGTCGAGTACACCGACCCGAACCCGTTCAAGGAGTTCCATATCGGGCATTTAATGAGCAACGCGATCGGAGAATCCATTTCGCGCTTGTTGCAATTCTCAGGTGCAGAAATAAAGCGGGCGAACTATCAGGGCGATGTTGGGCCGCATGTGGCCAAAGCAATGTGGGGAAAAATGCAAAAACCTGAACTCCCGTGGGGCGAAGCATATGCGCTCGGTTCAAAAGAATACGAAGCAAACAAAGAAGATATCGATGCGATCAACGCGCATGTATACGCGCGCGACGACGAGAAGATAAACGAGCTGTATGACGCGGGGCGCAAAGAATCGCTCGAACACTTCGAAGAACTCTATAAAATACTTGGCACGAAGTTCGATTTTTATTTCTTCGAAAGCGAAACTGCATTGAAAGGCCTCGCGCTCGTGGGCGCGCATTCTGATATCTTCGAGAAAAGTGACGGCGCCGTTGTGTACAAAGGTGAACAGGACGGCTTACACACGCGCGTATTTATCACGTCGAAAGGCTTGCCGACGTACGAGACCAAAGAGCTCGGTCTCGCCGAATTGAAAAATGAAACCTGGCCGTCCGATATTTCAATTACGGTCACGGCGCAAGAACAGGCCGATTATTTCGCCGTGGTCCTCGCAGCGATGAAAAAAGTCTTTCCTGAGATCGCGGCAAAGATCCGACACATTTCGCACGGCATGATGCGACTTACGACCGGCAAAATGTCTTCGCGTACGGGCGACGTGATAACAGGCGAGTCGCTTTTGAACGACCTCATCGACCAGGCAAAGATCCGTGCCGCCGAAAGCCGCGCGGCAGACCATGACCAACTTGCGCAGGATGTTGCTGTCGCCGCGATTAAGTACCAGATACTGAAACAGGCATCCGGGAAAGACATTATTTTTGAAAAAGAGCGCGCACTTTCGCTCGAAGGTGATTCTGGCCCCTATTTGCAGTATGCGCATGCGCGCACGCGGGCGATCCTTGAGAAGGCGAAAGAACAAGGCGTCGAAGCGAAGATCGAGGATACCGCTACGCCGAACGAACTCTCTCGATCGCTGCGCCGTTTTCCGGAGATCGTCGAACGCGCAGCCGAGCACTATGAGCCGCATATTCTTACGACGTACCTTCTCGAGGTCGCGAGCGCGTTCAACAGCTGGTACGCGCAAGAGCAAATTCTCGATGGCACGCCGGCTGCGGCGAACAAGGTCGCGCTGACAGCTGTCGTGTCGCGCACGCTCAAGAACGGCCTTTGGATACTCGGCATTCCCGCGCCGGAAAAGATGTAATTTCGGCCAAATTGAGCTAGACTCGCGTAAGAGATTAGGAGGTCCGCAATGGAAGCGTTGATATACGATTTCGATGGCACGATCGTCGATTCGCAGGGCATACACGCTGAGATCGAATCGAAGATGTTGGCCGGATACGGCATATCGATCACGCCGGAGGAGATATCGCGGCGGTTTTCCGGGGTTTCGTTCCGGGACCTATTCCAGGCGGTATTTTCCGAGGTCGGTAGGACGTCGCCGTACAACGAGGAAATCTCGAACCGAAAAATGGGGCTCTTCATCGAAAGGGTCGACGAGATCAAGTGTATCGAAGGGACGATCGCCTGCATTGAGGAACAGTACCGGTACATCCCGCTTGCAATAGCGTCCGCTACGCGGCCGGAGGTCATCGAACTTATCCTGAATAAGCTGAAGATCAGGGATCGGTTCAAAACGGTCGCGAGTTCTCGGGAGGTCAAAAACGGAAAGCCGGCACCGGATGTCTTTCTCCTCGCGGCGAAGCGACTCGGCGTGAGGCCGAGCACATGCGTCGTCATTGAGGACGGCATCAGTGGCATGATCGGCGCAAAGGCCGCCGGAATGCGATGCGTCGGGCTTGTCCAAGACTTTACCCGGGAATATCCAGCGGACTTTGTCACCGACGACCTCCGCAAGGTCCCGTTCGATCGACTTTTTGGTTGAAAACGGCCGCCACATTCTTACGTGGCGGCCGAAATCATTTGATACACTTCGAGACATGGGATTTCACTACACGCTCCGAGAAAATCCGCGAGCACGACGCATCAATGTGACCGTGCGGCGCGACGGGACGGTTTGGGTGACGAAGCCGCGACGAGCATCTCTCCGAGACGTCGAGCGATTCGTTGAGCAATGCGGTGAATGGATAACTCGTGCGCAGCAAAAGCTCTCGAAGCTGCCGAAAACGACGCGTATCGAACCGTCGAAGAAAGAGTACGAAAAGTACAAAAGCGCGGCGCGCGAGCTCGTCTTACGCCGCATTTCCCATTTCAATTCTTTTTATCGCGCCAGTTTTTCAAAGGTCGTCATCCGCAACCAAAAGAGCCGATGGGGCAGCTGCTCGCGCAGCGGGACGTTGTCGTTCAACTACCGTCTCGTTTTCTTGCCGCCGCACCTAGTCGATTACATCGTCGTGCACGAGCTTTGCCACCTGCACGAAATGAACCACTCCAAACGTTTTTGGGCGCTGGTTGGACGTATCGTTCCGGATCACCTCAACTGTCGCAAAGAAATCCGCACATTAGAGCGTGGCCTTTTGCACGGTTCGTGAGATACTATTCGTGACCCTGAACGCAATCCGCGTTCCGATTACTCCAAGACCGTTTTATTCGATAGACTGCACGTATGACGCAGGATGAAGCTTTTGCCATTTTGAAGACTGGATTGAATGTGTTCCTGACCGGCGAACCGGGCAGCGGCAAGACATATACCATCAACCGCTACGTGCAGTGGCTGCGCGAACGCGGCATCGAGCCAGCGGTAACCGCGTCGACTGGTATCGCGGCGACGCACATCAACGGCATGACCATCCATTCGTGGTGCGGCATCGGCATCAAGTCCAACGTCTCCGACTACGACATCGAAATGATCCAGAGCCGAGAAAAAACAGCACGGCGTATCGTGGATGCCAAGGTGCTTATCATCGATGAGATATCCATGCTCGAAGCGGGGACGCTCGAGAGCGTGGACCGCGTGCTCCGCACGCTCCGCCTTCGCGCGATGCGCGAGGAAGAACCATTCGGCGGGTTGCAGGTCGTTTTCGTCGGCGACTTTTTCCAACTCCCACCGATCTCTAGGAAAGACGAAGCGAAGTTCGCATTCGAATCTTCTGCATGGAAAGAAGCGAACCCGGTCATTTGCTATTTGAGCGAACAGCACCGGCAAGAAGATGGCGAGTTCCTCGAATTGCTCGGCGCATTCAGGCGAGGCACATTGACCGACGCGCATCACGCCAGGCTGCGTTCCCGCGCCGGGAAATTATCAAAAGAGACCATCGCGACGCGATTGTACCCGCACAACGAGAACGTTGACCGCATCAACCAAGAATCATTGGGCCAGATACAAAATCCGTCACATGTATTTCGCATGACCGCGCGCGGCCCGGCCGCGCTCGTCGAATCGCTCAAGAACCAATGCCTCTCGCCGGAAACGCTGGAGCTCAAAGAAGGCGCAAAAGTCCTTTTCACCCGCAACAATTTCGATATGGGATATGTGAACGGAACGCTCGGCGAAGTTATCGGGTTCAACCCGCTCGGCTCGCCGATCGTGAAGACAAAGAACGACACGATCACCGTCGAGCCGATCGAATGGGTCATCCAGGACGGCAGCAGGATACTCGCGCGCATTTCGCAGGTCCCGCTCCGGCTGGCGTGGGCGATCACGGTGCACAAATCGCAAGGCATGTCGCTCGACGCCGCTGTCATCGACCTCTCGCACGCATTCGAATTCGGGCAAGGGTATGTCGCGATCTCACGCGTGCGCAAACTGGACGGGCTGTTCCTCGAAGGCTTCAATGCTCGGGCGCTTGAATTGCATCCCAAGGTCGCTGCGGCCGACCGGCATTTCCGAGGCTACTCCGATGCCGCCCGCAAGAAATTCGCCACGTTGCCGGAAGCGGACAAAGAAAAGCTCGAAAAGAATTTCCTGCACGCGATCGGCGCGACGGAACCGCACGAAGTGGAGGTCGTACAAATGGAGAAAAGCAAGATCGATATTTTACGCGAGAAATTCCCGAATGCGGGGAGGGCGTGGAGCAAAGATGATGACACGCTGCTGACGCAGCTATTCAACGAGAAGAAATCATACAAGGAGATCGGCGAACAGTTCGGCCGCAAATCCTCGGCCATTGAGGCACGGCTGGGCCATTTGGGCCTTATCGAACCGACGTGGTTCCAAAGAAGAGGCGCAAAGAAAAAATAAACGAATCTTGCACCAGTTTCGTTCCGAGAGTACTGTAGCTTACAGGAGGATCCGCAGATGACAGAACCTACTCCAGACAAAGTCGAACGTCAGTATTCATCGCTTCACGAGGCGCTCAGCGCTGCGATCGAAGCCAGAGTTGAGCCGATCGAATATAAGGCCTTGATCCGAGGAACACTCGACACGCAATGGTTAACCGTCGATCACCCGGATGACTTCCTGGATGAACTGGAAGCGCGCGGTTTCAATACCGAAAACAAAGACTCGATCACGCTCCGGCTCCCTTTGGGACATGATACGCTCGCTTCGTAATGCGTAACCCTCGTTTTGTTCGCCATGGAAAAGCCCGGCCTCGCTGTCGGGCTTTTCGTTTGGTACGATACTTGAAATGGCTGAAAACCAACAAAAATCCGAGGTCTCGAAGCGCGAGGAAGATATCCTCGTCTTCTGGCGCGAGCACGACATTTTCAAAAAATCGGTGGAAAAGAAAGCCCCGCGTGGCGATTATGTTTTCTACGACGGTCCTCCTTTCGCGACAGGCCTTCCGCACTACGGGCACATCGTCGCGAGCGTCATCAAGGACGCCGTGCCGCGCTACTGGACGATGCGCGGCTATCGCGTACCGCGCGTGTGGGGTTGGGATTGCCATGGTTTGCCGATCGAGAACATCGTCGAAAGGGAACTTGGTTTCAAACATAAAAAAGACATCAAGAATTACGGCATCGCCAAATTCGACGAACGCTGCCGCGAGGAAGTCCTGCGATTCGCGCACGAGTGGGAAAAAATAATCCCGCGCATCGGACGCTGGGCCGACATGGAACACGCATACCGCACGATGGATAAATCTTACATGGAATCTGTGTGGTGGGTTTTCAAACAGGTCTACGACAAAGGTTTGGTCTACGAGGATTACCGCTCGATGCACATCTGCCCGCGCTGCGAGACCACGCTTTCGCAGACCGAAGTTTCGGAAGGGTATAAAGACGTGAAAGATATTGCGGTAACGGTGAAATTCAAATTGAAGGATCCAGAGAAGATCGGTTTGTCTGGTGATGTCTATATGCTCGCGTGGACGACAACGCCTTGGACTTTGCCGGGGAACGTCGCGTTGGCCGTGAATAATAAAAACGATTACGGCGTTTTTGAAGTGACTGGAATTTCTCCAAACTCTCCTGTTAAATTGGGCGACAAAGTTATTCTTTCTCGAAAGAAAGAATTAGTAATTAAGCTTTATGGTGGAACGGCTGCTTTTGATGCGCCTAACGGATTAATTGAGAAAATCACCGGTCCACTCGTAAGAGATGATGGGAACTCAAATACAGAACTGATACTCGCAAAAGATGTAAGCGGGAGCAGTCTAGTTGGTCTCGAGTACGAACCCCCATTCAACTACTACATCAACGACAAGAATTTAAAGAACCGCGAGAACGGGTGGAAAGTCTACGCGGCGGATTTTGTTACTGCCGATAGCGGCACGGGAATCGCTCACGAAGCGCCTGCTTTCGGCGCCGACGACTGGGAACTTTTGAAACAGGTGAACCTGCCTTTTGTGCAGCACGTGAATTTCGACGGCACGATGAAGGCCGAGGTAACTGATTTTGCGGGAATGGAAGTGAAGCCGAAATCTGACGACGACAAGGTGCGCCTCGCGACCGACATTGCCGTCTTGAAGTATTTGCAGGACCACGGCACGTTCTTCTCGAAAGAAAACATCACGCACTCGTATCCACATTGTTGGCGTTGCGACACGCCACTTTTGAATTACGCGACGAGTTCGTGGTTCGTTTCGGTTACGAAACTCAAAGAGCGTCTGCTCGAACACGCCAAAGCGATCAACTGGTCGCCGGAACACATCAAAGAAGGCCGTTTCGGCAATTGGCTCGAAGGCGCGCGCGATTGGTCAATTTCCCGCCAGCGGTTCTGGGCGAGCGTGATCCCGATCTGGGTTTGCGAAACTTGCAAAAAACAGCGGGTATTCGGGAGCGCGTCGGAGCTTGAAGAGGCGAGCGGGCAAAAGATCGATGACCTGCACAAACACATCGTCGACGAGGTCACCGTGCCGTGCGAATGCGGCGGCGTGATGCGGCGCATTCCCGACGTGCTCGATACCTGGTTCGATTCCGGCTCGATGCCGTATGGCTCCAAACATTATCCTTTTGAGAACAAAGGGCAGTTCGACGCGGTCTTCCCGGCGCAATTCATCGCCGAAGGCTTGGACCAGACGCGCGCATGGTTCTATTACTTGCACGTGTTGAGCGGCGCGCTTTTCGACAAGAACGCGTTCCAGAACGTGATCGTCAACGGCATTGTCTTGGCTGAAGACGGCAAGAAGATGTCGAAAAAATTGCAGAATTATCCCGACCCGATGGCCGTCGTAGAAAAATACGGCGCCGACGCGTTGCGCCTCTACCTGCTTTCCTCCCCGGTGATGCAAGCGGAAAACCTGGATTTTTCGGAGAAAGGCGTCGATGATATCGCAAAGAAGAATATTGGAAGACTTGGGAACGTGCTGTCGTTCTATAAATTGTACGAGGAAGGAACTGCGCGTAGCGATAAAAGCCAGCATGTGCTTGACCGTTGGATCTTGGCGCGATTGAACCAGTTGATCGAAGAGTCGACGAAAGGTTTCGAGAGTTACCAACTTGATTCGGCGGCACGTCCGATCGCCGGCTTCATCGACGACCTTTCGGTGTGGTATTTGCGCCGTTCGCGCGACAGGTTCAAGGAAGATGGTGACGACAAAAAAACGGCACTTGCGACCATCCGTTTCGTCCTGTTTGTGCTCTCACAAGTAATGGCGCCATCAATGCCGTTCTTTGCGGAATACTTGTTCCAAGCTGTGAAAGAAAACAGTGACGAAGAAAGCGTGCACCTTTCAAATTGGCCGACTAAAGAATGGATTGACGAAGATCTGTTGTTCGCAATGGAAGACGCAAGATCGATTGCTTCACAAGCTCTTGAGCGTCGTTCCGCACAGAATATAAAAGTCAGACAACCTCTTTCTGTTTTGCGCGTAAACCATAACTTGCCTGGCTCCAGGCCCGACGCTGATTCTCTTGAAGAAATAATCAAAGACGAAGTGAATGTTAAGCAAATTCAGTGGAGTGCAAACATCCCATTTCCAGTTGAACTCGATACGAATATTACTGACGAACTTCGTGAAGAAGGAGTAGTGCGCGATACGATCCGTGAGATTCAGGGGTATCGCAAAGAAAGTGGCTTAAAACCTGGAGAAAATGCCACTTACAAGGCAAATTTCTCTGCCGAGCAGCGTGCAGTTGTTGAGAAAAATATTGACGCGATCCAGAAGGCGACCAAAACGACGATAGAATTCGAATAAGATGTACCAAAAATACAACACCGACGCGCTTATTTTGGGCAGCCGCGAACAGGGCGAGGCTGACAAAGTCTTTTCGCTGTATACGCGCGATTTCGGTTTGGTCCGGGCGAAAGCTACTTCGGTGCGGAGCGAACACTCCAAGATGCGGTACGCGATGCAAAGGTTTTCGCGCGCTAATGTTTCGCTCGTGAAAGGCAAGCGTGGCTGGCGAGCAGCTGGCGCATCAGCTACGAAGAGCGCGTCTGGCGACATCAAAGGAATTTCGACCTTCGCGCGCATCTCTGAATTAGTGTTGCGGCTCGTGCATGGCGAGGAAAAGAACGAATACCTCTTCGCAGCGCTCGCGGAAGCGCACGACGCGCTTATGCAAGAGAAGTGCGATGCGTGGGCGACGATCGAGATCGTTTGCGTCGCGCGCATACTGTACGTCCTCGGTTACATTTCCAACGAAGCGCTTTCAATGGCGCTCTTCACGCACACTGCATATACCGGCGAGTCGCTGCTTGAAGCGGAGACGATGAAAGACAAGCTTTTGTCTTCTATTAATAAGGCGATTGCGGAGACGCAACTGTAGGTATAGTCTTTCGTACATGACGACGTCGACCCTCAAAAAGGTTAGTTCAGCAGATGCTGTCGCGCTTAATTCGCTTTTACGACAACTGGTTCACGACCCGTCTACTTATAAAGCTGTTCCGATCAAAACCTTGCGTAGCATCGCCGCCAACAAGCAAACTATTTTAGTCGTTGCCAAGGAAGATAAGCAAATCGTCGGCGTAGGGATATTGTTCATCATCACGAAATTTCGCGGCCGCTATGCGTATGTGGAAGACATGGTCGTCGACGAAGCACATCGCGGGAAAGGACTTGGAAAAGCGATCCTCCAAAAATTGATTTCGGCCGCTAAAGCAAAAGGGATAGAAACCATTGAGCTTTCAACTCGACCTTCGCGCGTACCGGCGAACAAGTTGTACCAAAAGATGGGATTCAAACCGAAAGAAACGAACGTGTACCGCCTGAAGCTCTGACCTATGGCGCGCGTGAAGATCAGCGAATATCGGGCGAAGAAGATTTTACTTGGCGATGCGTATAAAGGAGTAGCACTCCACACCGGCTCGAAAAGCTCGCTGCCCAAGGGCGGGAAATGGGTGGCAAAAGTCGACCAAGGCATAAAAAAGCGCTTTAAACAAGGACTTGTCGCGGTCGGCGTGTCGCCCGTACAGGCGGCTAAAAGAATGGCCGAATGGAAAAAGAAAGGGTTTTCGCAATTCCTACTTGAACCACTCGTACCACACGAGGCGGGCGAAGAGCAGTACTTTTCGCTTGAGCGCGTGCGCGAGGGAATTCGGATCTTGCATGCTGGCGAAGGCGGAATCGACATCGAGGCGCATCCGGAAAAGGTGAAGACCTATATCGTTGCGAATGAAACAGACGTTGAAGAAGTTTCAAAGGCAACAAAGATCCCTTCAGATTTTTTACGGCGCCTCATTGATTCCTTCAATAAAAACTTTTTCGCGTTCCTCGAAATAAACCCGCTCGTCGTTCAAGGCGAGAAAGTTTTTTTGCTCGATGCAGCATGTCTCGTCGACAGCGCCGGCGAATTCTTCACCGATGCGTGGAGTGAACAGGATATCGTAAAAACAAAAGTTGCGCACGAAGCCGAAGCTCGCGTTGAAGAATTGCAGCGGACGACGCCGGCATCGCTCAAGCTTTCCGTCGTGAACAAGGATGGTTCGTTGTTTTTCTTGCTTTCGGGCGGCGGCGGTTCGATCGTGATCGCCGATGAAGCACAGCTTGAAGGCGCGGGCAAAAAAATAGGGAACTACGGCGAATACAGCGGCGGCCCGTCGCGCGAGGAAACGTATTTGTATGCCAAAGAGATCATTGCGCTCATGCTTATATCGAGCGCAAAAAAGAAAGCACTCGTCATTGCGGGCGGCGTCGCGAATTTTACCGACGTACAAAAGACGTTCGCCGGTATCATCGACGCGCTTTCCGAATTTGCCCCGAAGCTGCGTGCACAAAAAATAAAAGTGTTCGTGCGACGCGGTGGACCGAACGAAAAGGCGGGGCTTGAGCTCATGCGGGGCTTCTTGGAACGCGAAGGGCTCCTCGGTTCCGTACAGGGTTCTGATGCGGTCATTACGAGCGCGGTCGAAGGCGCGATCAAGTACGTCGGCGTATGAATATCCTCGAAGCAGCTCGAAAAGGCAAAACTGGCATCCTCGTCGTCGGTAACCATCCGGCAATAACACAGTCGATATTGGATTTTGATCATTTAAGCGGCAAAGACGAGCCGTCCGTAATTGCGATACTTGGCGGCACGCGCAAGGCGCAGAAATTCTTTTTCGGCCGCAGTGAACTGCTTATCCCATGCTTTTCAGATATCGGCACGATCCCGGCAGCGCTCAACAAAAGGATATTTTGGATGTTGAACCTGCAATCCGGTCGCCGCGCATTCGACTCGACAGTCGCGTTCTTCGAAGCATTTCCCGGTGCGCTTGGCGGCCATTTGTTCGCAGAAAATATCCCCGAGCGGCACGCGACCGAGCTCATCAAGCGATATGGGAGCGAAAAGCTTATCGCTGGGCCATCCGGTGTGGGCCTCGTCGTTGCCGCACATTTGAAACTTGGTGCGATCGGCGGGACGGACATCGCGCAACTTGAAGCAGCCGACCTTTCTGCCAAAGGTTCTGTCGCCGTCGTATCGACTTCAGGCGGGATGACGAACGAACTTATCCGCGCGGTCGCGGGAGCCGGCAAGCGAGTCTCGTTTGCGATATCGATCGGAGGCGACCGTTTTCCCGTTACCTCGCTGACCGATGTTCTCTTGCTCGCGCAAAACGACCCCGAAACAAAGGCGATCGTGTATTTCGGCGAGCTCGGCGGCGTCGACGAATACGAGATCGCAGAACTTATCGCTACAAAAAAATTGACGAAGCCGGTCCTCGCATATATCGCAGGCATCATCGACGAGGCATTCGATGAGCACATGCAGTTCGGCCATGCCAAAGCGCTCGTCGCAAGCCAGAATGAAAGCGCGCGTGCCAAGCGCGACGCGCTGCGCAAGGTCGGAGCGACAGCGCCGGAGACGTTCCCAGAGTTTCTCGCAGAGATGAAAAAGCTGCCGGACACCGGCTTTCGTGCTACCGTTCCTGCCATGGACGACCTGCACAACAGGCACGGGAGCATCCTCTCGACACGGGAGATCGTCGATCTTGAAGAAATTCCAGTGTTCGTAAAGAACAAAAAACTCGTAGTGCAAAAGCATGGGTTTGCTGCGGCGATATTCGAGGCGTTGCTCGACCGGGAATTAAAGTCGGATATCACCGCAGCATTTGCCGAAGCTGTATTTTCGCTTTTGATCGACCATGGCGGGGAAGTCTCGGGCGCGGTCAACACGATGATATCGGCGCGCGCGGGCAAAGACCTCGTTTCTTCACTTTCGTCGGGACTGCTCACCATCGGGCCGCGATTTGGCGGCGCGGTTAATGCTGCCGCTTCGCAATGGGTCGACGGCGTGCAAGGAAAAGAAAGCGCGGCAACGTTCGTCGAGAAGCGGACGAAAGGAGGCAGGTTGCTCGCCGGCATCGGCCATCGCAAATACCGTGTTGGGATCCCGGACCCGCGCGTCGCGGCGATAGCGCAGTTCGCGATGCTTTTGAAAAAGCATCCGCACCTGGATTTCGCTCGCGAGATCGAGCGTGCGACGACCCGCAAGAGCGGCTCTCTCATCTTGAACATCGATGGCGCGATCGCCGCGCTTTCGCTCGACATCCTTGCAGAGTG
>Ga0182013_10004177_pt1 | contig 17504 bp, 11 predicted proteins | sample 612S2MmetaG_FD_120487 | JGI IMG/M metagenome (GOLD analysis project Ga0182013, IMG submission 120487) | Permafrost microbial communities from Stordalen Mire, Sweden - 612S2M metaG | ecosystem: Environmental > Terrestrial > Soil > Wetlands > Permafrost | place: Sweden: Stordalen | collected...
TCTCGCTCGCGCACACGATCCTCCACCGGGAAACACCATGATCTGGAGAGGCATGTCGCGGCTCACCGACATACAACTGGGCATCATGATCGGAGTGCAACTTGTGGGTAATTGAAAGTCGGAGTTCCCCTCTTGACCGGGAGAGAGTGTCCAACAGGTGTCCGCCTATTTCAATGCTGCCGAAAAAGGGACAGGGAAGTGATTTTACACAACACGGTCGTTAAGTTCGACTGCGCAGCGATCCGCTGCTTGGGCTGCTCAGCGGCAAGCGAGAGCTGGATGAGCCGCTGGCGGGCAAGAGCACGCTGAACCGGCTGGAGCTGACCGGTCGGAGCCTGCGTTATCACAAGATCGCTTACTCTGCCGAAGCCGTGGACCGGCCGCTGACAGACCATTATCTGGAGTCGCACCCCGCTTCGCCGGATCGGATCGTGCTCGATCTGGACGCCACCGATATCCCGCGCTACGGCACCAGCCGGAGCGGTTCTTCCACGGCTACTTCGACAGCTACTGCTACTTGCCGTTGTATATCTTCGCCGGCGACCAGTTGCTGTGCGCGCATCTGCGGCCAGCCAACCAGGACGCGGCTGCCGGCTCGGCTGAAGAGTGCAGCGCATCGTTGCTCAGGTGCGCTAACGCTGGCCCGGTGTAAAGATCGGGCTGCGCGCCGACTCCGGCTTCTGCCGCGAGGAACTGATGCGCTGGTGCGAGCCGAACAAGATCTATTATGTCCTCGGACTGGCGCGGAACAAGCGGCTGCGCAGGATCATCGACGCCCAATTGCATCAGGCTCAGGTCCTGCACCGGAACACGGGTAAGGCGGCACGCGTCTTCGCCGAGTTCCACTATCAAACCAGGGAGAGCTGGTCCTGTTCGCGGCGTGTGGTGGCCAAAACCGAGTATCTTCCGCATCGAATCCACGACGCACCTCGATTCGACGCCCGCTTCGCAACTCAACAAACAGAACACAGTCGCACCCTGCGTCGCTGCCGGCATCCCGCGAAGGCGACGAGAACACTTCAACAGGAAACAGGGGTCCGGCTCCACGTTGCGGCCTGCTTTGCACGCGTCAACGATACTTATCCAGCGTCCCCAAAGCAAAGCACCGCTGCCGGCAAAACGCCCCCCGCGCCAATCCACTCGCTTCAAACTCCGCAACCAATGTTTCAACCTCGGCCCGACTACGCCGCCTCCGCAACACTCCAGCTTCGCTCATAACTCAAGTGCACCACTAAACGCAGCGGCTGAAAAGGGTGCGTTGCCAAGACGGATACAATAGAGGCAATCCTCGCCGTTGAAGCACAACCAAGTCAGTTTAGGCCAGAGGCGATCCGGAGACATTCACTGCAGTTTGACAAAGAAGTGTTCAAGAGCAGAATAAGAGAGTTCGTTAAGCTGGCAATGAAAGACTTCAGGAATCGCAGCACTGCCAGAGATTTCTCAATGCTCCCCCATGCGTCATCAGAATGATGCGGTATCCAAGGGCAGCGGGATTGCGGTCTTAATGCATTCCCATTCGCAACTTTGGATAAGCACGAATCTCGAGAATCGTCCCGAAGTCGCTTTTTCCCCCTGCGGCCAACAGCGGGAATTTCCACTGTTCATATTGGCCCGTTGCGGAAACCTCGATCCCTGGCGTTGGCATCCATGTCAGGCTTGCTGAGATATCGTCCAGATTGCCGCCTTTAAGAAATGACTTATCTACAGACATCTTGCGATAGCTTACCGTCGCCTTGTTGCGCGCTGAAAACCAATAACTGCTGGAGGCCTGGCCGCCATCCCCTTGTCTGCCGATCCAGCTGCCGAGAATTTGCCCGTAATTTGTGTATCCCTGCGGATAATGGGCATTGGAATAGTAATAGGCGGGGTCATGTTCGCCCGGAAGATCTGTATAGACTCCCTCCATCCGAAGATCCAGTTTCTGCAGCCCCGGAATCCTTGGTATATAAACCCCCGGATCCATCGCATAAAACGCTAGAAACCGTCCAGCTATCGGGTTGTCGTAAGCATACAACTCCTCATAAATCACAACATTCCTTATTCCTGGCGGGTGATAAGTCAGGTTAAACCCGGTTGTTCTCTTGCCGGGATCAACTGCCTGAAGGTTTCCGGTCGTTGAAAATGTGTGGAGAAAAGTCTTCAGATTGAGCGGCCGGCCGTATCCCGCGAAAATCGTGGTGTGGGCAAACCCCAGTTCAAAATTTGAGGTCGGCTTGATGGAAAACGCAACACCCCATAAGTAAGGAGGAGGATTCAAGGGCTGGTTGGCATTCCCATAAAGTGTGAAGGTGGTGCCGAGCCTCACATAATGGATTCCGCCCTCCCGAGAAAAGAAGGAATCAAAATGCACCGGCCCCATCCAGCTCAGTATTCCCGGCATTTGGATTGGTTTTGCCCGTGCGAGTCGCAGCATCGGCATTGCCTCTGCGTTATTTGAGAGAATCAATGAAGTGAATCTGTCCGGGCTCCACCACAGAGCCTGCTGACCAAAGCTGAGTTGCCAGTTGGCAAGGATCAGAGAAGCATAGGCCTCAATGGTGCGAATCCTGCTGGTTGTGCCGTATCTCAGATTCCAACCGAATGGAAGTCCGTCATAACTTGCGATGGCCTGCTGAGCTTCAGTATTGTAGGCAGAGATTGCTGATGCATATTGGTATTCACCGCGCAAGTAAACAGAAAATCGTCCACCCTCAGCACGAAGAGAAATCCCGCTTATTCCATTGGCGCCTTTGCCGAAAGGGCGTCCGAAGTCATCGGAAAGCGATTGGGCAAAGTGAAAGGAATCGCGCAGAGGCGTGCCCGAAAGCTCCGTGTATCGACCATAGGTACTTTCCACCTGCGCCGCTGCATTCCTGGCGCCGTCGTACACCTTGGTCTCGTGGGCAAATTCGGCGTCGAGAGTCGAGAGCACAAGGTTTGAAGTCTCGTCCGCGGCATCCATGTTTTCGTGGGCTTCGACCAGTAGCCTGGCGGACTCCAGTCTCGTCCAGGGACGCATGCTGAGAGAAATCGTCGGAAGATACCCGAGCGCGGCCAACCGATCAAAAGCCGGATAGATCCAACTATCTACGGGCGTGTAACTTGAAGCCTTGTAACCCGTGCTGCCGGGCCCCGCGCTGTCTTCATCCGGGTCAACCTGTGTCGGCCCGATCTCACTGCTATACGTTCCGATTAGTGGCGACTGGTCGCCTGCGCCGGTTGAAGCACCTTCTCGCAGGGGGGCCGTCCCAACTGACTCAGGGTTCGCCGTCGGATCGCTTCCGTTAATCAGTTGCGGTAGGAATAATTGCTGAGACTGCAAAAATATACTCGCAGTGGACCTGAGATTGCCGGCGCCGCGAGCCGCTTGTGCTTGAGGTGCAGAGGGTATTCCAGCGTCCGCCGACGGTGCGGATTGCCCATTTCCGACGCAACTGATCAAGGCGAGCAAGAAGATTGCCGCTATCCTATTCATCACTCCGATTCACCCGATGTTGAATTGAGACTACTATGGCAACGGTTACAGTCCGCATATCAAGAGTACTTCATGGTCGGCGTCAAACAGATGTTAGACGCATCGAGAGCAAGAAGGATCTCCGAAGAGATTTATTGCTTCCCTTGACAGCCAACATCATGGCGTCCGGCAAGTAGGAAACTCCCAGGAACAGCTATCAAGCGAATTGCATTCTTTTTAGAACGAGTGTATCGCGGCAGCGCCCAGGGCAAGTTGTGAGAATATCTGGGTCGTATCGATGAAAGTACGCATTGCGGTGGGACGTAGCGTTTTTTCGGGTACGACAATTGAGTCGCCGGCGTTCAAGCTGATATCCTCAAAGCCTTTACTCCAGGCGCCAAGGTTCTTGACGGTATTGCGTCCGATCACAGAGCCATCTGCGCGAATGATGAAGGCCCGGTGCGCATCGGCATCGCGGGTTGCCCCGCCCGCAAGTTTCAAGTAATAGCTCACCGGCCGTTTGACTCGAAAGAGAAATGAGTTCTGATCGTAAACAGCACCAACTACATTGACGGCCGTAGGCACCGCAGGCACGATGAACCGGTCTCCATTCTCCAGACTGATGGCCGGGAGGTCATTGATGCTTGACATACCGGGCAACAACGGCAGGACTATCCTGCCTGTGGCACGAACCTGGCTGAGACGCGCGACCAGGTCTTGTCCCGCTACGCGGGCGGCAGTAACGTCATTAGCACTGGTCGGCGACGAGGATCCGGCGATTGCAAGTGCCTGTGTTCCGCGCTCAGACTCCATGCTTAGGTTCCGAACATACTCGTCGAAGCGCTGTTGTTGCAGGGCGCGGGTAGACTCGCGGTTGAATTCCGACCCGTAGAGGTATGCCTTCGAAGTGAAGCCCCCCGCCCTTTGAATCACATCGCGCAGCGTTTCGCCTGGCTGCACGCTGTAGATCCCCGCATGAACAATTTCACCTTCCAAGTCGACATATTTTGTCTGCTGTTCGAGCGGCACATGAATATCGCCCTGAGAGAAGACAGTAATCGTGTCTGCCGGTTGAAGAAGCAAATCCTGGGTGGCATCATGGTTCATAACCAACTTTCCCAGATCGAAAGGAATGAGCGAAGTTCTCAACGAGTCCGGATCAAGTCGCTCAATCACAGCGTAATCCCAATCTATCTCCGCATTGGCCAGGTGCACATCGATCGGGCCCTGCTGCGCCGCACTTCCCGTCTTTGGGAGTTGCGAAGCGATCGACGTATTGTTGCCGTTCCGCGCCGCAGCCTCGGAGTCACTCCACGATCCCGAATGATTGGTGGCAGTCAACGCGCTAGGGAGGGACTCTGGCGATGAGATAAGAGGCTCAAATTCAGGAGATGGTAGTCCAAGATGACTGCGCCTCCACCAGTAATCTCTGCTCTCCAGGGAATCCTTATCTGGAATCAGGTCACTCAAGTGCATACCAGGGTGCCAGTTAAAACGGCCCGGATTTGCCACATCGCCCCGCAAAATAACCGTCTTCTGGTAAGCCGCAAGAATGGGATAGATGCGCAATACATCGGTGTCGGCAAGGGGAGAAGCCAATCCTTTGGGATCTAACGGGAATTCCATGGCCTCGCGTAACTGGCCCGGACCCACACGTTCCAAGGATATCCGGGCGTTCGAGGAGAGGGCCGTGGTGCGTCCCGCCGTCTCAATGAGTTCGCCGACGGTTTCGCCTTCGAGCAATTCGTAGATTCCAGGAATCGCGATGCTACCTGTTATGGCCGCCTGATGTCCGGCGGGAGCAATATAAATAACGTCTTCCGGGAGCAGGCGAATATCATGCGACTTATCGCCGTGAAGCAGAAGGGCATATAAGTCGAAGTCGGCAATTGTCTTTCCCTCCCGCTTGAGCTGTATATGGCGCAGAGAGCCCTGCGGAGATGGACCGCCACTGGCAAATAAGGCATCAACGAGGGAACTAAGTGCACTGACTGTGTAAACACCGGGGCGCCGGCCATAACCGGTCACGTAAATCTGTATGGCTCGAATCTGCCCGATATCAACTGAAAGATCGAAGCTGCGGTAATTCTTGGCAACGGCCGCGCGCAGATGTTGGTCAAGTTCGGAGAAAGGCAGCCCGGCTACATGAACGGTGCCCGCCTGAGGGAGATAAATGTCACCCGAGCGATCCACACGCAAATTTCCGCTGTAGGTAACCTGTCCCCAAATGCGAACACGCAACTGATCGTCCGGCCCTATAACGTAGTTCGATGTCACTGGAGCCAGGTCGTTAGGAGCGAATGTCGAAGGAACATTGCGGAACAGATCGACACCATAGATCGGAAGGAGCTGACCAGTGGTAGCGGCAACAAGCTTCTGAAACTCGGTGGGCGGATCCGGCGGCAAGGGCGCGGCCTCTCGGCGCCCTTGGCTAACCTGTCCGCTGAGGGGTGTATTTTCCGAGGCAGACGCGCCAGTTCTCAGATTGGGCGTTACGGGATACGAGTAGGTCGGCACTGTCGGCGCATTCGATTGGCCCTGGCTGCACCCGGAAGGATCCATCAGGCAGTCCGACTGACCACCCGAGGCCTGGCTGCCATCCGGATTTTGCGCGTATATGACGTGGGGCGCTAACAGGAGAAGCAGCGCGAGGCAAGAAAAACAAGTTTTTTGCATAGAGATCGAAATACCGGTCTCTCCAATACTAGAAGATCCTACCCGGAGACAGCAAGACGAACTCTCTTCCAACACAAAACGAGCCTGAAGGGTTAGGCATGCTGGAGATTGAACATCGGTATGCACGAAGCAGAGACGCTGAGCTTCGAAGCGATTGGTCGGTTCGTTGAGGCCGGCGAGGAGCTTCGATTTGAGGGCGAGAACCGTCAGCAAGTCTATGGCGGGGTGCAACCGGTGCGCGAACGCTGTATATCGGACCGGGCTCGCCCTGGGAAAACGGCTACTGCGAAAGCTTCAATTCGAAACTGCGCGATGAGTTCCTGAATGGAGAGATCTTTTACTCGATGAAAGAGTTGCGCGTGCTGGCCGGACACCGACCATTCGAAGCGAATTGCGGTCTTTTTGCTTGATAGGGACATTGGGGGGTGCAGCGAGGGTCAAATGCTGACTTGTTCGATTGGACTGGCACATAGGATTTGCGCCAGCTTTAGTTCTCCGCAAAGCAGGTTGACCAGGCATATTCAGTAGGCGCAGGTTCTCTGTCGGAGCCGCTAACGCCCACTCGGTTCCCCCGAGGGTAGGAAGGCCAATCCTGAAACCTCGATGCCTGAAGCCAGCACGTCTCTGAGCCGTTCCGGATTGGCTCCGCTGCGGCAAACAGCTGCCACAAGTATACGCAGCGCCGTGGCGGGAGTCGTATCCGGCTCCAAACGGAAAATCCATGGAACGTTGTTTGAAGTCAGCGACCTGTCACTGCTCAGCGCCAGCACCGGCACAAAGCTCTTCAATGCCAGTTGCTCCGCCAGATGGCTCGCGTTGCGATCGAGCGCCACAATCGCTATCGCATGATCGTCCATGAGCGTATGCACCAGCCCGGTTGAAGCAGCGCCCCAATTCTGATCGCTCTCCACCGGCAACAGCTTCCATGGCCGTCCCTTTGCCGCACCAAACGCCAGCTCTGCCCGCACCTCCGGCGACGCAGCAACTTCAGCCGCCTTCGGCCCGAAGAGAACCACGCTCACTATCCCCGCCGGCACATCGCCCTGGCGTGGCCCATTGAACTCCACACCATCTTCACCGACTCGCGCATACGGCAATTGCGTCGACGCGGGTCCCTGACCGACACCTTCAGCTTCCGGCCGCGCAAGCGGCGTCTGCCCCACTGCAGGTGGCTTCACCGCGGGCGGCTCTTTTTCCATCGTCGCAACCCGGTAGCTGATCGCACCGTTGTGTACAGTTCCCAGGTACAGCGGTGCCACGTTTTTCTGGTTGGGATCGAAAATCATCTTTCCTGTCACGCCGTCGTACTCTTCGATGTCGGCCAGCGCATCGTGAATCCGCGCGCGGTTCAGTCCCGCCTTGCAGATCGAATCCAGGAGGGCGTTCATCGTATCAAAAGCCATCGAGGCAAACTGTTCCGGCTTCTCGTGGAAGCGATCTTCGAAGCGGCGATTGAAATCGAGCCAGCGCGGCTCCTTCCTGGTTGGGTCGTAGGGATAAACGGCCTCGAACCCCTCGGCGGCATCGCCCGCTTCTTTCAGCAGCGTGTCGCCCAGCGTGCGGAAGGCGCCAAAGACCCGCTGCTTCATCCCCGCGGCCCGCATCTGCTTCAAAATCGCCGCCGCCTCCAGTTCGTCGCCAATCAGAAATACGGCATCCGGGCGCGAACTGCGGATCACCCTTAGCTGCTTGCTGTAGTCCGTGTCCCCGGGCTGGAAGATCTGTTCAATGACCACCGGATGACCCAAGCGGCGCGAGGCATCGAGAAATTTCGGGAGGCCATAACGGCCGTATCGGCTGCTCGCCCTGAGAACTGCCACGCGCTTCAACCCGAGGTCGGTATAGATGTGCCGAGCCAGCGTGAGATATTGTTGCCGGTCATCCTGCATGGTGCCGAAGTACCACGGAATCGTGGTCTCCGGAACCGTGGGATCGCTGTTGGCAGAACTGACCACCGGAAGTTCCGCGCGCAGGGCCACGCGCAGCGCGATGTGGGTTGACTCAGAGCTGATGGAGCCGAAGATCGCCCAGACCTGTTCGTCATAGGCCATCTTTACCGCTTCATCGGAGGCCGAGCCCCAGATCGCCGATTCGGTGGGTCTCACGTCGCCATACACCGCCTTCGCCTGCCAGTTGTTGTAGTCATTGTGCAGCATCAGCTTGAAGGGTTTGCCCCCGTAGCCGCCGCCGGCATTAGCCTCTTCGACCGCCAACTGCGCGCCATGCAGCATCCGCAGTCCGAGAACCGACTCCGAGTTGTGCTCAATCGGCCCAAAGAAGCCGATGCGGATCTCCTTCAGGTTCTTCGGCTCCGGAATATCGCGCGCCGCGCCCACATAGATGTTGGGGCGCGTGTAGTTGGTATCGTAGGGCGCAGCGAACTTGGAATATGGCTTGAGATCATCCGGCTCTCCCGCATAAGGAACAACTTCGCGATCCCGCGGCGGTCCCGGCGGATGAGCACCGCATTCGCAAACTCTTGCCTTTGTCTTGCCTGTCTCCGGACCCACCTTCTGGCCTGAAACATTCGCCGTAAAAACCAAGCCAACCACGCCTGCCGCAACCGCCAACCACGCCGTACGCATTCGAACTACCCCTTGCTTTCTTCCTTCTTATCGGTGCGGAACATCGCGATCGCTTCAATCTCAATCAGCAGTTCCGGCCGGCACAAATGCGCCTGGATCCCCGTCGAAGCCGGCAGCGGATCGAGCCCCTGCTCCTTGAAGAATTCCGTGCGCCCCGCGTTGAACACGTCATAGTCACGGTCGATATCGCGCAGGTAGCAACTGGTGCGGACGATGTCGTGCCACGTCGCTCCTTCGCTCTTCAGCAGGCCCGTGATGTTGTCGAAAGTCCGCCGCAACTGCGCGGAAAAATCGCCAATGTGGACGCTGACTCCGTTTTCGTCGATCGATGCCGTGCCCGAGATCAACAAAATGACGACTCCGCCAATATCGATCCGCATGCCGCGCGCAAAAGAGCTCGGCTTGGCATAGGCATAGGCCTCGTTGAGCACGCCGTGGTTGGTCATGGCGCGCTTTTCAATGGGTGCGTGTCCAATGGCTTCCAGAATTTCTGCAAATGCATTCATATTTGTAATTCTCCTTATGTCCTTATGGATGTTGTCGAATCCCGTGGCTCAACCCCTTCGCGGTCGCGACCCAGATGTCGTCTCCGTCAAAGTCGATCCCAAGAATGTAGTTGTGCGCCGGCGCTGTCGCTACTGGAATAGACGTAACCGTTCCTGCTTCGTCGCGCACCGTCATCTCCGGCTTTCCGTCCTTGAGCGATGGGCAATACACCGCCCAGTTCACGCCGTCGTAGTAAGCCAGCCCTTTGTCCGTACCAAACCACGCACGCTTCCCGTCCACGCCTTTCACAACGTTGGTAAAGTTCGAGGGAAGCCCGCTGTCTTTCTTCAGGAAATTGTGCCAGTAGCGCCCGTCGTAATGGCTGTCGCCGAAATACGTCGCCGCCCAAAGAATATTGTCCACATAACTGACCGAGGTGACAATCTCGTGGATCAGTCCCTGGTCCTTGAAGAGCACCATCTCCGTCTCTCCGTCGGGGTCGTCGTACCGGTCCCACTTGCCTGTCTTCTGATCATATTCGAGTACCCCGCTGCCCCATATTCCGTAGTAGACCTTGGTCGGCGTGGCTGAAACCGAATAAGACCAAATCTCGCCCATGGGCGTATTGCGCTCGTTATAGAGCGACCACTGGTTGGTGTGCAGGTTCAGGCGGCAGGCTCCGGCGGCCGTGGCAATCCACACATTTTCGCCCTCGATTGAGACGCTGTAGACCACGTCGTTGCTCAGCCCCGAGTTCAGTTGCGTGAAGCTGTCGATGTGCCCGCCCGAAATACGGCTCAAACCGCCCATCGTCCCCGCCCATACGTCACCAGTCTTCCTATCCAGGGCCAGCGATAGCACCGCTCGATGCGCCAATCCGTCCGCGGTCGTATACACCTTCCACGTGTGGTTCTCATAGAGGGCAAGGCCGTTGTCCGTGCCAGCCCATATCCGATCACCATCCACCAGCACGGTATATACGTGATCGTTCGGTAGCCCGTTGGCCGCGGTGAAGTTCTCAAATCGGAAACGCGGCAGTTCCGGCAGCACGCCGGATACAGCAATCGTGGCATGAAGCTTTTGCGCTCTCGATGGAACCGGTTCCGCCGCAAATGTCGCCGTTACAGCCAATGCCGAGAAGATTGCAATCATTACTCCTGTCCTGCATGTCTTTTTCATCGCGTCCTCAAGTACTCAATCAGATCGTTGAGTTCGTCCTTGGTCAGGTCGTTCGTTCTCCCGTGTTTGTCATCCGGGTTGTAGACCGTCCATATCTCTTCCAGCGATCGCGCCGAGCCGTCGTGCAGGTAGGGCGCAGTCAGCGCAATGTTGGTGAGCGGCGGCGCTTTCAGCAACCCTGGATTATCCAGTGCCTTGTGCGTTCCCACGTCGAAGAGCTTCTGGTTGGTTCCCTTTGGCCCGCTGTGGCAATACACGCAACGGTTGTATTCCGCAATCGGCTTCTTGAATTTGTCCACGCTGCGCTCAAAGATCGCCTTGCCCCGTTCCTGTGCCGCTGTCAGTTCGTACCCAGGGAGCTTGAACCGGTTGGGCCGGGGCTGGATGCTGCGAATGTATACGGTAAGGTCCGCCAGCGTCAGGTCGTCGTAGTTCTCCGAACGCCAGAAATACTTTTCCGTCCGCGTTCCGCATTCGGTGGGGATATTCGGATTCGTCCCCGTCCACTTGTATGGTTCCGTGCCTTTCACGCCTTCCAGCAGCTTGTTATCCACAATGTTGCGCCCAAACCCATCCGGCTCCAGGTTCCATGTCAGCCCGTCGAACGACGAGTCGATGTGGCAGTTGGCGCATCCTATCTGCCCTTGAAACGAGTAGCGCGCGGTATAAAAAGTCTGTTCCCCATGCCTTAGCACGGAAACCGTCTTCGGCCCGTCGAGCTTGATTGTCGCGCTCACACGATTCGTTCGCGTGTCGATTACGCTGATCGAATCGTCCAGCCGGTTGGCCACATAGAGCTTTCGTCCATCCGGCGTCAGGGTCAGTCCGCGAGGATTGAGCCCCACGGGAATGCGCGTGATCACATAATTGGCGCTGGCCGAAAGGTCCTGCGCGAACGGCTGCGGGTGCGCATGAATGTACCTCAGGAGCCGCGCCCCGTCGATCACCGTCACTATCTCCGACCCGCCGCTGGTCACGTAGATTCGCGACTTGTCCGGCGCAATGGCCACGCCGAATGGCTGCGATGCATACCGTTCCAGCTCATCCAACGGTACTTCCACTGTCCTGCCCACGTCCGCGCCAAACAGCGTGATCGTATATTCGAAAGCCCCGCCATGCTCCAGGTGCGCCAGGGTTACAAGATTCTTCGGGTGATACTCCGCCACCACGCCCAGCCGCCCATCCGCGGAGAACGTCGTATGAAACACGCCCGCGATCGCATGAAGCGGCATCCGCTCAACCACCACAGCCCGCGCAGTATCGATCACCGTGATCTCCGACTCCGGCGCCGTCCGGTACGGCGAAGCGTTCGGATAGACGTGTGTCGCATAAATCTTCTTTCCGTCGGGCGACATCGCCAGGTAACTCGCCCCACGCCCCGCCAGCAACCGCTTCTCTTCCGTACCCGTCTCCGCATTCAGCACTGCCACGTCATTGCTGATCCGGTTGGCCACAAACAGTCGCTTGCCTTCGCGATCCTCCACCACGCTCGACGGCTCCGCAGACACCGGCCACGTCGCCGTCACCGCCAGCGTGTTCGTATCGATCACCGAAAGCGTGTCATCCCATGAATTAGTGACAAACAGCCGCTTGCCATCCGGCGAAAACGCAAATCCCCGCGGCACGCGTCCCACTGCGATCCTCTTGATCACCGCGAAACTAGCCGCATCCAGCACTCGAATCTCTTCGCTCCCCTGACAGAGCACGAACAACCGCGCTCCATCCGGCGAAAGCAGCATTTCCAGTGGCGATGCATACGTCACGTTTTCCGCGGACCGCGCCGCTTCACCTGCATGAACCGCAGGCCCGCTCCACAGCGCCGCCGCAATCAACACTCCCGCCAGCAGCGGCAGTCCCGCTCCAATTCCGACCCGCAACACACTGGGTGCCCCATCCATTCCACGCACTTTGTGGAATGGGTGGGGAAGCACAACGCCCTCTCTCGGATTGGTTTCGTGAAACCTCACTTCGGCTCCTCCACGGTCAGTACGCGATCCACCGCAAGCTTCTCAAGCATCTGCTCGCGTCCGCTGGGCCAGCGCACAATCAGCTTGTCTATGTTGTTTGCCGCGCCAATCCCAAAATGCAACCGCCCGTCGTCCTGCGAAAGATATCCCGATCCCGCAACACGCTCCGCCGTCCAACGTTTCCCCGCCGCGTCCACTTCAACGCGCGCGCCAATCCCATCGCGGTTACTCCTCGTTCCCTTTAGCTTCACCGCAATCCAATGCCCCGTGTTGATCGAAACGTTATGCACCAGTGTTCCCCGCCCGCCCAGGTTCACCACGAACGCATCCACCTTGCCATCGTTGTCGTAGTCCGCGAAGCACGCGCCTCGCGCCGTCGTCCTGTCACTCAGCACTTGCCCGGCGCCACTCGATACATCGGCGAACTTCTTGGCGCCGACGCCGCGAAACAGCGTGTGTTCCTGCGGAATCAAATGAATCAGCCCGCCGTGAAAAATCAGAATGTCCAGGAACCCATCGTTGTCGAAGTCATAGACCCCGGTACCCCAACTTACATATTGCGCATTCACCTGCGACACGCCGGTCTCCGCGCCGATGTCCTCAAAGCTCATCTTTCCCGTGTTATGCAGCAGCCGGTTATAGTGCCCGTCCGTCACCCACAAATCCAGCAAGCCGCGCCCTTCGAGATCCGCAAACACCGGCCCCATCGAAGAGGTCGATTCGCCGTTCTGCCCGTACGCCGTTCCTGTATCGCTGCCAATCTCTTCGAATGTTCCATCGTGTTTGTTGTGAAACAGGAAGTTCTCTGTGCGGTCGTTGGCAACATAGATGTCATCCCATCCATCGTTGTCGAAGTCCGCCGCCGTCACGCCCATGGTGCGCCCCACAAATGCGCTGATGCCCGACTTCTCGCTCACGTCCGTAAATGTGCCGTCACAATTGTTATGAAACAACTGGTTCGTTTCACCCTCGTAGTCCAGCGGCCCCGGATAATTGGTCGGCGCATAAAAAGCGCGATACTTGGGATCGAACTTCACATACCGGCCCACAAACAGGTCCACACAACCGTCCTTGTCGTAGTCCAGCCACGTCGAGCTGATCGCCCATCCATCCACCTTGATGCCGGCCTTCGCCGTCGCATCCGTGAAGTGTCCGTTGCCGTCGTTGTGATAAAGAACCACCTTGCCGTAGCCGGTTACCAGCAGGTCTTCGTTGCCGTCATTGTCGTAATCCGCCGCGGCCACTGCGTCTGAATACATATCCGGATTCAGCCCCGCCTTGTCCGTCACATCGGTAAAATGGCCGCCGCCATCGTTGCGATACAGATGATTGTGCGGAGGTGTTGCCGGCTTCTCCTTCAGCGGAAACGGATGCATCGAGTCATCCAGCGGCCGGCCGTTTGCCACGTAAAGCGAAGGCAGCCCCGAGTTGTTGAAGTCGAACCAGACGCACCCCGCGCCTGTCCCCTCCAGCAGCGAACCCAACTTCGCCGACCCGAAGCTATGTGTGAAATGAATGCCCGATGCGTCAGTCGCATCCTCGAATTTGATCTCCGAAGCATTCGCTGCGCCAACTTGCGGTGAGGCAGACCCTGCCTGCAACCCGGCCGCCTGCGGTTGAACAGAGGGTGCCGCCGCACCAGGAGTTTGCGCGATGCCGAACGCTGCGAAAAACGAAACCATCCCAAATAAAAGAAGAAAGCGAATCAGCATTTCAGTTGCCCCTCGGCGCATCGGCCTTCGACGCATCCACTTGTCTTCCGCCGGTCAAATCCACCGCGGTAGTCGTGTGCAGCAACACCGCGGGCACGCGATTCTCCGGCGAACGTCCCGGCCCCGCATGGCACCCCACGCAATAGCGCTGCTCGCCGCCTCGAATCCAGAACCACCCATGCTCCTGCCGCACCACCGCGCCCTTCGCATTCAGCAGCGCAAACCGAATCGGCTTGTCCCCAGGCACCTTCACCAGGAACGACCCATCTGCCTCCACCGGCGCAGTCCCTGCCGCCACGGCACGCCCCTTCGCGTCTAATGTCTCCAGCCGCACCTGTGTCGGCGCAACCTTCAAATCCCCGTCGCGCGACTGCCGAGCATCGAGCGCCATCATGTTCGCATAGCTCCAGTCGTGCAATCCGGACGGATGCCGTTTGGGCCGCGTTCTCGCTGCAACCACCACCGGCTCCACAACATCCTCGCCGCTCACAGCCAGCACCGTATTCAGCGCGAGCGCCGCTGGCTTTGTCCCGTCGCCCGGCTCCCACAACTTCAGCGCGTAATGCGCACCGGCCGCCGCCCGCGCACTCACCAGCCACGCACCAGGCGCCGTCTCCGCAATCCCGCCCGCATACTCCGCGTGCGGCGCAACAATCGCCGCTTCATGCGCCAACGGCGAAGTAAACCGCGCCAGCGAATCACCATGCGTAAACACCACATCGCCCGCGGCCAACTGCTTGCCGCCCCAGCGCGCGCGCCCATGATCGCAGCGGTACGACTCCACGCCCGACCCATCCGAATACACCAGGTACAATTCCGGCGTCGATCCAGAACCCAACGGAAACCCGGATTCAAACAGGACGCGCCCATCCAGCAGAACATCCGTTGGAATCGCACTGCCCGGCATATAACTCAACGGAAGTACCGTTGCGCCGGCCTGTGCATCGATCGGCGCATTCGGTGACGAACCATCCTTGCCCGCCGCCTCCAGCTTGAACCCCTGCGAAGTCCGCCGCGCGTAAACCACCCGCCCGCCCGGCAAATAGAGTGGACGAATCGCATCGCCCTCGCCCGCAATAATTCTCCGCACCGCCCGATCCGCCAGCGTCATCTCCCATATCTGCCATGCATCGCCCGCGGCCTGCTTGCCTGCAAACAGAACTGTCTTGCCATCGAAGCCGACATTCGCATCCGCCGTCGCCGCAAACCCCGTCACCAGCGGTTCCGCTTTGCCCGCGTGAATCAGCTGCAACTGCGCGCCCTTCGGAAATCGCTCTCCGCCTTTCAGCGAAGCGAGCGGAACATACACCGGCGCAGCCGTCACAATCACGTCCGCATCCATCGCCACGCCCGCGCTCGGTTCCGCAACCGGACCAAACCCGCAAACCAAAATCACACCAGCCACCGACAGGGCCACTGCAAGCATCCGGACAAAAACCCTCATCCCAATGCCTCCACCGGCTCCGCGCCTGTGACTTCGCGCCGCACCAGTTCCTGCCCACGCAATTCCAGCCATGGCTCCAGCCCGTACATCATTGCGTCGAATCCTGCGAAGTCCAGCGACTGTTCCCCATCGCTCCAAGCCTTGTCGGGGTTCGGATGAACCTCTACAAGCAACCCGTCCGCGCCGCCCGCAACCGCAATCCGCGCCAGCGCCGGAACCAACTCGCGATGCCCCGCCGCATGGCTCGGATCGGCAATCACCGGCAGGTGCGAAATTTGCTTCAGCAGGGCAATCGCCGCCACATCAAACGTATTCCGCATCGCCGTTTCAAAGGTGCGAATCCCGCGCTCGCAAAGAATCACATGGGGGTTGCCGCAATCCAGAATCAGTTGCGCCGACCGCAGCCAGTCAGCAATCGTCGCCATCATCCCGCGCTTCAGCAGCACCGGCCGCCCGCTCCTGGCAGCCGCTTCCAGCAGCGAATAGTTCTCCATGTTCCGCGTGCCAATCTGCAGAATGTCCGCATATTCGGCCACCAGCGGCACATCGTCCTCGCTCATCACCTCGGTCACAATCGCAAGGCCGCTCTCTTCGCGAGCGCGCGCCAGCATCTTGAGCCCTGCAAGGCCGTGTCCCTGAAAACTGTACGGAGAACTGCGCGGCTTGAATGCGCCTCCGCGAAGGATGCGCGCGCCTGCGCGGCGAACGTGGTTGGCAGTGGCCATCAGCTGAAACTCGGTTTCCACCGAGCACGGCCCAGCCATGGTGATGAATTCGTCCCCGCCTACTTCCAGATCCAGAACCGGCACCACCGTCTGCGGGCGCCGCGCACTCTTCAGGACATCGGGACTCTCGGAAAATCGTTCGTGCCAGCTATCGCGCACCCTGTGCGCTCCGTTTCTGGGGAAGCGGAAACGTCAGACTAACGCGATCGTCAGGGCACTACCTCCATCGAAAGGTGGGGTTTTAGCGTCCAAGGTCAACAGCTGTGACGCAGCTCACACAACGGCTCAATCTCTCCGCATTTCTTCGGAAGAAGTCAAGGGGGCGGGAAGGCCTTTCGGCAATCCGAAGCAGGATGTTGCTCTTATGCGTACGGCCCGACTTCCATCGGCAGCTCCGACTCAATCGCGCGCAGGCGCTGCGCCCACTCGTCGAGCCACTGGCGGCGCCGGCTCTCCTTCGCGCGGACCGGGCCGTAATGGATGGCGGGCGCAAGGACGCTGAATCCTGTGAACTGAAAAATGCCTCGGTGGATGGGGCGGAGAATTCCGAGAATGTCTCCCTCTTCGCCGCCGGTTACATAGCTGCTCTCAAATCCGCCAGTCGTGAGCGAGAGCATGGCGCGCTTGCCCCGGAACGGACCCTTTTCGTAGATACGTCCGGAACCGTATGCCCGGCCCATGGCGAATACACGATCCACCCATCCCTTGAGGATTGCGGGCAGCCCGAACCACCAAAGAGGAAACTGAAAGATGACAACATCGGCAGCCTCCACTTTGCGGATTTCCGCCTCGAGTGCGGGTGCGAAGCCCTGGGTCTCCGTGGCGTGGCGTTCTTCAACCTGGGGCTTGAAGTAGTCGGGATCCTTTTGTTCAATAAAACTGGCGCGGCTGGAGCGGGGATCGAAATCCATCCTGTAAAGGTCGCTGGTAACGACAGTGTGACCGGCGGAAGTCAAAGTGGTTGCAGCAGTATCGAACAGCGCGCCATTGAAGCTTTTCGGCTCGGGATGTGCAAAAACGATGAGGACATTCACAGGCTTGGCCTTTCAGTAGCGGTCATGCGCACTACTGGATAGATGTCCGCGATTGGAGCGAGATGCGGGAAGTTGAATGTGAGAACGGAATCGTTCCGGCACGATGAAGCGCCGGGAATGCGAATGAAATTGATTCCATATTGAATTCTAGCCAAGCGCCAGTGGCGGCGGTTGGTAACCGAACGCGCCATCGACAATCGCCGCAATCCCCAGCGAGGTCTCATCCTCAAACGGCCGCGCCACAATCTGCACCCCAATCGGCA
>Ga0182013_10004178_pt1 | contig 17502 bp, 18 predicted proteins | sample 612S2MmetaG_FD_120487 | JGI IMG/M metagenome (GOLD analysis project Ga0182013, IMG submission 120487) | Permafrost microbial communities from Stordalen Mire, Sweden - 612S2M metaG | ecosystem: Environmental > Terrestrial > Soil > Wetlands > Permafrost | place: Sweden: Stordalen | collected...
CGCCGACGATCTCGGCAGGGCAGGGCAGGCCGGCTTCGTCGACCAGCATTATGTCGAGCGCTTCGGCGCGTCGATCCTGCTCAGCGTCGTCGGCGGCGCGTCGCAATTCATTGCGACGCTCGGCCAGCAAAGCCAACTCAATAACCAACAGAACACCTCGCAATCCTACACCGATCCGGTGACCGGGATAACGACGACGATCCAGTCGCAGCCAAACCAGAACCTGCTCAACGCGCGGCAGATTGGCTCGCAGCAAATCTCTCAATCCCTAACGAAGCTCGCCGAGGAAGCCCTAAAGGATTCGACCAACATTCCGACGACCATCTATGTCGACCAGGGAACACGCATCGTCGTCTTCGTGAAAAAGGATCTCGATTTCTCTCTACTTTACCCCGATCCGGTGAAAGAGGCGCTGCGGGAGCTGAAGCATGAACGCCAGTCCGGGACGCGTTGAGGCCATCGGCGACGCCCGAACGGTCTTTCTGAGCGAGGCGCTCGGGCCGCTCCGCCAATGGCTCGACGATGAAAGGATCGTCGAAATCATCGCCAATGGGCCGGGCGAGCTCTATGTCGAGGTCATCGGCGAATCCTCGATGCAGCGTGTCGAGGCGCGCGAGGTCACGATCGATTGGTTGCGCCATCTTAGCGAACGCGTCGCCGGCTTCTCCAACCAGAGCGTCAACGCCGAGCATCCACTCCTCTCCGCCGCTCTGGCGTCGGGGGAGCGCTTCCAAGGCGTGTTGCCGCCGGCGACGACGAACGGCGGCGCCTTCGCCATTCGTAAGCAGGTCATCAAGGAAATGTCGCTCGACGACTATCGCAAGATGGGCTCCTTCAATCGCGTCAAAGTGTCTACGGGCGAAGAGCTCTCGGACCTCGATCGCGAGCTTTGCGAATTTTTGGACGCCGGAAAAATCGAGGATTTCATCCGCGCCGCGGTGAAGCATCGCTACACCATGCTGCTCTCCGGCGGCACCTCGTCGGGAAAGACGACCTTTTTGAACGCGATTCTGAAAGAGGTTCCGCCCGACGAGCGCATCATCACGATCGAAGACACGCGCGAGGTGAAGCCGCTTCAAAAAAACTTCCTGCCGCTCGTCGCCTCGAAGGGCGATCAGGGCCAGGCGCGCGTGACGATCGAGAGCCTGCTGCAAGCAGCAATGCGCCTGCGCCCCGACAGAATCTTTCTCGGCGAGATTCGCGGTTCGGAAGCTTACTCATTCTTGCGCGCCGTAAATACCGGCCATCCCGGCTCGATTACGACCATTCATGCGGACAGCCCCTCGGGGGCGTTCGAACAGGTCGCGCTCTGCGTCATGCAGGCGGGGGCGGGCCTGCGCAAGGACGAGATCGTCAGCTACGTCAAAACCGTGCTGCCGATCGTCATTCAACAAAGCCGCTTCGGCGGATGGCGCGGCACGAGCGAAATCTATTTTTCGCGTATGGCCGCTTGGAGAGCGGAGAAAAAGGCAAATGAGCCGCGTATGGGCCGATAGGATTTTTCGCACGCTGTTGGCGCTACTCGCGGCGAGCGTGTTGTGGGTCTTCGTCTACGAGGTCACTGTGGGCGCCCGCTACAGAAAGAACGACCCCACGGAAGGGTCGTCGCGGTGGGCGCTGATCCGGGCGCAATTCGCCGATCGAGATTTTTCGACCTTTGGTTGGAAGACCGTGTTGCTCGGGCCGAGCCATTTTTGGGTGCGCGTTCAATATCCGGCCACCCAAGAGGAAGCTTTGAAACGCGGCGGGTTCGCTCTGGCCTTCGTCGGGGCGGCCGGACTTGCCTTGGCGATCGCGCTCAAGGTAACGGTCCCGCCAAGCACAAAGGTGATGCGCAATTCGGTTCGCTGCTCGACGCCGCAAAGCGGCGCCTCACCGGGCGGCGGGGCCTCATTCTCGGAAAGATGAACGGAACCGCCATCCGGAACGCGGACCCGGCGCATATTCTGATGGTCGCGCCGAGCCGATCGGGCAAGGGCTCCGGCTTCATCGTGCCAAACGGCTATGATCATGATGGATCGTTCGTCTTTTGGGACACCAAGCGCGAGAATTTCGACATTCTATCGCGCTATCTGCGCGACAAGGGCGTCAAGGTGTTTCTGTTCCGGCCGGGCGGCACCCAGTCGCATCGATATAATCCGCTGGATTTCATTCGACGTGACGAAAACATGCCAACCGATTGCGCCGTAGTGGCGTCCTTCCTCGTCCCTGAGCGCGCCGACGACACCTGGTCTGGCGCGGCGCGCATGTTGCTGGCGACGCTGATTGGTTATGTTCTTGCCTCCCGCAACTGCGAGGGCTCGCGTCATTTGCGCGGCGTCGCGAGAATGACGGTGACGGGCAAGGACATCTCCGTCGTCCTGAAGACGCTGGTACGGACCGAAGGGCAATTGCTGCCGCGATGGATCGTTGACGGCTTCAACCAATATGTGGCCTTGGAGCCGGAAACTCGCAACAGCGCGGTGTTCAACGTCAACATGGCGATGAACCCCTGGAACAATCCGCTGATTTCGTCGGCGACCGAAACCTCCGACTTCGATCTGCGGGAATTTCGGCGCGAACGCATGGCGGTCTTCGTCGCCTGCAGCATCCCCGAACTCGTCCAATTCCGTCCGATCATCAGGATATTTTTCCAGCAGGTCCACGATCTCCTAATGGATAGGCGGCCCGGCCCGGACGAACGCTACGAAGTGCTCATCGCCTTGGACGAATTTTACCACCTGGGGCCCATGCACTCGCTGCTCACAAAAATCACGATTTCGGCGGGCTATAAATTCCGCATGGCGATCATGATCCAGAACATGGCGCAGCTTGACGAGCTCTACGGCAAGCCTCTCCGTCAATCGACGCTGGCGGGGTCGCAAGTGAAGCTGTTCCTGGCGATCGACGATTTGGAAACGGCCAATTATCTTTCCGAAATGCTCGGCGACACGACGGTCAAAGTGACGACGCCGATCAGGCGCGCCGGCGGCGGCGTCTTTGCTCCGGCGGGCGAGAACGTCCACTATGAGGCGAAGGCTTTGCGGAGCGCGCGAGAACTCCGAGAAATGCCGGAGCGTGAGGCTATCTTGATCGTTCGCAGCGCTCGACCGTTTCTGCTCAGCGTGTTTCGGCATTACGAAGATAGCCCATTCAAGGAAATCTACGCTCGCTACGGCGAGATTCCCGTGACCGTCCCGGTTTTGAGAAAATGGGAAGATCGCGATATGGGTGTAATCCTGCAAGGCTCTGGGAATTCGAACGCCCCGGCCAGGTCGATCGAAGAGAGGAAAGCGCCGACACAGGGGGAGGAACTGGCGCCGCGGGTAGCTGTCGAGGTGGAGGAGATTGCGCCTGCGCGTCTCAAGGAGAGAAAGCCGTTCGCGACGCCGGTCCTCACGAGCGTCGAAATGATGCAGATTGACGATGGCAAAAACTTCAAGGCGTTTTTGGAGGGCGAAAAACGGAAAGCCAATGATCCGGCGACTCGGGCCAAGTTCGACGAGCTGATTGCTGAGATAGACGAGGTTGGGTCTACGATTACGGGGCTTCCCGCGATCATCCCCGCCGAGTGAGCGATGCGTGCGCAGCGGGCGTAGATCAATGGCCCCATCGGTCACTGGCGCCGTCGTTGCACTCGGGTGATGGTCCGATCCAACGCTTGCAGGAACTGCGAGCGGTGGGCCGAGGAAAATGGCGGTGGGCCTCCCCGGTGATTTCGCCCGTCGAACGGATATGCTGTCAACGATGACTTGAACTGATCACCGGCCTGTTCGATGGTAGCGGTGAGTTGCTGGGATGTCTAAACGCCGTTGGCTCCGACATCGACGTAGCGCCACCCCGGAGCGATTCGGATTTGCATTGGGTTGATCCATGACCGCGCTCGTCGTCTTCGATATCGAGGCTGTTCCCGACTTAGAGGCGGCCCGCCGCCTGCTCCGACAGCCCGACCATACGCCCGACGCCGACGTACGGCGGATGTTGGGAGAGCGTTACTCGCGCGATGGAGCGGATCCCGCGACAGCCTTCCTCAAGGTTCCAATCTACCGGATCGTCTCCATCGCCGCCCTCTATGCCAAGCGAGAGGATGGCGGCGGTCCTTGGACAGTGACCCAAATCGGCAGCCGTTCGGTCGGCGAGAAAACCGAAGCGGAACTGCTCCTCGGCTTCGTCAAAAGCCTTCCGGTCGATGGTCGGGGCACGGGCCCGGTCTTGGTGACCTTTGGCGGCAATGGCTTCGACTTGCCGCTGCTGCGCTATCGGGCTTTCGCCCTCGGCGTTCCCGTGCCGGGCCTTCACGCCGGCGGTCACCGCAGCTATTGGCACCGCTTCGGCTCGGACCACATCGATCTCTGCGACGTGCTGTCCGGCTATGGCGGCTCGAGCAAGCCCAGCCTCGCCGAGATGGCGGCGTTGGCCAACATTCCAGTGAAGATCGGCGGCGTCGACGGCAGTCAGGTCGAGGCTTACGTCGAGGCAGGCCGGCTCACCGAAGTGACGGATTACTGCCTGACCGATGTCCTTGCGACTTACAGCGTGTTTCTCCGCTACGAAATGGTGCGCGGCGAATTGAGGCCGGCGCATTTCGACGCCTCCAGGGAGAGCCTGCGGGCTATCGTTCAAAGACATTTGGAGCAATGGCCGCTGTTGTCGGCGTTCCTATAGCGCCGGAGCGTGACGCGGCCGAACGGTCGCGGAAAACCGCCGCACTTGGGGACCGGAAGCTCGCGAGCAACGCGGGGAGGGACAGAGAATGAACCGCGAATGACGGATGCCGCACATATCCAGCGCGGGTCGAGGAGGAGCTTCAATAAAGCCCGGGAAACAGTCGCGACAATCGCGTCACGAGCGCTTCGTTCCAGTGGGTCCGCTGAACCCCAACTTGCCGCCGCTACCGACACGCCGTCACCAGGCGGCTTGGCGCCAATTGCGGACGTGCGTCGCCGAGGCCCCTTTTCATGTCACGTCCCAGTGTAGCAATCCGGCGCTTTGCTGCGCACACTGGGGACGCCGGAGCCGATCAAGGGCTGGTCGCTCACGAGGCTCAACGAAAAGCTCATCAAGATAGGTGCGTAGGTCGTCAGCCATGGCCGCGACTTTGCCTTCCAGATGGCGGAGATGGCCATTCCACGAGACCTGTTCGCCGACATCTTGCGGATAATCGCGGAACTGCGTCCGCCGCACTTGGCGTCCTAGGCATTGAGGCGCGCCCGTCACGAGTTTGAGCCAAACGCCAGGAGACGTGAGCAAGAATAGCGGGCAATTCACCTATTTCGTCCGCACCCCATTTCATCCGTCGGAGCGAGGTCTCCAGTCATTACTCGCCGCTTCGTGCGCTCTGGCGGCGCTCCCCGCGACAGCGCGGGCTTGTCAAAAACGTCATACGATCCAGGTACGCTCACATCCAACGGGGGCCATAGGAAGAATCCCCACTCAAGCATCATCGGAGGAAATAGAATGCAATCTAAGTTGAAGCGCTTTCTCATGGCGACCGTCGCCGCCATGACGATTGGTGGAACGACTCCCGCGTGGGCAGAAAGCGCGCCCCGCCCCAATCAGTTTTGGTGGCCAGAGCAGCTTGATCTTGCGCCGCTCCGCAGGAATGCGGCCGAGTCGAATCCTCTTGGCGTGAGCTTCGACTATGCCAAGGAGTTCCAGACGCTCGACCTCGCCGCCGTAAAGAACGACATCAAGGCGGTGTTGACCTCTTCACAAGAGTGGTGGCCCGCCGACTTTGGAAATTACGGGCCGTTCTTCATTCGCATGGCCTGGCACGGCGCGGGCACCTACCGCATCGCCGACGGACGCGGCGGCGCGAGCGGCGCGCAACAGCGCTTCGAACCGCTCAACAGCTGGCCCGACAACGCCAATCTCGACAAGGCGCGCAGGCTTCTGTGGCCGGTCAAGAAGAAATATGGTCAGAAGCTCTCCTGGGGCGACCTCATGGTTCTGACCGGCAATGTGGCCCTGGAGTCCATGGGCTTCAAGACATTCGGCTTCGCCGGCGGGCGCAGCGACGATTGGGAACCCGATCTCGTCTATTGGGGCTCGACCAAGTTTCTCGCCAGCAACCGAGACAAGAGCGGCGTCCTCGAAAAGCCGCTGGGCGCCACTCAAATGGGCCTGATCTACGTCAATCCCGAAGGGCCCAACGGCAACGCCGACCCCATCTCGGCGGCCAAGGACATCCGCGAAACGTTCGGCAACATGGCGATGAATGACGAAGAGACCGTCGCGCTCATCGTAGGCGGCCACACCTTCGGCAAGGCGCACGGCGCCCACCCGCCGGCGAAATGCGTGGGCCCGGCACCCGCGGGCGAAAGCCTGGAGCATCAGGGCTTGGGATGGATCAGCCATTGCGGCTCGGGCAAGGGCGACGACGCGGTCACCAGCGGCCTCGAAGGAGCCTGGACGTCCGATCCGATTCACTTCACGACGCAGTATCTGGAAAATCTCTTCGGTCACGAGTGGGTCAAGACAAAAAGCCCGGGCGGCGCGACGCAATGGAAGCCCAAGGACGCCGAGAATATCGTGCCCGATGCGCAAGACCCCTCAAAGACTCATCCCTTGATGATGTTCACGACCGATCTCTCGCTGAAGTTCGATCCCGAATACAGCAAGATCGCCAAGCGCTTCCACGACGATCCGGAAGCGTTCAAGCTGGCCTTCGCGAAAGCTTGGTTCAAACTGACGCACAGGGACATGGGGCCCCGCTCCCGCTATCTCGGCGCGGAGGTTCCCAAGGAAGACCTGCTCTGGCAGGACCCGGCGCCAGCGGCGGACTACAAGCTGATCGACGGAGCCGACGTCGCCGCGCTCAAGTCGAAAGTCCTTGGGTCGGGCCTGACGGATTCCGAACTGATCCGCACGGCCTGGGCGTCGGCCGCATCGTTCCGCTCCACCGACAAACGCGGCGGAGCCAACGGAGCCCGCATTCGTCTCGCGCCGCAAAAGGATTGGCAAGTCAACGATCCGGCCGAGCTTGCGAAAGTCCTGTCGGCGCTGGACGGGATCAAGGACGGCTTCAACAAGGGCCGCGCCGACGGCAAGAAAGTATCGCTCGCCGATCTCATCGTGCTCGGCGGCAGTGCGGCGATCGAGGACGCGGTGAAGAAGGCAGGAGTAGACGTGAAGGTCGCGTTCGCGCCGGGGCGCACGGACGCCACGCAAGAACAGACCGACGTCAAATCCGTTGCTATGCTGGAGCCGACCGCCGACGGCTTCCGCAATTACTATGGCAAGTCTTCGGAGCGTTCGCCGGCCGAAGCCTTGGTCGAGCGCGCGAGCATGTTGTCGCTCACGGTTCCCGAAACCACGGCGCTCATTGGCGGCCTAAGAGTCCTGGGCGCGAATGAAGGCGGCTCCTCTCTCGGCGTCTTCACGAATCGTCCGGGGACTCTGAGCAACGACTTCTACGTAAATCTGCTCGACATGTCCGTCGAGTGGCGCAAATCGCCGAAGTTGGAAGGCGTTTACGAGGGATTTGACCGCAAGACGGGGCAGATCAAATGGACGGCCAGCCCTGTCGACCTGCTCTTTGGCTCGAATTCCGAGTTGAGGGCCGTGTCCGAGGTCTATGCGTCCGACGACGCGAAGGAGAAGTTCGTGCGAGACTTTGTCGCCGCATGGACGAAGGTCATGAACCTCGACCGCTTCGATCTGAAAAAGTCCTGAGAACGGCCCCATTAGCGGACCGGGGAAAATCGCCCCGGTCCGCGACCCGCTCTCCGCGATTGCGCTGGTTTATTGCTGCTTTTGCAAGGTTCTCGGCAAGCGGCAGGTTTGGGTCAACTTGCGCCATGAGCTCTTCGTTGAAGCGCGTCCGTTCGTCCCCACATTAGCGCCACTACAAAAGCGCTTTCGGGAGACGGGGACGCGCTAGTTTCAGGCATTGGGTTCGGTTTTGGATTTTCCCGGGCTCGGCTTTCGCAATGAAGCGCTCGCAGGCTCGCAGGTTATAGCGGAAGGGGATTGCAGGGCGACTTAATACCGGTGTTGCCTTTTTGGGGCCCCTCTGCAATCTCTCCCCGCAGGAGTGGTTCACATGTTGTCTGCACTGAGCGAGTGGCTCTTTGACACCTCCGGCCTAGCGCCGCATGGATTTTGTCTACTTTGGGAACCAGCGCTGATTCGGCTCTATGCGATTTCCGATACGGTGATTGCGCTGGCCTATTTCTCCATCCCCTTAACGCTCGTCGTCGTGGGAAAGCGTCGCAGCGACCTCGTCTTTCGGCCGTTGCTATGGCTGTTCGCCGCGTTCATTCTGCTTTGCGGCACAACCCATTGGCTCGATTTGCTAACCCTATGGGCGCCGCTCTATGGCCTTCAGGGGCTTGTCAAAGCGGCGACCGCAATCGCCTCGGTTTTCACGGCAATCGCCCTGTGGCGGGCGCTTCCATATTTTCTCGCCCTTCCTTCGATCGATCAATTGCACCAGGCCAATGCTGCACTGCTCGCGAGCGAGGAACGATTGGCCCATGCCCAGAAAATGGAAGCAATAGGGCAATTGACGGGCGGGATCGCGCACGACTTCAACAACCTGCTTCAGGTAATCACAGTCTCGCTTAGTGTGATCGAGCGTCAAATCGCGCGTGGACGCATTAACGAGATAAAGCCCTCGATAGATTCCATTCAAAGAGCGTCGAAAACCGCCTCGAGCCTCATCAATAGGATGTTGGCGTTTTCCCGCCGGCAGACATTGCTGCCTCGCGTGATCGAGCCCGATAAGCTCGTCGTAAATATTGAGGAGATGCTGCGGCGGACGTTGGGGCCTGAAATCGAGCTGGATCTGCGCTTGGGGCACTGCCGATGGAGCGTAAGCTGCGACCCGTCTCAACTTGAGAGCGCTTTGTTGAATCTGGCGATCAACGCTCGGGACGCCATGCCGCAAGGCGGCGTGCTCAGGATCGCGATGGCGGACCGGAAGTTAGCCGCCGATCAACTACCTGATTCGGATTTGCAGCATGGAGACTATGTTGAGATTGAGGTAACGGACGATGGCATGGGCATGAGCCACGACGTAATGAACCGCGTCTTTGAACCATTCTTCACAACAAAGCCGCCTGGTCAAGGAACGGGATTAGGTTTGTCCCAGATTTACGGTTTCGTGAAGCAATCGGGTGGGTTCGTTCGGATTGAAAGCCGCCCTGGCGAGGGGACCAGCGTGCGTGTTTTCTTGCCGGGACACGAGCCGCTGACGAACCCAGCCGCCGAAGAGATGCCGGGCGTCGAAAAGATCGATTCGGTTTACACGGCGCATAGAGGGAAAACCCTTATCGTTGAGGACCAAACCGAGGTCCGTTCCCAAATCGCGGATACGCTCAATGAAGTTGGCTACATGGTCATAGAAGCCGGCGACGGGATGGCCGGATTGAAAGTATTAGAATCAGGCGAGCCCTTGGATCTGCTGATCACTGACGTAGGCCTCCCGGGGTTGAGCGGACTTCAGTTGGCTGAAGCCGCTCACGCTATGCGGCCTAATTTACCGATCTTGCTGATTACTGGATATGCGGGCAACTCGTTGGGAACTTGGAAGCTGGCGCCGAATATGGAGGTTCTGCGCAAGCCTTTCACTCTCGATGAATTGGCCGCCCGAGTTCAGGCGCTTTCGAAAGGGACCGCGTAGCCTCAGTGATCAACTGTTGAGCTTCATGCGTCATATTCCCGAACTTGCTTGGATAAAACGCGCGGGCGGCAACTGATCAGGTTGCGGCTAACGGATGTCGGCCCCCGTCGACGACCAGTTTGGGTCAACCTGCGTCGCGAGCGCATTGGTCGGGCGGGTCCGCTGAACCCCAAATTGCCGCCGCGATAAGCGTATTCTCGCGCATCGGGTTCGCGCCAGGAGTGGTAATTCGTTTTGTCCTGACGATCCCGTCCCTTGGTCGGAAAGCGGCCGTCTTGACCTGGGCGTGTCGAAGGGAACCCCCTTGCTCAAGCGTCCAGAACCTTGCGATCAGTTGGCGCTGGCGTTCGAAGAGTTGGCGGCCACCGCCACGCAAGTCGTGCCCTCACCGCCCTGTCTGCTCTGCGACGGCCTTCGGGTAGCGATCTCCCAGTATCGTCAGCGCCGAAAAGGCCGTGTCGACGTGACCCAGGTCTTCCGGCGTGAGCTCAACCTGGATCGCCGCGATATTTTCTTCCAGCCGTGGGAGTTTTGTCGTCCCCGGTATGGGAACAATCCACGGCTTCTGGGCAAGCAGCCATGCCAGCGCAATCTGCGCCGGGGTTGCGCCCTTTTGTCTGCCCATCTCCTCCAGCAGGTCGATCACAGGCCGGTTGGACTTCAGCGCCTCCGGAGTAAATCTTGGCAGTTCGCTGCGGTTATCATTCTCACCGAAGGTCGCGGTCTCTCTGATTTTGCCGGTAAGATAGCCCCGGCCCAATGGGCTGTATGGCACGAACCCGATTCCGAGTTCCTCGCAGGTCGGCAAGACGTCTTTCTCCGGTTCGCGCCACCACAGGGAATATTCGCTTTCCACCGCGGTCACAGGCTGGACGGCATGAGCGCGGCGAAGGGTCTCGACGGCAGGCTCGGACATGCCGAAGTGCTTGACTTTGCCTTCGGCGATGAGGGCTTTTACGGTGCCCGCCACCTCCTCAATCGGCACGTTCGGATCGACCCTGTGCTGATAGAGCAAGTCGATCGCATGAACTCGCAGACGCTTGAGGGATTGTTCGACTACCTCACGGATGTGCTCAGGCCGGCTATTGAGACCGCCCTTTCCTCCCGGGCCGACATCGAAGCCAAACTTGGTTGCGATGGTCACGCTGTCGGGGAACGGTTCAAGCGCCTCTCCCACCAGGTCCTCATTGGTGAATGGGCCGTAGACTTCGGCTGTATCAAAGAAGGTGACTCCATGCTCGACTGCAGTGCGGAGAAGAGCGATCATCTCGGTCCGGTCCGGGGCTGGCCCTCTATGATAGTTCAGGCCCATGCAGCCAAAGCCGATGGCTGAAACCTCCAGTCCGCCGTTTCCCAGCTTACGCGTCTTCATCATCATTCCCCTTTGTCGATATCCGCGAACACCGTCCTCGCGATCCGCAAGGCGGTCATCGCGGGGGGCCAGCCCGAATAGAACGCCAACTGAGTGATCGTCGCGACGATTTCGGACCTGCTGATTCCGTTCGCCAGCGCCTTTTGCAGATGAAACGGCAGTTCATTGGTTCGATAGAGCGAAATAAGGCTCGTGATGGTGACGAGGCTGCGGTCGCGCGGAGACAGGGCCGGGTCGGCCCAAACATCGCCGAACAAAATCTTGTCGGTGATCTCGGCGAGATGGGGCGCAATGTCGCCGAAGGACTTGCGGGCGTCCGTGGGCTCTTGGGTCATGGGTTTCTCTCTTGGGCGCCGGCCGTCAAGAATTGGCGCTTGGCGTCGGCAGATGGAACCGCCAACGAGGCGGTCGGTTGCGCGTCGTCAATGGGCCACGAAGCCACCGTCGACCGGCAGCGCGACGCCGAGCACGAAGCTCGCGCCGGGACTGCACAGCCACAGTACCGCCGCCGCGATCTCGTCGGCCCGGCCCATCCGGCCGATGGGCTGATCGCGCAAAAACTCTTTCATCGCAGCGGGATCGATCGCGTCTCCCATGGGCGTATCGACACAGCCGGGGCATATGGCGTTGACGCGAATTCCACGCTGGGCGTTGTCCAGGGCCGCGGCCTTCGTCAGACCGATGACTCCATGTTTGCTCGCATGATAGCCCGCACGTCCGGGCAGTCCGACAAGTCCGCCCAGCGAGGAGCAGTTGACGATGGCGCCGCCGCCCTGTTTGCGCATCTGCAAAAGCTCGTGCTTCATGCAGGTCCACACGCCCCGTAGATTGACGGCGATCACCTCGTCGAAACCCGCCGCCGTTTCCTCGGTCATGTCGCACATCGGACCAAGGATGCCGGCATTGTTGTAGGCCATGTCGAGTCTACCGAAGGTTTGCACGGCGCATTCGACCGCGGCGGCGGCCTGCGCTTCATCCGCTACGTCGCAGGTGACGCCGATTGCCCGATGTCCTGTCGCGGTCAACCCCTCGGTGGCGGCCCGCAGCGCCGCTTCGTTGCGGTCGGCGAGCACGACGGCAGCGCCCGCTTCGGCAAAGGCCCTGGCGGTCGCGAGCCCCATGCCGGAGCTTGCGCCAGTGACGATGGCGACCTGGCCTTTGAAATCAAACGTTGGATTCATGTTTTTCCTCTGATCCGAGTTTCGCTTGGCGGGAGGTTGTATAATTCGGGGCGTGAGCGAATGCCGGCGTCAACTCTGTTGCCGGCCAACGGGCTGCCGTGGCGAGTCGGCCATGGCTCCAGGATGCTCATGTGGCGCCAAAAAGGTATTCCTCGTCCGTCACCTTCTCCATCCAGTCGACGGCCTTGCCGTCGAGACTTTCCTGAACGGCGATATGGGTCATGGCGGTGGCCGGCCCTGCGCCGTGCCAGTGCTTCTCGCCCGGCGGAAACCAGACGACGTCGCCAGGCCGGATTTCCTCGATCGGGCCGCCCTCACGCTGGACGCGGCCGCAACCGGCGGTGACGATCAGCGTCTGGCCAAGCGGATGCGTATGCCAGGCGGTGCGTGCGCCGGGTTCGAAAGTGACCGCCGCGCCGGTTACACGGGCGGGAGCGGGCGCCGTGAACAGAGGATCGATGCGAACTGTCCCCGTGAACCAGTCGGCGGGTCCCTTGCCGGAGGGCTGCGAGCCGCTTCTTTTGATGTCCATGGTTCTCTCCTCGGGGTTCAGGCCGACAACGACGCCATATCGATCACGAAGCGATATTTCACGTCGCTGCGCAGCATGCGCTCGAAGGCCTCGTTGATCTCCTGCATCCCGATCACCTCGACATCCGCCGCGATGCCGTGCTTCCCGCAGAAGTCGAGCACTTCCTGCGTCTCGGCGACGCCGCCGATCAGCGATCCCGCGACCGACTTGCGTCCCATGATCATCGGGACCGTGTTGAGCATAGGGTTGAGATCGCCGAGATAGCCGACCAGCACCAGCGTCCCGTCGAGCGTCAAAGTCGCCACATAGGGATTGACGTCGTGGATCATCGGCACGGTGTCGATGATCAGGTCGAACCGCCCCTTGACTGCCGCCATCTGCGAGGCGTCGGCCGGGATCACGATATTGTCGGCGCCAAGACGGCGCGCGTCGTCCTCCTTGCCGGGCGAACGGGTGAAAAGCGTGACTTCCGCGCCCAGCGCCTTGGCGAGTTTCAGCGCCATGTGGCCGAGGCCGCCGAGACCCACCACCGCCAGTTGGCTACCCTTGCCGACTTTCCAATGGCGCAACGGCGACCATGTGGTGATGCCGGCGCACAGGAGTGGCGCGGCCCCTTTCAAGTCTATGCCTTCAGGAACCTTCAGGACGAATTTGTCGGAGACGACGATGTTTTTGGAATAGCCGCCATAGCTCGGCATGTGGTCGCGGCGATCGGTCCCGTTGTAGGTGAATGTCGCGCCCTCGGCGCAAAATTGCTCCAACCCGCGTAGACAAGGCTTGCAATGCTGGCAGGAGTCGACCATGCAGCCGACGCCGACGCTGTCGCCGACCTTAAAGCGCGTGACCTTCGATCCGACGCTGGTGACGTTGCCGATGATCTCATGACCCGGCACCATGGGATAGACCGCGTCGCCCCACTCGTTGCGCGCGTTGTGAACGTCGGAGTGACAAACGCCGCAGAACAGGATGTCGATCACGACATCGTCTGGGCGCGGGTCGCGGCGATCAAAGCTCCAGAGGGCCAGCCTGTCCTGCGCCGAATGGGTGACGTAACCCAAAACTTTGGTGGCCATGAAAAATCCTCCTCCAAGTGCGGAAGTTCGAGCCGATGGTCGAGCAATCAAGGCCTGCGCCCCATGGACGCACGCGAGGACCGGTGTGGCCGCGACGTCGACAAGAACATTTGCACAGCATCGCACCTACCCTCGGAATCTACTCAATGCCTGAGCGTGCCGCCGGCTTACTCCCCCCAGGCAGAGGACTCTGAGGTGGCGCGACGCCTCTTATTGCGAGGGAGAGATTGGTTATTTCCGTGCATTTCGATTAGACGCTAAAATGCGCAAGGCCTTATGAGCTGAGTTCATGAATTCCGCGGCCAACGTCAAGAACCTGATCGCCTGCCTGCTGGTGGTAGCGCGGGCGCGACCCTTGGCGAGAGGGTTACAGGAAGGGGAAATCCGGCAGGAGCTTCAGAGCAACGGGCGACTGCGCAATGTCCTTATCATCACAAAGACGATCGAGGGTGCGGCCGAGCACTTGGCGTATGTTCGGGCCGAGCTGGCACCGTGGATTCCTGCCGCTGCCAGCTTGGGGCGACAGGGAAGATCGAACATACAAGGATTTGAACTAACCAACAGAACAGATATCCAGATGTGGTGCACTCTGGATTCGGGATCGCCGTGAATGTGCGGCAGGTACACCAATTGGAGCGATGACCCCGATGAACAATGTCGCAATATTCTGGCTGCAGCTTCTGACGAGTGCCTTCGTCTTCGGCATCGTGGCGGCGTGGTACGTTTGGCCGGCACTAGCCAAACTTTCTCGCAATTCAGCTCTAACTCCGCTGCTCTTTGCGCATGTGCCGCGCTACGTGGGAATGACTTTGCTGGTTACCGGTATGGTGGATCCGAACCTACCCATTGAGTTCCGTTCCAGCGCTGCTTACGGCGATCTCATAGAGGCGGCGCTGGCCTTCGCTTCCATCTTTGCTTTAAGGAGCAATTGGCGTGTCGCTATTCCTCTGGTGTGGGTGACCAACACGTGGGGATTCCTGGACCTGCTGAACGGAGTCCGCGGCGTCTTGCAGTTGAACGTTCCGAGCTTCAACCTAGCCACCCTTTGGTACGTCTATACATTCTACGCTCCCCTCGTAATTGTTTCGCATTTGATGATCTTCTGGATTTTGATCAAGTCTAGGTCTTGGAAGAAATAAGGTTTCGGACTCTGTAGGAGATAGCTTCGCAGTGGGAAGGCATAGGAGGAACACGCATGGCAGCGCGCGAGACAGCGATCGTCTTCGGGGTCGGACCAGGGCTGGGATGGGCTCTGGTACAGCGCTTCGTGACCGAGAACATACAGGTTGGCGCGGTTGCTCGCGACGAAGCGAGGCTGAACGCCCTGCTCAAGTCTGGAGGCAGCCAGGGTGTTCGGCCTTATGCTGCCGACGTTTCGAATAGCGAAGATGTTCTCCGCGTCTTTGATAGTGTCGACCGTGACCTTGGGGTGCCTGACATCGTCGTGTTCAACGCGGGCGCTTTCCAAAAGGACAATGTTCTCGATATCGATCCCGCCGACTTCGAGCGCTGCTGGCGCATCGGCTGTCTCGGAGGGCTCCTCGTCGGGCAAGCCGCGGCACGGCGCATGGTCAAGCGAGGGCATGGGACGATCATTTTCACCGGCGCAACTGCTGCGCTGCGCGGCAGCGCCGGCTTCGCCAACTTAGCCGTTCCGAAGTTCGGCTTGCGCGCGCTCGCCCAGAGCATGGCTCGTGAGCTAGGACCCCAAGGCATACACATCGGCTTCGTGATCATTGACGGACAAATCGAGTCCGAACGCTATCGGCATCTTATCGATGAGCGGGGCGAAGACTCCCTGCTCGCGCCAGATGCGATCGCTGAACTGTATCTGCAGCTGCATCGGCAGCCTCGCAGCGCCTGGTCTCACGAAATCGATGTTCGTCCGTGGTCGGAGAAGTTCTAGCCGCTGCGCCGCCTGAGGAGGCCGTGGATCGTTCGACAGCGCGCGACGACGCTTGGCTCGCCGGTCGCGGCCGTGAATCCGATCCCCGGGTCAAACGGCTTTGCCGTCTGCTCGGCTTCGGCCTGCTCTGCGTTTTCGATTCCGGCAGGGTGGAAGTTTTTGTCGAGCCCACGCCTTGGCGGCCGAGGCACAATGCGCAGCGCCGTTCCAAGACCGATCATTGGTTGGAGGTGATCTTCATCAAGTCGGGTGATCTGTTCGCGAAGGTGACGGCGGGTTCAGGCGACGAAAGGATTGCGGTCATCACCAAAACGGTGGGCGTAAAAATCGATACAAGGCCCCAACGTCGTTCGGCATATTGAAATCGTGATATGCTTCAATGCGGAAGGTTCGTCACAACTCGCCGATTTGCGACAGATTCTCGACCGCGAGCGGATCGGCCAAACCCCGACAGGTGAGGGAAAAAGCATGAGCAATTCCACTGCCGCGTTGTTTCAGCGCCTGACGCAAGGTGTTTACGTGGTCGGCGTGGCCCATGGGGAGACGCGCAACGCTTTCACCGCAGCCTGGGTGATGCAGGTTTCTTTCAATCCCTTGCTGCTGGCCTTGAGCATCAACCCGCAACATTCGTCCTATGGCCTGCTGAAGCAAAGCGGCGCGTTCAGCGTCAACGTGCTGAAGAAGAGCGAGACGGAAATGGCCGCCCATTTCGGTCGGCCCGCCCACGCCGACAAACTGGCCGGGACTGAATGGACGCCAGGCCGCGCCGGTACGCCATTGCTGCGTGACGCCCTGGCTTGGTTCGAATGCGAAGTGGTGGGCGAACATCCGGCCGGCGACCACATTCTCGTGCTGGGAAAGGTCATCGATGGCAGACTGCTGGATTCCGAAGCCGAGCCCATGGCCTATCGTGAAACCGGCGCAATGGACGGCGCCTCAGTACTGTTCCCGGAGCGTTTCGGCGATGCATGAGGCCGCCGCGGGGGAATTTCCAACTCCCAAGACGCACTTTCGCCACGCGCCTGAACAACGCCGAGTGCGACGACGCTCAATGTTTTGCTGGATGTGACCATCTACGTGCGTTCTTATCGCATTTTCTGACGATGCGTTTGGCGGTCGGTTTGGGCTTCGGCCTCGACCTCCTTCAACACGCGCTCTTGCTCGATGCGGAGCTGTTCGAGCGTTGGGTCGTTGTTGACGAGATTTTGCGGAATCGTCTGCGCGGGATTGGCGGCGAGCTGGCGTGCGGCCTCGCGCGCCGCCGTCGCCTCGCGGTCGGTCTGCGCCGCGCTCCGCTCGGTGATCGCCGCCGCGCGGCGTTCCTCGGTCAAATCTTTGATGCTCGCCGGGTCGAGCCGTGTCTGGGCTTCGTCTCCGCGCTCGCCGGCGCGGACGGTTTCGGCCAGTCGCTCGGCGCCCTGGGCACCCAAAGTTTGCGTCTTGGCGAGATCGCTTGATCTCGCCAGGATGGCGGCGCTTCGGTCGCCAGCGAGCTGCTGCAAGGCTTGGGGCGAGACTTCGCTCTGGCCCGACTGAACCAGACGGGTGACGTCGGCGCGAACGGCGAGCGTGTTGAGAAATTTCGTCGAGAGGTCATTGAAAGCCTCTCGCGCCGACGGGTCGATGCTCTGGTAGACGGTGTCGACGGTCTTATCGATTTGTCTGAGGCTACTGGATAATTGTTCTGATGTGGCGAGGGACGGCATTGTCGGCTCCATCTTTGGCGATGACGTGACTTGGAAATCAAGGCCCGCGCCAACTTGCGCGAGAACCGTGCGAGCTAAATTCTGGATCGCGACGGGATTGCGTGGATCGCTTTTGACGATGTCGCGCC
>Ga0182013_10004180_pt1 | contig 17497 bp, 12 predicted proteins | sample 612S2MmetaG_FD_120487 | JGI IMG/M metagenome (GOLD analysis project Ga0182013, IMG submission 120487) | Permafrost microbial communities from Stordalen Mire, Sweden - 612S2M metaG | ecosystem: Environmental > Terrestrial > Soil > Wetlands > Permafrost | place: Sweden: Stordalen | collected...
AAGCCAAATACAAATACACGGACTATCGTTGAAGCTGTATTTGGCTGTTCTGCCCTGGTTTCCCATTTAGGGGACGGAAGGGGCGAGCCCGGTGCAAGCAAAGAGAGTTTTTATGTGTGTGACAATATGGTATGCACCCGCTTTTTTTATTCTTTGCAGGTTTTATCGGATATTGGGGCGCTGTTGTACCTAACGTACGTTATTATGATGACAATAAAGGCGATGCCGAGCCTGCAAAAAAATTTAAACAAATGATAGCCCTGGCTTTTGGTTTTATGCTTGGCTTTATGGGTTACCTGCCACCCGGTAATATTAATTTAACGGTGGTGCGCCTTGCGTTAAGCGGAGCAAGAAACAAGTTGTGGGTATTTATACTGTTTGCCACACTTATGGAGTTTTTGTATTGCCTGGGCTGCCTTACAGGTTTAGATTTATTACTTCACCAGGCCCACCTGGTAATGGTAATGAAATGGATATCCGTTTTCGTTTTTGCACTCCTGGGATTGCTCAGTTTCTTTCACAACGAGGATACTTTAAAGGTGCAGGCCCTTTCCGGCTTTGGCAGGGGTATATTTGCTGCCATTGTAAACCCGCTTCAGATTCCGTTCTGGCTGGTGTGGGGCGTTTACCTCACCGAAAATAAATGGATTAAAGGTGACCTAACCTCCACTGCTTTTTTTGCACTGGTTACGTCTATCGGCACCACCTGCATTTTATGGCTTTACGCTGTGGGGGGCAAAAGGCTGATAGAAAAAATGAAGCTGGAACGTAAACTGCTCGACCGCATCATAGGGCTTTTATTAATGGGCCTGGCCCTTTGGCAGTTATTCAAATTGCTGCATGAATAAAACCCGGTGGCAATCAATTATTTTTGTAAAACTTAGCCGAACCATTGCGCTGAACTATTGAATATATGTGTACCGTAACCTACCTGCCAACGCCGGCGGGTTTTATACTAACCAGCTTTATTAGGTTTTGCCTGTAAGGAGTTTACGGTGCATGCCGAACCATCAGGCGACCGGTTTATACACGTATGGTACATTGGCTGCGACCAGCCGGTAGACAACCTGCAGCTTAAATCCCTGTTAGACGATAAACTGAAAGAACTAAACGACGATTACCGGACTGAAAGGGCATACGCCTTAAAAGATATCCGTATAGTAACCGTGCCCAACGATACTTTCTACATCTTCCTGCATCATCGCGGTAAGGCCGGTGGGCAGGTAAAGTTTCCACGTGTGCTAAAGGGCGAATTTTTATCTGCCTGGCAACAATTTATTGAAACCATCGATAAAAAATAGTTGCACCGGCACTGAATATACCCAACCGGATTTGGCTGCAATGGTTACTTACCTTCTTTCTTAGCCGTACTAATGCCAAAAGGCAGGTAAAGAGGGCAAAAGCTTATAAAGCTGGTGAGTATAAAAATACCCGCAAAAACCAGCAGTACAATAGCCAGTGTTCCGCTGATAACACCGCCAAAGTATAAACCAATAACTGCAGCCGCAATTAAAAACCTTACCACGCGGTCTATGGTTCCCATATTCTTTTTCATAACGTTTAATTTTACTGTAAAGTAACTCACCGCCCTGCACCTGATTGGGAACAAGTGTTACACAAGCCAATGATAAATGTCAGCAAATACGATTATTTAATACAGGTTACTATAGCAACTCTATCGTATTTCTGCCAAGTTTTACTATGCCTTTCAGTTCCATTGTTCTCAGCAGGCGGCTAATGGCCTCGCGATGGGTGCGTAGTTCGTCGGCAATTTGCTGGTGGGTAATAACCAGGGCCCTGGTATTCAGCGCTCTTGCACGTTCGGTAAGATAATGCAATAGCTGCTTATCCATGTTGCTAAAAGCAATCAGGTCTATTACCTGAAGCAATTCATTAAAACGGATACTATAAGTGTTATTGACAAACTCTTTCCACTCTTTAAACCTGAACCACTCGTCAACCAGTTCCGCCGGTATCATGTATACCCCGGTTTCATCTTCAGCCACTGCTTTTATGGCGCTTATTTTATTGGCCTGGCAGCAATTTAACGACATAGCACATGTCTGGCCGGGGTAGATATGATACAAAAATATTTCCCGCCCGTCTTTATCCTCTCTTATCACCCTGATACTTCCGCTTATTACAATAGGCGCGTATACTATCGTATTGCCGGGCCACATAATCACCTCTTCCCTGGCAAAGTGTTTATGCCTGGCGTGCCGTTGCATTTCGGCCTGCAATTGCGGATCCTTAAAAACAATTTCTTCAGCCATAGCAGTAAATATAATACGTTAAAGTTACCCCGGATATGGCCGGGAATCCTTTTTTACAAAGGCGCCCTTCCGTTTTAAATTTCCCCGGAGGTTTTCACTGGTATACATATATTTACCTTATCAATATTCCCGGCTTGGTCAAAAATCTTCATAAAACCTTATTCTTAGTTTGCTTTTTGTTGGCAGCCCTGCATTTAAGTGCCGGTATCAATGTAAATAAAGCACCCGTTGTTGAAGGTATGATGCAGAAATACCATTGCTGCCCCAGGCCGTTGGACGACCAGTTTTGCCGCGATGTATTGAGCAATTTTATTGATGGCATGGACATCATGCACCTGTATTTTACTGCCGAAGACATAAAAACATTAAGCGACCTTTCAGCCCTAAAATCGCAGATAAATGGTACCGGAAATACCTTTTTAAATACCACAATTACCCTGTATAAACAACGCCTTGAAAAAGCCGACAGCACCCTTACTTCTATTTTACAAAAACCCTTTGATTTAACTGTAGATGAAAACATTGATTTTAGTGCCGATACCAGTTCGTGGGCGCTTAATAATAAAGAACTCCATGACCGCTGGTTCAAATATCTGAAATACGAAACACTGCACCGGTTATCTGATTTGAAGTATTACGACTCTACAGCCACCAACGACTATGTTTTAAAGCAACAAAGAGGCGAACTGGTTATAGTGCGCAAAACCGAGGAGCGCCATATCAGGAGGGTGCTGGACGACCCCGCCGGCTACGAAACTTACATGGGCTCGCTGTTCTGCAATGCCATCACCACCGCCTACGATCCGCACTCTGAATACTTCCCCCAGGTGCTGAAAGAAAATTTTATCGGCGAATTAAGCGGCAACAATTATTCGTTTGGTTTCGAATTGGGCGAAAACGACAAAGGTGATGTTGAAATAGCCCGGCTTATGCCCGGCAGCCCGGCCTGGAAATGCGGCCAGCTTAATCAAAACGATGTGTTGCTTCAACTTCAGTGGCAGGATAAGCCGGTGGTTGACCTTGCCGGAGCAAGTGCCGATGAGGTTGGCGAATTGCTGATCAGCGAAAACCACAAGCGGCTTACGCTTACCGTACACAAAGCCAATGGCATGCGGGTTACCGTTACTTTAGAAAAGGCCCGGATACAAAGCGATGATGATTTTGTAAAAAGCTACGTGCTGGATGGGCCCAAAAAAGTGGGTTACATTTTGTTGCCCGGCTTTTACAGCGAATGGGAGGCCAGCGGTGGAAGCAGTTGTGCCAATGATGTAGCTAAGGAAGTAGTAAAGCTGAAAACGCAAAATATAGATGCGCTGATAATAGACCTGCGCAACAACGGTGGAGGAAGCCTGGAGGAAGCCCTGCAACTGGCCGGTATTTTTATTGATGAAGGCACACTGGGCTTCAGCAAGGAGAAAAACGAGCGCCCGCACGCTTTGAAGGACCCCAACCGCGGTACCATCTACGACGGCCCCATAGCAATACTGGTAAACGGCGGAAGTGCATCGGCCTCAGAGTTTTTGGCGGCGGCTTTACAGGATTACAACCGGGCCATCATCATCGGTTCTCCTACATTCGGCAAAGCCACCTTCCAGGAAGTGCTGCCTGCGGATACCGCCATTAACCTTGATAAAATGAAACCAGCCGATTTTGATAACGGCAAGTTCGACTATGTAAAAATTACAACCGGAAGGTTTTACCGCCCAACCGGAAAAACACACCAAATGACAGGTGTTCAGCCCGACATAGCCCTACCCGATTTATATGATAATCTGCTTGAACGGGAATCGACCTTAAAAAATGCCTTATTACCCGATAGTATTAAGCGCGCTGTTATTTTCAATCCCCTTCCTCCCCTGCCTGTCAGAGAACTTAAAGCAAAAAGTGCAGCCCGGATAGGCGCTTCTGACGGTTTCAGGCTTGTAACCACGGCAAACAAATTTTATGTTGGACTGGACCGCGCCAGGCATCATACAATTCCGCTGAAATTTGATTCTTTTATGGCCCTTGGCGATAAGTATAACGGCGAAAGCGCAAGGCTTAACCGCGAATTACAGCAGGATAGTGTGCGCACTTTTAAAGCCGAAAACCATGGGGGAGATGTAAAGCGACTCGCTCTCGGCGGGTATGAAAGTGAACAAAATGAACGTTTTTTAAAGTTTATGATGCATGATATTTATATTAATGAAGCTTTTCTTATACTTGCTGACTATATATCTCTAAAACGATAATCTCAGAAGCTGTTTGAAATTAGAGAAAAGAAATTCATGTTAACACAAAGCACACAAAGTTCAATACAAAGAACACCAAAAATATACTCTTTGTGGCCTTTGTATTGTTTTTTTCTTTGTGCTCTTTGTGTTGAATTGCATTTGGATTTAATTTTAAAAAGTTTCTTAGTCAACCAAAGCCTTTAAACATCAAAACCAAACCCATGAATAAACATCTACCCTTAACACTGCTTTTGCTATTTATCCTTTTCACCGGCGCGCCACAATTACATGCACAAAGCGGCCCCAACGATTATCTGTCGGGCATTATGACCGGCGAGCAGCAGATTACTGAAGATTTTCTCAGTTATATAAGTGCATTAACCCATGGCAAAAGCGCCCGCAAAATTGAAAAAAGGCGGACGCAGCTTTTAACGGATGTAAGCCAGGCTAAAACGCGGATTACCCATGCACCACCGTTTACTGATGGAGATACTACGGTAAGGGCCGCAGCATTAAATTACTACAACATTGATTATAACCTGCTGAAAGAAGATTATGCAAAAATTGTAGATATGGAAGAGATTTCCGAGGAAAGCTACGATAACATGGAAGCCTACCTCAACGCTCAAAACGCCGCCGACCAAAAACTACAGGATGCCTTTAAAAAGTATAATGATGCAATAAAGGTTTTTGCCGATAAGCACGACATTAAAATAGTGGATGACAACAGCAAAATGGCCCAGAAAGCCGAGATAGTACATAAGGTAAATGATTATTACCACCAGGTTTACCTGGTATTCTTTAAATCGTATAAACAGGAATTGTATTTAAGCAAAGCGGTTGAGAAAAAAGATTTGAATGGCATTGAGCAAAACAAGAATACCCTGTTAAAGAACATCACCGAAGGTTATGAAAAACTGGGAAAGCTACCCCCTTACGATAGTGATGCCGACCTGGCCAATGCCTGCCGCGCTGCCCTTCAGTTTTATCAGAAAGAAGCCAAAACAAGCGTACCGGTGGTAAGCGACTTTTTATTAAAAAGCGATAATTTCGAGAAGCTGAAAAAGAGCATGGACTCGGGGCAGCATACCAAGGAACAGGTAGACGAATACAACAAGGCCGTAAAAGATATAAATGCTGCAGTTGGAAACTACAATCGCATCAACAAAGAAGATAACGACACCCGCACCAAAATAACCGATGGCTGGAACAACAACACCCAGGGCTTTTTGGCAAAACACACCCCGCGGTACAACAAGTAAGCTATTAGCTTACATTTGGAATATTATTAACCCCTCAACACCGTATCAATGAAAAAACTAAAAATCATTCTTCCATTGCTTGCGGTATTACTGATAGTGTATCTGATAATTATAAAGCCTAAAAAGACTTCCAGCCAGTATCAACCGGAATTTGCGATATTAAATAATGAACTAAAGGCCCACCACGCCGGCGCCAGTGCCGGTATTATTGACCTGGATGCACTTGATTATAACCTGAACTTTGTTACCGGTCAGTTGGGCAATAATTTTAAGCTGCGGCTAACCACCAAATCACTTCCATCGATTGAATTATTGAAATACCTGATGGATAAAGCCCACACCAACCGGTTGATGGTTTTCTCGGAACCCTTTATTGCCGAGTTGCTGACCCGTTTTGATGGCGATTCGATAGATATGTTGCTGGGCAAACCTTTGCCGGTGGAAGCACTGGGCAGATTGAAAGCTTATAAGGGCTGGAACAACATCAGCTGGCTGGTTGATACCAAAGAACGGTTAAACGACTACCTGCTTTTTGCAAAGCGCGAAAACGTGAAGCTGAAGCTATCGGTTGAAATTGACGTGGGCCTGCACCGCGGTGGCCTGCAAACTACAGAGGAACTGGCTGATGTAGTTAAAACCCTGCAGCAAAACACACAGTATGCCCAATTAACCGGCCTGATGGGTTACGACGGACACGTGCCTTACGTGCCATTTTATATCAACAAAGAAAAAGCCATTAAAAAAGCGTTTGTTAATGTACAGCACTGCTATACTGCTTTTGCAGATGAATTGAAAAAACACTACGATCCGGCATTTATCAGCACCTTAACTTTCAACGGAGGCGGCAGCAAAACATATTTCTACTATCCGCAATATAGAGAAATAACAGCGGTTAACGACATTGCCATGGGTTCAGGCTTTTTGGCCCCTACGGAGTTTCCTGAATTGTTAGTGTTGGGGCATAAACCAGCCCTTTACCTTGCCGGGCCTGTATTAAAGAAAATTGAAACAGAAAAGCTTCCTCATGCCGAGATACTGAGCGGCATGGTTAATATGTGGAACCCTAACATAAAAGTGTCGTACTACATGCTGGGTGGCGGTTGGGCCGGTGAGCCGGTTGCGCCAACGGGTTTAAGAAAAAACCCTTTCTGGGATTCGGACGATAAAAACTTTATGAACCAACTGCCTAACCAGGCCCTGCTAAGCAGTTCTGACCAAAACAATCTTCACGTAGGCGATTTTGTCTTCTATCAACCCTGGGAAGGCGATGGCATGTTGGAGTTCAAAAATCTGCTGCTCTTCAGGCAAAATAAAATCATTGGCGAATGGGAAACTTACAGAGGGGGCAATTAAGCGGCTTGGGCTGTAGCCAAAATATAAAAACAGTAACCCGCTGATTTGTCGTATTTCCTGTTTGCATCAAGGGTAAAAGTATCTCATTGAGTATCGCTCACCGCTTTGTTGCAAATCATGCTCAAAAAAATTTCATAAGAAAAAGACGGTTCCACCAACCGCCAAGCAATTTTTTTGTAATTTGCGCTACAACTTACACCTATGAATTTACAACTTATCTTCTCTGACCGGGAAATGGAAGACTTTCTTAAAAAGCTGGGTTATGAGATAAAAACAGAAAATGAGATTGATGGAACGCCGTCAAATACTGAACATCACTTTCTTACAGAGGTTGAAAAACGTAAATATGCCAGCAAAGAAGGTAATGTGAGTGGTCGCCTGGAAAGTATTTTCTGGCAGGAATTAAAAAAGAAGTTACTTGGTTTATAGCTTTTTTGCTTTAAACAAATTCCGATATTTTGATACACCCTAAATTGCACACTTATGTTAGATACAGAAATTGAAGCAAAAGTAAAGAAATTGATAGCCGAAAAGCTCGGTCTCGATGAAAACCGGGTTGTTGACGACGCAAGTTATGAATTCGATTTCGGCACCGACCCACTTGATTTGGATGTGCTAAGAGAAGAATTCGAAAAAGAGTTCGATATAAAAATTTCAGAAGAGGCCCTTGTTAGCATGCGCACAGTTGGGCTTACTGTCGAACATATTGAAAAAGCAATGCACCGATAACCATTTCCGTTATCAACTTAATTTAATAATAAATTCCCGGGTATTGAAGTTATAAATTAAGTTAAATAGAATTTTGAGTCATTTCAACCCTGTTTTTGAAGGTCGTACCGCCCAATCTTTAAGCTATCTTTTCAACTTTAAGCACTTTTTAATTCGATTTTAAGGTCGATTTAATTACTAAAGTGCAATTTTGCGCCTGTTTTAAAAGTGTATGTGTATGAAAGACCTGCGCAGGCTTTGGATTTTGCTTTTTGTCTTATTTCCGTTTGTTGTAAATACCGCTTTGGGTCAGGGGGCCGTTAGTACTCTTTTGCTTAAACAGGATACCCTCCGTTTTTCTCTACAGGATGCTGAGAAAATCATGCTCGAAAAAAACCTGGACCTGATTGCCAATCACTTCAATATAGACATTGCACACGCCCAAACTATTGCCGCAAAACTTTGGGATAACCCTGGGTTCAGCTACGAGCAAAATATCGGTAACCCAGGCCATCATGTATTTTCCATCCAGGGGCCCGATGGTGAAGTATTTCTTCAACTCGACCAGGTATTTAAAATAGCAGGAAAAAGGCACCGGTTGGTGCAATATAACAAGGCCAACGAAAAAGCCGTTGAATATGCCTATTTCGACCTTCTGCGTAACCTGAAGTTTCAATTCCGGTCAGATTTTTACCAGTTGGATGCATTGCTGAAAACCCAAAAAGTATTTGACACCGAATTGGAAAAATCCGAAATACTGGAAAAAGCGCTTAGCGAGGCCTATGCAAAAAATGATGTGCCATTAAAAGATGTGGTTACCATTCAAAGTACTAAATTTCAATTGCAAACGGACCTTACAAATAATCTTTCACAAATTAACGATCTGGAAGCCGAGATGAGATATATGCTGCAACTGCAGCCATCCTCTTATATTATAACCGAGATGCCGGTTATTAATAAAATTGAACTTCCCAATGTTGTAATGGATTCGCTTTATGCTACCGCCATTGAAAACCGGCCCGATGTTCAGAATAACGCACAGCAGGTAACCGCTTCAAGCTGGTATTTAAAATATAATAAGTCATTGATTGCACCCGACCTGGATGTATCTTTGCAATATGATAAGGCCAGTGCTTCTTATCCTGGCTTTACAGGTTTTGGCGTTGCCTTACCACTACCACTATGGAATTTTAACCAGGGCGGAATAAAGCAGGCTAAAGCCACGCTTAAACAAAATGAAACTCAGTTGGATGCTTCAAAACTAAAAGCAATTAACGACGTTAACCAGGCTTATGAGAAACTCATTCAACTTTCTCACCTTGACCTTGAAGTGCAAAACAGAAATAATAAATCTTTCGACAGCTTTATGTCGGGCATCTATGATGTTTTTCAGAAAAAGGAAATGACCCTCCGCGACCTGGTAATATACATGGATACCTATAAACAGCAGGTAATCAATTTCAATAACTATATAGCCGGTTACTACACCGCAAAAGAAAACCTGAACATGGCTGTGGGAAAAGACATCATTAAATAGGCAATTAAAATCCGAATCAAACCAATAGAGATGAGTTATAATTTTTTAAACTTCAAAAACAACCTTTTTTTCTTTTGCCTTGCTTTGGCGGGTATTACTCTGCAAGGTTGCAAAGGCGAACAAAAGAACCCTGTTGAGGAAAGCAGAAAATATGTAATACCAGATTCGCTTTTAAGGACATTAAGCATGGATACAGTGCAAACCAGGCCTTTGGTAAATACGATTGCTTTTACAGGCATGGTAGATGCAAACCAGGATAACCAGGTAAATATTTTCCCTTTGGTTAGTGGCAATGCCCGTGATATTAAAGTACAACTGGGAGACTATGTTACTGCCGGTCAGGTACTCGGAACAGTTACCAGCAGCGAAATGGCCGGTTACACCAACAGCCTGGTAGTGGCCCAAACAAATTTAAGCGCTACTAAAAGACTACTGGAGGCTTCAAAGGATCTTTTTAAAGCCGGCCTGGCTTCAAGCCTTGATGTAACCACTGCCCAAACCAATTACGACCAGGCCGTTGCCCAGTTAGAAATGGCTCAGAGAATATTGAAAATAAACGGCGATAACACCAAGGGCGTTTGGGAAATAAAATCACCGGTAAGCGGCTTCATAGTTCAAAAAAATATTACCAACGGAACTTCCATCCGCACAGATAACGGTACCGGTATATTCACTATTTCCGATCTTAAAAATGTTTGGGTTTGGGCGAATGTATATGAGTCTAACATCAATAATATCCACCTGGGCGATGATGTAAGTGTTACTACTCTCGCGTACCCCGGAAGAATATTTAAAGGCAAGGTTGACAAAATGCTAAATGCCCTCGACCCTACAACCAAAGTAATGAAAGTGCGGGTAGTAATTCCTAACGAAAAATATGAACTGAAACCGCAAATGTTTGCCAGTATAGAAATTGCAAACCCCGAGAACAAACAGGTTTTGTGCGTTTCAAGTAAAGCCCTTATTTATGATAACAGCCGTTACTATGTGCTTGTTTACAACGGCCATGGAGATGCCAGCATTACACCGGTGGAAGTGCTAAATACTTTGGGGGATAAAACCTATATTAAGTCGGGTTTAAAAGAAGGCCAGTTGGTAATAACCACGGCTGCTATTTTGATTTACGGAGAATTAAATAGTTAACAGATTACAGAGTAAGCAAACATTACCCGGAGTGGTTGTTTGTATCATGATTGTTGTTGTAATTGACGGCCCTAAATCAAAAAAATGAATAAGTTTCTTAAAGGCTTAATAGGATTCTCACTAAAAAATAAATGGTTCATATTATCGGCAGCGGTAGTTTTGGTGGTTAGTGGAATTATTATCTTTAAGAATATGCCTATTGAGGCATTTCCCGATGTTACGAATACTGAAATCAGTATAATAACCCAATGGCCCGGCCGTAGTGCTGAGGAAGTTGAAAAATTTGTAACTATCCCAATTGAGATTGCCATGAACCCGGTGCAGGGTAAAATAAGCCTGCGCTCAACCAGCATCTTCGGCTTGTCCTATGTAAAGCTGATTTTTGATGACGGCATAAAGGACCCCCAGGCCAGGCAACAGGTAATGAACCTGCTGTCAAATGCAACCTTACCTAATAATATTCAACCTTCAGTTCAGCCACCCACCGGGCCTACGGGCGAAATTTATCGTTATACTTTAAAAAGTACATTCAGGGATGTAAGGGAATTGAAAACCATACAAGATTGGGTTATTGACCGCCGGTTACGCTCCGTGCAAGGAATAGGTGACATCAACAGCTTTGGCGGAAAAACAAAAACCTATGAGATAAAGGTCGATCCTGATAAATTGAACTCGTTCGGCCTTACTCCACTTGATGTTTTTGTAGCCGTACAAAAAACCAACATCAACATTGGCGGCGATATGATGATACAAAACGATGAAGCTTTTGTAGTGCGTGGTATTGGATTACTAAATGATATAAATGCGATAAAGAATGTAATCATTCAGAATAATAACGGCGTTCCCTTGTTGGTTAAAGACGTTGCTACTGTAGAAATATCCAATGTGCCACGGCTGGGCTGGGTAGGCAGAAGTGACGGTATCATTGATTCCACGGGCAAACGGGTTGTAACTGACCAGGATGATGTGGTTGAAGCCATCATAGTAATGCGCAAAGGAGAAAACCCTACAGAAGTGGTTGAAAACCTGAAAAAAGAAATTGACAAATTAAATAACGGAATATTACCTCAGGATACAAAAATTGTTCCTTATTACGACCGTACCGACCTGGTAGAATACGCCACACACACTGTATTACATAACCTGGTAGAGGGAATATTGCTGGTAACCTTTATTGTATCGCTGTTTATGTTTAACTGGCGTACCACGCTCATTGTTTCCATTATCATTCCTATGTCGTTGTTGTTTGCGTTTATATGCCTGCACCTGATGGGGATGAGCGCTAACCTGCTTTCGCTGGGTGCAATTGATTTCGGAATTATAATAGATGGGGCGGTAGTAATGGTAGAGGGCATGTTTGTAATACTGGACCATAAAGCACGCGAGCTTGGCATGGAGCGCTTTAACAAGCTAAGCAAACTGGGGCTTATAAAAAGAAACGGTGCGCAGTTAGGACGAGCCATTTTCTTTGCCAAACTGATCATTATAACCGGCCTGTTGCCCATCTTCTCTTTTCAAAAAGTAGAAGGAAAAATGTTTTCGCCGCTTGCTTATACATTAGGGTTTGCCTTGTTGGGGGCGCTGATTACAACTCTCACTTTGGTGCCAGTATTAATAAATATGCTGTTGAATAAAAACGTTCGTGAAAAGCATAACCCCTTTGTGCACCATCTGAAAGGATTTATGCTTTGGGGATTTGAGAAAGCATTTAAACATAAAAAGGTTGTAGTAGTTGCATCTATGATAGCCATGGTAATTGGCCTTTACTCTTTCAAATTTTTAGGGACAGAATTTCTGCCCGAATTAAATGAAGGCTCTATTTGGCTAAGGGTACAACTACCATACAGCGTTTCTCTTAACAAAAGCGTACAGGTATCCCGAAGAGTACGCGAAATACTAATGGCCTTCCCACAGGTAACTTATGCTGTTTCGCAAACCGGAAGGCCTGACGATGGAACTGATGTGACAGGTTTCTACAATAATGAATTTGATGTATTGCTTTTGCCTGAAGAAAAATGGAACCCACACATAACTAAAGATGAGCTCATAGAGCAGATGAGTAAAAGATTATCTACTATACCTGGCGCTAACCTTAATTTTTCGCAACCTATTATGGATAACGTAGAAGAAGCCGTATCGGGTGTAAAAGGCTCTATTTGCGTAAAAGTATACGGAGATTCGCTTGACTATATGGAGGGTAAGGTAACTGAGGTTTACGATATACTTAAAGGCATCAGAGGTATAGATGATTTGGGCGTAATACACAGCACCGGACAACCCGAAATTGACGTTAACCTCGACCAGCAGAAGATGGCCCTTTACGGCGTTGCCACCGCCGATGCAAATGCCGTAGTAGCCATGGCCATTGGCGGACTTGCAGCATCAACATTATATGAAGGGATAAAAACCTTTGACATAAGAATACGTTTACCGGAAGAATATAGAAAAACTCCCGCAGATATTGGAAATTTACTGGTGCCAACTCAAAGCGGCTCTAAAGTACCTATTAAAGAAATAGCTACTATTACACAAAAAACGGGACCTTGCCTTATTTTCAGAGATAATAACGAAAGGTACTCGGTGGTTAAATTTTCGGTAGTAGGCAGAGATATGGGCGGAGCGATAGCTGAAGCTCAGGAAAAAGTCAATAAAAAAGTGACTGTAAAAAAAGGTTATACTATGGAATGGCAAGGCGATTTTGAAAACCAGCAACGCGCGTCAAAAAGACTTACACAGGCGGTGCCCATTAGCCTGTCACTTATATTTCTCCTGCTCTTTATTATGTTCGGAAACTTTAAAGATGCTGCTTTGGTATTTTTAAATGTTCCTTTTGCTATTGTTGGCGGTATTATGGCCCTCCATATAACCGGCACCAATTTTAGTATTTCGGCGGGTATCGGCTTTATAGCGTTGTTTGGTATTTGTATTCAGGTGGGTGTATTACTTATTTCGGCCTTCAAAATAAATCTCGATAAACTGAAGGGTCAGAAAGGCTCCCTATATCAATCCATCAGGCTCGGTGTAAGCGGCTATATCCGGCCGGTTATGATGACGGCATTGATGGCTGCCATCGGGCTATTACCTGCAGCAATGTCTCATGGCATTGGCTCTGAAAGTTCAAGGCCACTGGCCAGGGTTGTTATTGGTGGTATTCTCTGTGCTATGATATTCTCATTATGGGTTTTCCCATTAATATTTGGCTGGGCTTACCGAAAAGTTGACCATCAGCCTTATGAAGCACCTGCGGATTTAAAATAATCTTTGCACCGGCAGTTTTTTGCTTTTTATATCCGGCCGTTTCTCAATCGGCTGGCAAAAAGCGTTTCCTCCAAATCATTTAACAAAGTAGTTAAAGAGGTTATAAAATTGCTTGCCGGGCTGTTAACTTTTATTAGCAACTAAAAGGGAAATTTTAAGCCCGTTTTAAGGTTGCTTTTAAGGCTGTTTTAAGTATCAGGGTATAATCTTTGACCCCTTGGTAAAGCAGGGGCGAGAACTTTAGGATGCAGCTTTATTTTCCATTTCTTCCCCGGTGCTCACCGAACTTGCTAATCGTGAAACAAACCGGTAAAAATGAATAAACTTCTTAAAGGTATAATAGGATTCTCTCTCAAAAATAAATGGTTCATACTGTCAGCGGCAGTAGTTTTGGTTGTAGCCGGCATAATTACATTTAAAGATATGCCGATTGAAGCATTTCCAGATGTAACCAATACTGAAATAAGCATCATTACACAATGGTCTGGGCGCAGTGCCGAAGAGGTGGAGAAATTTGTAACTATTCCTATTGAAATTGCCATGAATCCGGTGCAGGGAAAAATAAGCCTGCGCTCAACCAGCATTTTCGGGTTATCCTATGTAAAGCTGATTTTTGACGATGGAATTAAAGACCCGCAGGCCAGGCAGCAGGTAATGAACCTGATCCAAAATGCAAGTCTACCAAACAACATTCAACCCTCAGTACAGCCCCCTACCGGCCCTACCGGCGAAATATTCCGTTATACCCTGAAAAGCACATTCAGGGACGTAAGGGAATTAAAAACAATACAGGATTGGGTGATTGATCGCCGGTTGCGCTCCGTACAGGGTATTGGCGACATCAATAGCTTTGGCGGAAAGACAAAAACCTACGAAATAAAAGTAGACCCCGGTAAGCTTACTTCCTTTGGTCTTACCGCCCTAGATGTTTTTACTGCCGTGCAAAAAACCAATATCAACATTGGTGGCGATATGATGATACAAAATGGCGAAGCATTTGTAGTGCGGGGAATTGGGTTGCTGAACGACATCAACGAAATAAAGAACGTTATTATTCAGAATAATAATGGTGTGCCTTTACTGGTTAAAGATGTAGCAACAGTAGAAATCTCAAACCTGCCCCGCCTGGGCTGGGTAGGCCGCAGCGATGGCTTTAAAGATTCAACAGGCAAACGTGTGGTAACTGACCAGGATGACGTTGTTGAGGCTATAGTTGTAATGCGGAAGGGAGAAAACCCTACTGAAGTAGTTACTAATCTGAAAAGGGAAATTGATAAATTAAATAATGGCATACTGCCCCAGGATACCAAAATTGTTCCCTATTACGATCGTTCGGACCTGATTGGCTTTGCCACCCACACCGTGCTGCACAACCTGATAGAGGGTATACTACTGGTTACATTCCTGGTGTCGCTGTTTATGTTTAACTGGCGTACCACCCTCATCGTTTCTATCATCATCCCTATGTCGCTGCTGTTTGCCTTTATATGCCTGCATTTAATGGGTATGAGTGCCAACCTGCTTTCGCTGGGGGCCGTTGACTTCGGGATTATCATAGATGGCGCAGTGGTTATGGTTGAAGGTATGTTTGTTATACTTGACCATAAAGCCATGGAACTTGGCATGGAGCGGTTTAATAAAATAACCAAGCTGGGCCTGATTAAAAAGAACGGCGCGCAATTAGGGCGTGCAATTTTCTTTGCCAAACTAATTATCATCACGGGGTTGCTTCCCATCTTCTCTTTCCAGAAGGTGGAAGGGAAGATGTTTTCACCTCTGGCATATACGCTCGGCTTTGCTTTGCTGGGAGCATTGATAACCACGCTTACTTTGGTTCCGGTATTAATCGATCTTCTTTTAAGGAAAAACGTTCGTGAAAAGAAGAATCCATTCGTACATAACCTTACGAGGTTCATGCTTTTTGGATTTGAACGGGCTTTCAGGCATAAAGAGGTTGTGGTAATAACTTCTATGATAGCAATGATGATAGGGCTTTACTCTTTCAAATTCCTGGGAACGGAGTTTTTACCTGAATTAAATGAAGGCTCCATTTGGTTGAGGGTTCAGTTGCCCTATAGCGTATCGCTGGATAATGGGGTAGACGTATCGCGAAAAGTGCGGGAGATACTAATGACCTTTCCCCAGGTAACTTACGCCGTTTCGCAAACAGGAAGGCCGGACGATGGCACCGATGTAGCTGGTTTTTACAATAATGAATTTGATGTACTGATGCTGCCTGAAGACAAATGGAAGCCGAGGATAAGCAAAGATGAACTGATAGATCAAATGAGTAAAAAGTTATCTACCATACCTGGTGCTAACCTCAATTTTTCCCAACCTATTATGGATAATGTTGAAGAGGCTGTATCAGGCGTTAAAGGTTCCATCTGTGTAAAAGTATATGGAGACTCGCTTAATTATATGGAAGACAAGGTAACTGAGGTTTATAATATACTTAAAGGGGTACGGGGCGTAGATGACCTTGGCGTGATACATAGTTTAGGCCAGCCTGAAATAGATGTGAACCTGGATCAGCAGAAAATGGCGCTTTATGGCGTGGCCACTGCCGATGCTAATGCCGTTGTGGCCATGGCCATTGGTGGCCTGGCAGCCTCAACCCTTTATGAAGGGGTGGAAACGTTTGACATCAGGATACGATTGCCCGAGGAATACAGAAGAACACCCCAGGATATTGGAAATTTGCTGGTGCCAACGCAAAGCGGTTCTAAAGTACCTATCAAAGAATTAGCTACTATTACCCAAAAAACAGGCCCCTGCCTTATTTTCAGAGATGATAACGAAAGGTATGCTGCGCTTAAATTTTCGGTGCGCGACAGGGATATGGGAGGTACTATTGCCGAGGCCCAGGAAAAAGTAAATAAAAAGGTGCATTTAAAAAAAGGTTATACCATGGCCTGGCAGGGCGACTTTGAAAATCAGCAGCGCGCCACAAAAAGGCTCGCGGAGGTGGTACCAATCAGTCTTACACTCATATTCCTGTTGCTGTTCATTATGTTCAGCAACTTTAAAGATGCCGCCCTTGTATTTCTAAATGTTCCTTTTGCTATTATGGGGGGGGTAATAGCGTTGCATTTAACCGGCACCAATTTCAGTATCTCAGCGGGTATCGGATTCATTGCCTTGTTTGGTATATGTATACAGGATGGGGTGTTGCTAATTACCGTATTCAAACAAAACCTTGATAGGCTAAAAGGTCAGGACGGCTCACTTTATCAATCTATCCGGTTAGGTGTAAGCTCGCGGATACGGCCGGTTATGATGACGGCCCTGATGGCAGCAATAGGCCTTTTCCCTGCAGCAGTGTCGCACGGTATTGGATCTGAAAGCTCCAGGCCATTAGCACGCGTTGTTATTGGCGGTATCCTCTGTGCAATGATATTCTCATTATGGGTTTTCCCATTAATATTTGGCTGGGCTTACCGAAAAGTTGACCACCACCCTTACGAAAGGCCTGGCAATGAGAAACAAACCTTGCCAGCCTAACAGCTATTAAGGCCCGGTAACCAGCAGGGCTGTTTCATTCTATTAAGAGAGTCTAAAAAAGGCGGCTCCTCCGGAGCGCAACAGCTTTTTACATCATATTTCTACAAACAGACGGTTCCTACAGAACGTAAATACTCTTTATTCGATGGCCTTTCAAAAACGCTGCAGAGCAGCCGACTGTTTGTAGCAATAAACGAAGACATTATTGCGCTCCGGAGGAGCCGCCTGAAAGTGAATCTTCAGAGA
>Ga0182013_10004189_pt1 | contig 17486 bp, 16 predicted proteins | sample 612S2MmetaG_FD_120487 | JGI IMG/M metagenome (GOLD analysis project Ga0182013, IMG submission 120487) | Permafrost microbial communities from Stordalen Mire, Sweden - 612S2M metaG | ecosystem: Environmental > Terrestrial > Soil > Wetlands > Permafrost | place: Sweden: Stordalen | collected...
ACGGCGAGCGCGAAACGAACTCCCAGATGAAATGCTGGCGAGCATTGAAAGACTTGTCGGGAGTGTAACCGTCGTTGTTGATAGCGCACCTCGATTGGTCCTATTTGCACGCGGTCGCCATGAATGCGGCGTGCTGCTGATAAGTCGCCCGAACGCACAATTTCAGCCACGATGCGGAAGATGAGTTCGCGCAGTCCACGGCTGACGCGCTTTCTGGGTGATGAGGGCCGGTTCCAGATTCCCGCAAAGAACAGGAAAAAGCCACTGGTGGTCAGCGGCCCTCTTTGGCCCCAAAATAGACCAAGACGCCGCCTCCTACTATGGCAACGATGCCCAGAATAGGCGGAACAGGGAGCGTATGGTTTTCTGTTTTGTTGATTTGAATTGCACCAATATCCACGGCTTTCTTGTGGCTCGTATAAGAGAATCCGCCGTAGATAAGTGCTGCAACCCCGGCGATGATCAAGAGTATTCCGGCGATTTTCATGATTGCTCCTGTTCGTTCAACTTAGGAATGGCGATGCTCTCCATCTTCGGCAGACATCCGACGTTCATGCAGAAGACGCTCAGAGTAGTGTGTGGATGGTTCCTCCCATTCAAGGCTAAGCACGATTGCAGGCAGCCGGCAGTATCAAATGGAACACAAATTACGTTTGAACATGTCTTTGCTTCCCGGGACGTCGCGACCCTGAAGCGAGCTCTGTGATTGTGCGATAACCGCGAACCAGTTCGATCTGACCTGCTTTGGGGGCAGAGGGACAGGGGGTCCAATCCCTACGCCGGCGGGTAGCCCACATCTCACTTACTCCTCAAATGATTGGGTGCCCCAGCTCTCGATTTTGAGACCTGGGATCGCACGAACCTTTCCACGCCAGGGATCCCTCCCGAAAAACGCCGCAGGGTCCCGAAGTAACGTTCAGCCCGTATCGTCGTCTACCCGTAAGTTATATATGAGTAAACAGTGCGCTGCAGCGCGCAATTCGCGTTCATTTCCTGCTCTCTTCTTCAGACCAAAGAGGCGGCTGAATGGCACGCGTCCTTTCGTACTTCAGGTCGGCGACAATCCTGGACCAGTAAGAGATGCTGCGCTCGGTCCGCACCAGCTGCCGTTGCGCTTCCTTGAGCTTACGTTCGGCATGGCGCATGCGCTCGCGCTTGATTGGATCGAGCTTCCGATCAATGGGCATACATGATTTTAAGATCTCCGGCTCAGGCTTTCGCGCCTGACTGTTCCCTTCAGGCTGCTGAGAAGCCCGGAGTATCGTTTGCGTGACTGTTCATTTCTGACGGCCAAGCCCAGAGCCTTCTTCTGCCCGACCACTACCAGAAACTTCCTGGCGCGAGTGATCCCCGTATAGATCAGGTTCCGCTCGAGCAGCATGAAGTGCTGCATGGCCACCGGGATCACCACCGCCGGAAACTCCGAGCCCTGAGCCTTGTGAATGGTGATCGCATACGCCAGCGAGACCTCGTCGAGCTCGCCATAGTCATAGGTCACCAACCTATCATCGTAGCGGATGAAGACTTCCTGCTCAACGGGATCGATCCTCTCAATGGCACCGATGTCGCCATTGAAGACTTCCTTTTTATAGTTATTCTCGGTCTGAATCACCTTGTCGCGAACCTGAAACCGCCATCCAAATCGCTCGGCGGCCGGCTCAGCCTGCCGGGGCGGGTTAAGGGCTCTCTGAAGCACCATGTTAAGCTCCCTCACCCCGATCGATCCGCGGTTCATCGGGCATAAGACCTGAATGTCCCTGATGGGGTCGAGTCCCTGTCCCTTCGGGATTCTGTCCTGGACCAGCCTCACTAGGGTGGCGGCGATTTCTTCCGGTGTGTCGCGCTCCACGAAATGAAAATCTGAATCAGACTCCGCAGTGCGAAGTTCCGGCATTCTGCCCTGACGGATGAGGTGCGCGCTTGTAATGATCCTGCTTGCGGCAGCCTGTCGGAAGACCTCGGTCAAACGAACGACCGGCATCAGGCCGCTCTCGATCAGATCACGCAAGGCGTTTCCTGGGCCCACCGAGGGGAGTTGGTCCACGTCGCCGACCAGGATCAGCGCCGAGTTTTTCGGAATTGCGCGGAGCAGTGCGTACATCAGGAGAACATCCACCATCGAGGTCTCGTCGACAATGAGCAGGTCGCACTCCAGCGGATTGTTCTCGTCGCGTTGGAATCTTCCCGTGGCCGGATCCACCTCGAGAAGCCGATGAATGGTCTTCGCCTCGAGGCCTGTGGTTTCTGTGAGGCGTTTCGCCGCCCTGCCGGTCGGGGCGCAGAGAAGGCACTTTACCTTTTTGGCTCGCAGGATCTGGAGAATTGAATTGACCAGCGTGGTCTTGCCCACGCCGGGGCCGCCGGTGATGATGGCGGCGCGGCTGGTCAGAACGGTCTTCAGGGCCTCCCGCTGGCTTGGCGCCAGTGTCTTGCCGGTACGAGCCTCGCACCATTTGACGGCCTTTTCGAAATCAATCGCCGGATAGGACGGACGGGCAGAGGCCAGCCTCCTGATCCTGGCCGCAATTCCCTCCTCGGCCCGTCTCAAGTGGGGCAGGAAGACCAGAGGTTCGCCATCGATTTCTTCGAGAACGAGAAAGCCGCCGGTCAGCATCTGCGAGAGTGCCCGCTCAATGATCTCCGCCGGCACCTCCAGCAGCTTCACGGCCGCGGCCTTGAGTTTTTCGAGCGGCAGGGCGCAATGTCCCTCCGAGGTCGCCCCGAGCAGAACGTGATCGATGCCGGCCCGCGCCCGGTTCTGCGAGTCTTTCGGTATCCCGACGCTTTGTGCGATCTGATCGGCTGTGGCGAAGCCGATGCCGTGGATCTCCTTCGCCAGGGTATACGGGTTCTCCTGTACTGTCTGGATGGCCAGGTTCCCATACGTTTTGAAAATGCGGACCGCGCGCCCGGTACTAACTCCGTGGCTATGCAGGAAAACCATGATTTCGCGGATCTGCATGCCCTCCTGCCAAGCGTTGGCGATCCGCTCCCGGCGCTTTGGCCCGATGCCATCGACGGACTCAAGGATGGCGGGATTCTCGCCGATCACTTTCAATACCTCGGCACCGAAATGGCCGACCAGCTTCTTGGCCAAGACGGGACCGACCCCCTTGACGAAGCCTCCGCCCAGGTACCGCTCAACGCCCTCACTGGTAGTCGGTGGGGTAGCCTTCAACATCTGGGCTTTGAATTGAAGCCCATGCTCTTTGTCCCGGACCCACCAACCTTTGCCAGTCAGCCACTCTCCGGCGCTGATCGAGGGCAAAGAGCCAAGCACCGTCACCTGATTCCGTTGCCCGCGGACCTTCACCCTGAGCACGGCGAACCCGCTCTCCTCATTAAAAAATGTCACGCGCTCGACAAGGCCCGCGATCTCTTCGGTTGAGGGTTTGAGTCCTGGAGAAGAAGCGCCCATTCTCACTGGAGTGTATCCGTTCAACCGGCCTCATAACACCGGGATTATCCGCTAGGATGGGCTTGGCAAACAAGTCAGTCGTTCTCTTCCGGTCCATCAAGATCGGAAGGAAATGGATCTTACGCGTCCCGGCTAAATGCAAGCCCGATAAAATTGAATCATGAAGACCGGCTACGCCAGCCAAACCGCTCTTCGCGTAGCCATTCGCCGCGCCGCCCACCAGTTAGTCGACCACCCACCTGTGCTGGACGATCCGATCGCATTGCCGCTGCTCGGTTCCGGCTACCAGCGGGACCTGGAGCGGGCTATGCACCGCGTGGCGCGAGATTTTCGCGGCTATATGGCTGCACGAACTCGCTACGTGGAGGACCGGTTGACCGATGCTGTTGCCAACGCCATTACGCAATACGTCATTCTAGGTGCGGGGCTGGATACATTTGCTTACCGCAACCCTTTTCTGTCCCTGCAGGTCTTTGAGGTTGACTTCCCAGCGACACAGGCCTGGAAACAGACGAAGTTAGCCGAAGCTGGAATCGCTCTGCCTGCCGGTCTCTCCTTTGTGCCGCTGGATCTGGAGTGTAAGAAACTGGCCGAAGGGCTCGATAAAGCCGGGTTCGATATTCGCCGGGCGGCGTTCTTCAGCTGGGTTGGAATGGTTCCTTACCTCACGATCGATGCCTTTCGTGCGACGTTGGCCACTGTCGGGCGCCTCCCCCGTGGCAGCGGGATCACCTTCGATTATGTGGATTGGCCGGATACTCTGACCCAGCCACGCCGAAAGGTATTTAATGGACTGGCCAAAAAGTTGGCCACCGCTGGCGAGCCATTGCGGCTCTTCCTCTCGCCGCAGGAGTTGGAACACGAACTCAGCGGTGCAGGGTTCGATCGGATCGAGCAGGTGGGAATCGAGCGGCTGAACGAAATCTACTTTGACAGCCGTACCGACGGCCTGAGGCTCTCTCCTTCAGGGGTAGGTACGCTCGTCTCCGCCTGGGTGTAAACAGTCGTGGGCGAATGCCAGGGTTCTCACTGCCACAAACGTCTTGTCTTGCCTGGCTGCTTGGCAGAAAGCCGGGCCGTATCAAGATTCTGAGCGGTCCACATCGGATCTCGTCGTCGCCGATCCTTCCGCGACGTGATTTGAATCATGCTACGTCCGAATCGGCGGTCATTCGCTCGGAACCGTGGACTGCGCCTCCTAGGTGCTCGATTAGCGCATTGGCGTTTATCTGCAGTTGACTCAGTTTCGGTTGGCGAACACATACACTCGGAACCCGCAAGGTGAGGCAAATCTCAGTTTTCTTGTCCCGGCAAAGGTCCAGCCGGCAACGTCCTGGTCTTTGGTATGGAAACGCATAAAAGAAACGGACCCGGCGGGGGCAACCGGCGATATATTAGTCCGTAACCGGGAAGGCAAGAAAGGAAATTCCGGATGCATCCAGTTCCAACTAAGGAAAGAGAAACCCTATGCTGCGAGTCGCAGTGTTCATAGCTGCATCCGCCGCGATCTTGCCGCTGTCCTGGCAGTCGCTCCGGGATATGCGCACACATGGCTTTTATCGCTTTTTTGCGTTTGAGATGCTGCTGGCCCTGATTCTGCTGAACGCGCCAGTTTGGTTTATCGATCCGTTTTCGGCGCGCCAACTGGCGGCATGGTCGCTTGGAGCCATCTCAATTGGACTGGCGATTGAAGGCTTCCGGCTGCTGCGCATCGTAGGCAGGCCTACACAACCCGTCGTTGAGAGCGCCAAGCTGTCATTTGAAAACACAACCACGCTGGTCACGGTAGGCGCGTATCGCTGGATACGGCATCCCTTGTACACGTCCTTGCTGGCGCTGGCCGGGTGCGCATATCTGAAGGACCCGCTGAGCATGGGGTCCATTGCGCTGACCGTGGGCGCGAGCGGTTTCCTCCTGGCAACTGCAATTGCCGAGGAACGCGAGAATCTGCTGCGCTTCCGCGGGGCCTATGCCGATTACATGAAACGTACAAGGCGATTTGTCCCGTACGTTTTCTGAAGTTGAATCCACCATTGGAAAAACCAAACCTGAGCGTTACGCCGCCTCGGATATAAGCAATTCTGGTTCAGTACTGCTAATCCAGTTATCAACTGTGATCTGACTCATCATCGGGATTCGCCTTTGTTGCCTTCCAGGCCAAACGAGGGAAAACTTTGAGTGCAGTGTACTCCGATGAAGTTCTATGCAGCATGAATGCTTCTGCCCGAAAGATCTCTAAGGATCGGTTGTTGACAACCCAAAGCAAGTTTCGAGCCCGATGCGGATCGGGATTGCGTGTTCCGAGTTGATGGCGATCCTTCCCCAACCCCAAAAACTGAGTTAGCGACGAGTTGGCGGTTATACATTCGAGACCACCAAAACAGGAGGGATTCTGGCAGTCTTCTGCCCGTCTCTCCCCATTTGCGCTATCCTGATCCGTACTCGCTCGCCGGTCCTCAACCGGCGCGGAGCCTGCCTATGGGCGAGTTTGTCCTCAATATCAACGGCTCTCATCTCAGCGTGACCGCCGCGCCTGAAGAATCATTGCTCTCCGTCCTCCGCGACCATCTCAAGCTCACTGGAACCCACTACGGCTGCGGCGAAGGCCAGTGCGGCGCCTGCACCGTCCTGCTCGACGGGGTCGCCGCGCGCTCCTGCCTAATGCCGGTCGGCGGCGTTGGCGGCGCCCAAATCGTCACCATCGAAGGCCTCGAGCAGAACGGCCGTCTCACCCCCGTCCAGCAGGCCTTTCTCGACGAGGGCGCCTTGCAGTGCGGCTATTGCACCTCCGGCATGATCCTCAGCGCCATCTCCCTCCTCCGCAAGACGCCCCATCCCACAGACCAACAGATTGTGGCCTCGATGAACGGCAACGTCTGCCGCTGCGGAACCTATCCCCGCATCGTCACCGCCATCCGCCGCGCCGCCAACGGAGCCACCGAATGAGCAGCCGCGTCGATCCCGAGCTAGAGTCCTTCCAGGAGGAGCGTTGGCGTCTACTTGCCCTGCCCCTCGACCGCCGCGACTTTCTTCGCTTCTTCGGCGGCGGCCTGCTCGTCTGCCTCGCTCACCCGCCTGCCGTTGCTCAGGAATCCGGTCGCTCCTTTGGCGGTCATCCGCTGCCCCGCGAAATAGCTGCCTGGCTCCATATCAATGCCGCCAGTCAGGTCCGCGTTTTCACCGGCAAGGTCGAAGGCGGCCAGAACATCCGCACCTCCCTCGCCCAGCTCGTCGCCGAGGAGCTGCGCGTTCCCTTCGGCTCCATCAACATGGTTATGGGCGACACCGCCCTCACTCCCTACGACATGGGCACCTTCGGCAGCCGCACCACTCCCACCATGGGCCCGCAGCTCCGCACCATGGCCGCCGCCGCCCGACAGACGCTGCTTGAAGTCGCCGCAACTCGTTTGCAGCTCAATGCCGCCTCGCTCACCGCCGAAGCCGGCAAGGTCACTGACCCGCGCACCACCCGCTCCTTCACTTACGGCGAGCTCACCGGCGGCCAGGATCTGGTCCGCGTCGTCTCCGATTCTGAGACTCTCACCCCCGCCGCCGGCTGGAAGATTGCCGGAACCTCCGTCCCCAAGACCGATGGCCGCGACTTCGTCACCGGCCGGCATCAATATCCCTCAGACATCGTCCGCGAAAACATGCTCTTCGGCGCGGTCCTGCGCCCCACCGGCTACAACGCCACGCTTGTTTCTCTCGACTCCAGCGCCGCGGAAAAACTCCCCGGCGTCCAGCTCGTCCACGACGGTGACTTCGTCGGCGTCGTTGCGCCCGATGCCTTCACTGCCCAGCGCGCCGTCTCCGTCCTCCGCGCCCAGTGGAGCGTCCCCGCGCAGCCCTCCAACCGCGAGCTTTTCCAGCTCCTCAAGGACAGCTCTGATCCCGGCGACGGACCGCAGTCTGCCTCCGGCTCCGTCGAACAGGAACTGGCCGCCGCGCCTGCCCGTATCGACCAGCAATACACCGTCCAGTACATCGCCCACGCGCCGCTTGAGCCACGTGCCGCCGTCGCGGAGTGGAACGGCTCGAGCCTCACCGTCTGGACCGGGACTCAACGTCCCTTCGGCGTCCGCGACGAGCTCGCCCAGACATTTCATCTCACCGCCGATCAGGTTCACGTGATCCAGCCCGACATGGGCAGCGGCTACGGCGGGAAGCACACCGGCGAAGCCGCCATCGAGGCCGCGCGCCTCGCCCGTGCCGCCGGTAAGCCCGTCAAGCTCGTCTGGACGCGCGGTGAGGAGTTCACCTGGGCCTACTTCCGTCCCGCCGGCGTGATTGAGATTCGCGCCGCTGTGCAGTCAGACGGCACGCTCGCTGCCTGGGAGCACCACAACTACAACTCCGGCTCGGCCGCCATCGCCACGCCCTACGTCGTTCCTGCCCAGCTCGCCCATTACCACCCCGCGCGCTCGCCGTTGCGCCAGGGTTCTTACCGCTCGCTCGCCGCGGCGGCCAACGTCTTCGCCCGCGAGTCACACATGGACGCGCTGGCTCACGCCGCCGGCCTCGATCCCCTCGACTTCCGCCTCAAGAACCTCGCAGATCCCCGTCTTCGCGCCGTCTTTCAGGCGGCTGCCGAGGCCTTCGGCTGGGGCCACGAGAAGTCAACGCCCGCGCGCGGCTTCGGCATCGCCGGCGCAACAGACAAGGGTGGCTACACCGCTGCCTGCGCCGAGGTCGCCATCGATCCCGCTACTCACACTGCCCGCATCGTCCGCGTTGTTCAGGCCTGGGAGTCCGGCGCCATCGTCAACCCTGACGGCCTCCGCAACCAGATTGTCGGCGCCATTATTCAGGGCATCGGCGGCGCGCTCTTTGAGCAGATCCTGTTCGCCGATGGCCGCGTTCTCAATCCCCGCTTCGCGCAGTACCGCGTGCCCCGCTTCAGCGACGTCCCCAAAATCGAGGTAGTGCTAATCGACCGCAAGGACCTGCCTTCTGCCGGGGCGGGCGAAACCGGGATCGTCGCTCTCGCGCCTGCCGTCGCCAATGCTCTCTTCGCCGCTACCGGGGTCCGCGTTCCCACATTGCCGATGGCGCCGCGCATGCCCGCTCCCGGCGCGCCCCCGCCGCCGGTCCGCAGTTGAACAATCTCACAATCCCGCTCACCTGCCGCCGGCTGATCCTCCCCGCGCACTCTGCATCCCCGATAATCCGGAACACCCCCGAGGTCCGCATCTCCATGCTCAGCCACGACGTCTTGCGGATGCCTAGCAGAATCTAACGACGTCGTTCAAAACGGTCTGTCGCCGATCCGGACAGAACGCCATTTTCGGGATTACTTCCGCATTGGCGGTCATCCGCCCGGAACTCGGAAATCCGAGTTCTAATGCAAGTCAATGGGTGCGTTGGCGGCGCGCACTTTTTATCCCATAGTCAGGCACGCTTGATTTCATGCCGGATTGAGCTTAGAAGGCCCTGCGGTCTCCTCCCCAATGATTTCCCGCTCGGCCACACACACTCGATTCCGTCCATTATTTTTTGCCGCGTAGAGCGCCCGGTCGGCGGCAGCTAACAGAGCTTCGCGGGTGCAACACCATTCCGGTGTCGCTGTTGCCACACCCACGCTCACCGTGAGGTGCGGAGCGGTCGGCGATGCGGGATGGGGGATCTTGAGACCGGCGATTGCCTGCCGTACAGACTCCGCAATGCGCTCGGCATCGGCGGGCTTCGTTAAAGGAAGAATCATGGCGAACTCCTCGCCGCCGCAGCGCGCGGCCAAGTCCAATTTGCGCCTGCACAGCCGGGCGAGCTCGGCACTCACTGCGATCAGGCACTCATCGCCTCTCATGTGACCTTCGGTGTCGTTGAGAGCCTTGAAGTGATCGACATCGATACTGAGAAGCGATCCAACGGAATTCATTCTCTGCACGCGGGCGCATTCCCAACCGAGGGACTGGTCAAACACGCGCTTGTTAGCGAGTCCCGTGAGTGGATCGGTAGATGAAAGGACTGACAGTTTTTCATTGGCGCTCTGCAGATCCGCGGTCTTCTTCGCAATCTCCTGCCTTAGCTCGCTTTCTCTTCTTCGCGCGCTTAGAAAGCGAAGAATGAGCATTCCCGCCGCCACACATAGAGCGACCAATACACATATGCTGATAAACCACCACGTCAAATACCACGGACTCAAGATTCTGAATGCGAATTCCGCGCTGTGCCCGCTCCATGCTCCATCGCTGCCAAGTGCATCGACCTCCAGCCGGTATGGTCCCGGCGGCAGATTAGCGAATTGCAGTTCCCTTTGCGTCGTCTCTGTCCAGTTTGAAGTGGCGCCAACCAGCCGGTAGCGGAAGATCATTTCGTTCTGACTGGACGCATTAAGCGCCGAATACCTCGCGATGAGAGAGTTAGCGCGGCTGCCAAAGGATGGGTCACCGAGCCCGGACAGATCTTTCTGTCCATTCGAGAGCCTGGTGAAAACCACCGCGAGCGGAGCATCGGGAGCGTGATGCGGCAGCGGCTTGAAACGCGAGAGTCCGCCGCTTGTTCCAATCCAAACAGTTCCGTCGGGCTCTTCGGCGAATGCATTCAGGTTGCAGTCGTCCCAAATCAGGCCGTCGTTCATGTCGTAGTGGCTCCAGCGGGCGCCATCCCAGACGTCCACGCCGTGTTCGGTACCCGCCCACAGCCGCCCCATATGGTCGAATTTAAGGAAGTAGATAAGTCCGTCGCTGCCTCTCCTCTGAACGTCCTTCTCGATTGCCACGCCACCAGCTTGCGGACGCACGCGATCGATGCCGCCTCCAAACCTGTAGCCGACCCACAGAGCGCCATTCGGTCCCGCACCGAGCGAAAGCACCTCCGTATTACTCAGTCCGTCGGCGCGCGTCAGGGTCTTCCACCTGCCTGCTGCAAATTCATACAGCCCGCCGGTGCCCCCTGCCCAAACGACGCCATCCGTACCCTCGGTGATTGCCCAGATCCGGCTCGATGGCAGATCGGTGATGCGCGAGAATTTCACATACGGAGGCATGGCCATAAAGAGGCCTGCTTCGGTGGCTGCCCATAGCCGTCGTTCGTGATCGAAGCGCAATGTGTACGCCGCTTTGCCGACAAGACCCTGCCTCTCTCCAAACCACTCCGCCTTGCCGGTTCGCGCATCGATGCGGGCTGCGCCTCGTGTCTCAGTCCCTATCCAAATGTCCCCATTGGGCGATCTACGAACGCTGTGCACTGCAAAACCACTTAGTCCCGCAACACTCCTAAACGACATGCCAACTGAGCGCCGCTCGCCGCGAAACAGGCCTGCTTCCGTGCCCACGAGGAGCGTCCCATCGTCCTGCGGGAGGATTTCGTAAACAAGATCGCTGGCGAGCCCGCTCTGGGTCGAGTAGCCTTCCCATTCCCCGTACCCGAGCCACTGCGCCAGCCCACGGCCGGCCAAGCCAATCCACAAGGAATGCTGTCTGTCCTCGAAAGCTGAGTAGACTGTCCCGCGAAGCCCGACGGACCGGTCTACTATCTGCCATCCCTTCTTGTCCCCAATCAGCAGCCCCACTGGAGATGTAAGCAGAATCCGTCCATCGCCATCCACTGCGGGAACGCCACCTATGTTTTCGGGTGGAAAGGGCAATTTTGGCCTCTGGAATTTGGCCTTGGCGGCTGGCCATTCAAAAACGCCCGCATTCCGCGCTCGCACCCAGAGATTTCCAGAGCCGTCTTTTTGGATGACCTGCAGCTCCCGGTCCGGAAGTCCGCTTTCTCTTCCCAAAACTAGAGTGCCGTGGGTGTCTATCCGGCAGAGTTGCTGTCCGCAGCCGTACCACACTGCGTCCCCGTCCACCAAAATCCCGAACGCACCGGGACCGGATGTTCCCGCCGGCTGAGGGAACCTCCGCATGCCATATTGCTCTTGCCCAGGTTGGGAATACAGTTCCACAAGCCCGGCATCGGTGCCCAGATAGGTGTGGCCTTTCCCATCCGATTGGATGCCCTGTGCCCAGGCGATCGTGTTGAAATCGACTGGAAGCTTTTCAAAGTGGTTGCCCGAAAGACGGTAGAGTCCAATGCTCCCACCGGCAAGAAGAGACCCATCGGGCGCATCGCCAAACGCCACGCCCGAATTCAGCGGAATCCCCTGTTCCGTTGTGAAGGCCTCAAAGCGGTCCCCGTCGTATCGAAAAATACCATTTTCAGTGCTGACCCAAACGAAACCTGCCCGGTCCTGGTAGATTCTCCGGATTGCGAGGTTGGCCAGGCCTTCCGCGACGCCAAAGCTGCGGAAACTGTATTCCTGTGCGCACAGTGCTCCACCCGCAAACGTCAGCAGAGCGAGAGCGCACGGAATCGCTTTACGGAGCAATAGGATCGGTGATGGGCGCATCCGGCTGACTCTTTTGTCGATGACCATCACGCCTGCAAACCAATTTCGGATGGATCACGGACAAATCGGGAGTTAACTTTGTCGAGATCATACGCCCTTTCGTGAGTCGAGGGGCTTACGGAGCGCATAAGAGTCATTGATTTGGGTAGTTCCCGAGTGGTCGTCCACCCGTCAGTTATATCTCAGTAAACAGTCCTTGGAATGCTGTCGGGAATGTCGGCCAGAGTTTGCGAATCCAATCCACGTGGCCGTAAAACCGGCTATCCGGAAATCTGGTCAAATACGGATAGGCCCAGATAGACGCTCCATCGTCCGGGATTGAGCTTATAACGATTGAGTGCCTTCTTCAGAGGGTTGGCACCCCCTGGTTGCTCGGCCAGTACCCGGAAAAATCATGTTCCCGGGCGCTGGCGCCCAACCGAATCGGCGGTGACTGATTTACGCCATTGCTTCCGGAGCGCTGCGCAGGTTCGCCATTGGACTGCGTTTCGTGTGCGAGATCTGCGCTCGATCCGAGCGCCTTGTGAGCGAACTCTGTCGGGCAGTGGCAGGACGGGCGGCGACCGTCCCGATCTCGTTCCGACTGAGTTTCGCTCGACTTTGCCGGCACACTGTTCGCACACCGGCAAACGCGCGAATCGCGAAGCGCGCGTCGATACGGCCCGTGCTGGCTGATGCCGGATCAGCACTCCAAGAACATCATGAGATTAGTTCATCAATTACGCTAGCTTTCTGCCGGGAACGGACCAAGAAGGCAATAGGCGGCTCACTTCGGGTTGCCCCCGATTGTTGAACAAGACCGCACTGTCACGAAGGTCGAAGAGTTAATGGCGCTGTGCCGCCGATTAGAAGAGAGGCTTAAGGGTATTCTGCGATAAGATGCAGATCTGCTGGAATCGATCCTGCACCACGCGCTTATCACCCGTCGCAACCTGACGAATCGCTGCAATTAACGTGAAAGTTGTTCCACTAGGCATCTATGCCGAAGTCGTGCGACAAGTGGCACACTCTTCCGACAGGACATCAAGTACGAAGCTATATCCATAATTGCGAGCGGCAGTGGCAATGATCGCATATTGCACGATCAAGGCAGCAGCATAGAAGGACACGGTCCGCCAGTCTAGCCGAGCTGCCACCGCGCCCAGCGGAAATAGAACAGCAAAGCACGCAGCGACGGCGGCGAGATCTCTTGTGAGTAAGTAAACCCGATGGGCATACCACACCATCGGCTTTGTCTTGTGTTCTCGGTAAAATCGATACCACAATGCATTCTGGGCGGACGGGCTCCTCGGAAACTTCCCATGCTTTGACGTCAGGACCTTAACGTCAATCCTCGGGTCTCTTTCCAAAAGGTTGCTAAATGCCCTGCATCCAGGCAAAGGATCATGCCAGCGCCAAAACACGAGCCGAGCTTTCGACGCGTCGCTCAGAAGGCCAGCGAGAACGATAACGGCAATTGGAATGAAGACGGCGATGATACCGTTCTTGGCGCTTACCTGTGGCCACCATTGCCCGATCGATCGTAGCGATCCCGGGAAACTCCTACCGACAGTTACGGAGAGAAACACAGTCAGATTGACCGCCACAAAGGACCACAAATAGAGTGCGTTCCTTCCCTTTAGATCCCCTTCATGCTTTGTCCCCTCAGCCTTCTTTGTCACCGCCATAACCTCGGATCGGAGCCTGCGATTTCAGGTGTCTCACATGGAATGAGAGTTGTTGTTATCTCGGTTGCACCAGGGTGCGTCAGCAGAGACACGCCGCCGTTCATATTGGTTGAGAAAACATATTTCGCAACCCGGCCGTAGACCTTGACTGCATTCGGATCGGGATGCCCATATTGGCTATCCACGCCGGCGCTGATCAGCACGGTGTGCGGTGCAATGTGCAGCAAGGATGCCGGATGCGTTGCGTTCTTTGAGCCGTGATGCGGCGCCGCCAACACGTGTGATTTCAGCTTGTCCCCGAACAGTCTCGCAATCGTTTCCCAGCGATCATTTTCCGTGTCGCCCGTAACCAAATAAGAGAATCCGCGTGGTCCCCGGCCGGTTACTTTCACGACGATGCTGCAATTATTTGAGCAGTCCATGTCCTCGATATGAGGTGAAAAGAGCTCAAAATCAAAATTGTCCGAAAGCCCAGGAAGCTGGCGCCTGGCGAGCTGATCAATGCGCACCGAATATGTGGTCAATGGATTGGACGTTCCGTGCCTCAGCTTCTTTTGTTCATCAATGAGGGCGAACACCCTTTTTGCTTCGCGGCTGTCTTTGTAATATGTCGGGTACATTACCCAGTCCGGGCGGTACTTCCGAAGAACGATCGATGCCCCTACGACGTCCGAATGGTCATCATCAAATCCCGTAAGGATCAGGCCCTTGACGAAATGATCCCTTAGGGATGCTGCGAAGATTTCTTTCACGATGGCCACTGTCGAGTCATCAGACGGCGGGATTCTCGAATCAACAATAATCGCCTCATTCGCATGCCTAATGATTGCCAGCGCCCCTTGCCCAACACCAACCGTGAGGATATTCATGGAATTTAAGCCTTTCTGCCCTCGAATAGCAGGCTGTTCAGGTTATCGCGCAGCTGGACGACCGCATGCCGTGCTGAATCGAATTTGCGCACTTTGTATGACGCGAGGACATCTGCGTATTTCTGATCCGGATTGCTCAGGGTGACCGAATACTTAGTGGCGTCGTCTGGATGTTCAATCGCGACGATGTCCACGTGTGATCCATCGATGAGTCTGACCGGGCCCTTCCAGTAGAGAGCTCCGGCGCTCTTGGAAAGATGGGCGCCTACACTTGGATAGAAGTCGGAGAAAAACTCCTGATCCTTCACTCGTTGTGCATTGGGAATTGCAGCCGGTGCAGGTTGATGATGCGCATTGTGACGTTGTCCTGCTCCAGGCCTTTCGAAGCTATTGGCCCACCACACTGGTTCGTCCACGATTTGCACATGGTTCTGCAGTATCTCGTCCACATGCGAGTCACTGCGGTGGAAGAAGAAATGCTTCACGTGATAACGCGGATCTCCACCATGGTTCTTCTTCACCACGAGCAATGCGTAAAAGAAATCCAAGTTATGTTTCTCGTGGTTGACGATTCGGTGATAGGTAGTGTGATCACCATGGCTCAGCGTGGCGAGGCCGTTGCAGTGATGGGTGTGCCAATTGCCGAGGTGCTCGACTTCGGGATGTTTCTCTTCGATCTTTCGGAACACACCCTCTTGATAGGCTCCGTCTTGAAAAAAGCTCACGGCTGACCGCTGAGCTTCCGGCCCCGGCCCAATGACTCCGAGAACTTTGACATCAAGGTGATCTCCGGTCTTTTGAAAGCTTCCAATGAGCCGTCCCCCAGTTTCGTGGGAATCGTAGATATCACACTCGTCGAAGATAGATTCGAGCGCTCCCTTGGCAATCGTGATCTTGAACGATGGGCGCTTTGATTTAAACATTGGCGACCTCCTTACTTGCACAGACCGTGCACGAATCAAGTTGAGGAAGAATCATCCGCTGTAATTGAAAGTGCTTGTTGAATGGATGGGTAGGGCGATTGCCCCAAATAACGTAGTTCTCTTCAATGAGGCCAAGAAACTGTGGGCGCTCAACTAGGTTTCGGCCGATTGCGTCCAGCACAAAGCGTGTGTGGAATGAGGAAATGAATCCGATGTCCACCGCGAGACCTGGAGAATCCTTGATCTCTTCGATCTCCATTCCATAGATTTTTTCTCGCTCTTCCTCGGAGACGAGATCTATCTCTTTGATACCCTCTCGAAAGGTAGTGCGCTGCAGGAATGTCTCCAGGCAAGCCAAGCAACCACCCTCCGCAGGTCGAAACGCGAAGACCTCACCACCAATGCCGCGCGTGAATACCCGACCTACAACGAAAGGCGTCTTAGTCCGGACGCACAAATCATTGATCAGGTAGCGAGTGGGCTCATTGTCGGTTGCCAGTACCACAACGTCGGCGTTCCGGATCTCTGACTCGAGGCCGACATAAGCCATTAGATCTGCTTCAATCCTGGAAACCTTAACCTTGGGATTTCTGTCGCGAAGCACTTCCGCGACGGCGTCCACTTTCTTTTGACCGAGATAGCTCCGCCCACAGATGTGGCGGATAACGTTTTCCGGTTCGAGAGTATCCGAGTCGATCAGCGTGAAGTTGGGAATCCCGGCCATCGCCAGTTGTAAGGCAACGTTGCCCCCTCCGGAACCGCATCCGGCAATGAGCACCTTCACGCCGGCAAAGAGCCGGATGTCGAAAAGTGACTCGATCCTATCGAAGGTCTTGTCTCTCTCCATTATCTTGTCCTCCATTTGGCCATGAACCGGTTTTGCGCCATTTGGCATAATCCTTCAGCCATGCGCGTGCCATCGTCAGGGCATAGATGATGTCGTGGCTTTTCGCGTTCCAAATCGCAGTTGCCCCAAAAATTGAAAGGGAGCCGTCGTGCCACCGTTTAGGCGCATTCGAAGGAATACCTATGGCATAGATCCTCGGCGCCGAATCGGGATATCCGTGTGGCAGAACCACGCTGATCAAGATGTTGTCGCCGGCCGCGGTTTCGTGACAACTGATCTCAAACTCTTTGTTATCGGTGATTGTCAGCTTATAAGCCTCTTTCTTTTCGTTCAGTAGATTTAATTCGTGAGTGACTCGTTCCGGAGAAACATCTGGGAGAAGAAACGACACGGGTACCAGGCACGCTTTTGGCTGCCCATTCCGTTCAATGACAAATACCTCTCCATCTCTCGAAACGCGATCAAGAACGTCGCCGGGAGAACTTCGAAGTGCCATCATCGAAAGTGTTTTGAAGTCGATTTTCAACGCTTTCCCCTTTAGTGCTTGATCTCCGCGCCAGGCCAAGATCCATTGGTTTTCCAGACCTCATATTTGGCAAGCCACTTCGCCGCGCGCCAAATTACAAATGCCAAGTTGTGCGCACCCGGGTTCCACATCGAGGGGTGCAGGTAGCACAGATTGCCGGCGTTATATCTGTGGGGAGCGTTCACAATGGGTGGTGCGTCGACGTAGACGCGCGGCATTTCGTTGGGATATGTGTCAGGAAACTTGATTGAGAGCACATACATCCCTTTCGCCGTCTGCAAAACAGTTTTGGCGAAGACCTTCCCGTCCACCGTGGGGCGAAGCTCGAGATTGGCAAAATTACGCTGCGCTTCGGCAAACTCCCGTTGAATTCGGCTGATATCCATGCTGCCTCTCAGTACTCTCCGCCCAAGTTTTCTCGCATTGTCAAAGGCTTCCTTCCGCCGGTGTCGCTGGCGTTGGCCTGGCTGCTCTGCCTTATTTCGCCATTCGGCAAAATGGTGATCGGAGTGTCCTCTTCGGCGTTCAGCAGACGCTCCAGCTCGTCGATCGTGGGTTTCTTATCCATCGCCCCTCCATTTTTCTCTGTACAACTGTTATAATTGTATAGCATAGTATAATTGCAAATGTAGCGTCAATGATTTTTTGAGGAACTGCGGCAGACAGCGGGCCAGGCGAAACGTGTTGTGCCGCGCTTTCCTCGGAAATCGAGGAGGACCACTATGGCGAGGCAGGTTTTTTTCAGCTTTCACTATGAGAGGGACATTTGGCGGACGAACGTCGTCAGGAACAGCGGCATCGTCGAAGGGCAATCAGCGGCAGGCTTCCATGACGCTTCCTTGTGGGAAGAAGCCAAGAAGAAAGGGGACGCCGCGGTCAAGAAGCTGATCGATAACGGCCT
>Ga0182013_10004190_pt1 | contig 17485 bp, 9 predicted proteins | sample 612S2MmetaG_FD_120487 | JGI IMG/M metagenome (GOLD analysis project Ga0182013, IMG submission 120487) | Permafrost microbial communities from Stordalen Mire, Sweden - 612S2M metaG | ecosystem: Environmental > Terrestrial > Soil > Wetlands > Permafrost | place: Sweden: Stordalen | collected...
GAGCGGCTGAAGACCATCATGAAGGAGCTGATGGAGAACCAGAACTCCATCGTATTCATCGACGAGCTGCACACACTGGTGGGCGCGGGCTCGGCCGAGGGCTCCCTCGACGCGGCCAATATCCTCAAACCGGCGCTCTCCCGCGGAGAGATTCAGTGCATCGGCGCCACCACGCCGGGCGAGTACCGCAAGTCTATCGAGAAGGATCGCTCGCTGGAGCGCCGCTTCCAGGCCGTCAAGGTTCCTCCGCCCAACGAGGCCGACGCTATCAAGATCATCCACGGCATCAAGGATCGCTACGAGAAGTTTCACGCCGTCAGCTACACTGATGCCGCCGTCGAGTTCGCCGTCTCCCACTCCAACCGCTATATCCCCGACCGCTTCCTGCCCGACAAGGCCATCGACCTGATAGACGAAGCCGGCGCCCGCGTCAAGCTGCGCCAGACCTCGCTGCCCGAGGAGATCACCGAGGTCCAAAAGCGCATCAAGTTCATCGTTCATCGCATGGACTCGGCGATCGCCAACCACGAGTTCGAGAAGGCTCGTTTCTACTCCGACGAGGAGCGCAAGGAGCGCGAGAACCTGCGCGCCCTGCGCGACAAGTACCACCTCGACGACTCGGCAGCCGGTATCGTAGGCCGCGAAGACATCGAGGATGTGGTCAGCCGCTGGACAGGGGTCCCGGTCAACAGCATCAAGGAAGAAGAGACCCAGAAGCTGCTGCGCGTTGAAGAAGAGCTGCACAAGCGCGTTATCTCGCAAGAGAAGGCCATTAGCGCTCTGGCGCGCGCCATTCGCCGCTCTCGCGCGGGTCTCAAGTCGCCCCACCGGCCCATCGGCAGCTTCCTCTTCCTGGGACCAACCGGCGTAGGCAAGACGGAGATGGCCCGTACCCTCGCAGGCTTCCTCTTCGGCTCCGACAAGGCTCTGATCCGCTTCGATATGTCGGAGTTCATGGAGAAGCACTCCGTCTCCAAGTTGATCGGTTCGCCCCCAGGCTACGTGGGCTACGAGGAGGGCGGCCAGTTGACCGAACGCGTCCGGCGTTCGCCCTACTCCGTTGTCCTGCTCGACGAGATCGAGAAAGCCCACCCCGATGTCTTCAACATTTTGCTCCAGGTCTTTGAGGATGGCCAGTTGACCGACGGTCTGGGCAACACCGTCGACTTCAAGAACGTCATCCTCATCATGACCTCGAACATTGGCGCGCGGCACCTGCAGAAGAAGCAGGGGCTTGGCTTCCAGAGCGACCGCGAAGACATCGTCAGCGACAAGATCGAGGAACTGGTCAAGCAGGAGGTGAAGAAGACCTTCAACCCCGAGTTCCTCAATCGCCTGGACGAGGTCATCCTCTTCCAGTCGCTCAACGACGCTGACCTGATTCAGATTGTCGAGTTGCTCGTTCAGCAGCTCAACGCCAATCTGGCTCAGAAGGCCATCACCATCTCGGTCACCGAGGAGGCCAAGAAGTGGATTCTCGATAAGACGCTGGTTGATCGCAGCTACGGCGCCCGCCCACTGCGCCGCGCCCTGCAGCGCTACGTCGAGGATCCCCTGTCAGAGGCCCTGATCGCCGGCAATATCTCCGCGCGCCCGGCCTTCCTCGAGGTCTACCTGGATGTGAACCAGCTCTTCTATCGTCCCATAAGCCCTGATGAGGTAGTAACCGACGAAAAGCCCGCCGGTGTTCTCCTCTTCAGCGCCTGAGGCCGATTCAAGGGCTTTCAACACAACTCGACCGTGAACAACGTAGCCCCCGGCGACCATCTCCGGGGGCTGCGTTTTTCCGGCAGGTTGACTCCGATCCTGGCAGTCAACCGCTTCAGTTGATCTTTTTTGCCGCGGCCCTGGCGGGCGTCCTGGCCGCGCTGGGTTTAGGGATCGCGCTCAGCTCCGCCTTGCCCTCCGCCAATTGCATGAGGAACTCCTGGCTTGAGAATGGCTTGGCATCCTTGAGTGGCTTGGCGGCGCGCACATAGCTGCCGTCGGGCTGTTGCAGGCGGGCCTTGACCGTGTCGGCCAGGTACGCTGGCAGAATCTCGTCGTGGATGCGGGCCAGGGCTTCGGGCGAGCGCACGGGGAAGACCACCTCGCAGCGCTCGAAGAGGTTGCGCGGCATCCAGTCGGCCGAGCCCATGTAGATTTCGTCGTTGCCACCATTAGCGAAGTGGAAGATGCGCGAGTGCTCAAGGAACCGCCCCACAATCGAGCGCACGCGAATACGCTCTGAAAGCCCTTTAACGCCGGGGCGCAGGATGCAGAGGCCGCGGACGATCAAATCCACCTCGACTCCGGCTTGCGATGCCTTGTAGAGCGCTTCGATCACGCTGGGTTCGAGCAGCGCGTTCATCTTGGCGACGATGTGCGCCGGCCGCCCGGCCTGGGCGTGCTCCTGTTCGCGGCGGATGAGGCCCAGGAAGCTCTCGGCCATGGTCAGCGGCGCCACCAGCAGCGGGCGGTAGTCGTCGATCTCGGAGTGCGCCGTCAGGTAGTTGAAGACCATGTGCACACGCTCGGTAATTTGCGGTTCGCTGGTCAGCAGGCTCAGGTCGGTATAGAAGCGCGCTGTTACCGGGTTGTAGTTGCCGGTGCCCAGGTGGCAGTAGCGGCGAGTCACGCCGTCCTCGTCGCGGCGCACCAGCATGGCCAGCTTGCAGTGCGTCTTCAGCCCCACCACGCCGTGGAAGACCTGCACTCCGGCGTCCTCCATGCTGCGCGCCCAGCGAATGTTCGAGGCCTCGTCGAAGCGCGCCATCAACTCCACCACCAGCGTGGCTTCCTTGGTGGCCGCCGCCTCGATCAACGCCTCGAACATGGGCGCATCCTCGCTGGTGCGATAGAGAGTCTGCTTCATCGAGACCACAGCGGGATCTTCGGCGCCCTGCTGGATGAACTCCACCACCGGATCGTAGGAGTCGAAGGGGTGGTGGAGCAGAATGTCGCGCTGCCGCAGCTCTTCGAAGATGTTTGCCGACTTGCGATTCAACTGAAGCGGTTTGGGGGTAAAGGGCGGGAACTTCAAATCCGGGCGCTTCACGTCACCGTAGAAAAACATCAGCCGGGAGAGGTTTACCGGACCGTCGCCGCGGAGGACCTGGTCCTCGTCGAGCTCGAAGTTCACACGCAGCCGCTCGACGATCTCCGCATTCGCGCCGGACTCGATCTCCAGCCTCACCGCATCTCCCTTGCGGCGGTTGTGCAGCTCCACGCGGATTGACTCCAGGAGCGAGCGCGCCTCCTCCTCTTCAACGTAGAGATTCGAGTTGCGGGTGACGCGGAAGGCGGAGTGCGCCTGAACCTCGTAGCCGCGGTACATGCCGGCCAGATTCTGCACAATCAAGTCCTGCAGTAGCACATAGTCGAACGCGCCCTCGGCAGCCGGAAGGCGCACAAACCTAGGCAAGGCGCGCGGCACCGTCACCACTCCCAGCACCTGCGGGCTGGAGCTGCGCCGCTTGGCCCGGAGCAGCAGCGCCAGGCAGAGCGCCTTGTTCAGTACCCGCGGAAACGGATGAGCCGGATCGATGGAGATGGGCGTCAGCAGCGGATCGACCTCGCGCTGGAAGTACCCCTGCGCATACTCCCGCGCCTCTTCGTCCAGTTCCTTCCATTCGAGCAGCCGGATGCCTTGCTTGCGCAGTTCCGGAATCAGCATCTCGTTCCAGCACACATATTGGGCGGCCACAAAACTATGAATCTCGGCGGTCAATAGGGTCAGCGACTCGTCCGGCCGAAGGCCGTCGAAGCCCGGCTCACGGTATCCGTCCTCGATCCGCTGCATCAGCCCGGCCTGGCGCACCTCGACGTACTCGTCCAGGTTGTTGGCCGTGATGGCCAGGAATTTCACCCGTTCAAGCAGCGGATTGGTCGCGTCTTCGGCCTCTTCAAGCACACGCCTGTTGAACTGCATCCAGGAGTGGTCCCGGCCGTTAAACAGCTTTTGTTTCTTCGTCGTTCGGGCCATCAAAGGGTTTCGGGCCATTGAATTCGTCCAGCGCGCCGTGTTGGCAGTCTACAGGATTGCCCCCGTACCCGGCACGCAGCTTTGCACGAGAGAAAAACTCCCCATCACGCAATCCATACAGCAAGTACCGGGAAATCGATGTTAATAGAAGGCAAAAAAGTTGGCTGTGACCGCTGCGATCGAAAGCCGGGCTAATCGGCCACCTGAAAGCCGAGCGTTCGGATTGCGGTTGCAGGTTACAGTCGCTTTGGTTTCGCTATAGCCAATTCAGATTGTCCTGTGGTAGCGTTCTGACGTGCAACATTAGGCGCGTACCGCCCCAAAAGACCCGTTCCCCGGGTTTCCCTGAAATCGGTTTGAAGCGCTTCCTTCCGCACCACCGCTTCGGCGCGACCGGTTGCATTCGAGGTCAAATTATGGCTACCCTTTCAATCGACCCCCTGGTCAGCCGCAGGACGGCTGACTTCGTCTCGCAAGATCACCGCATATACATCGATGGCCGCTTCGTCACCGCGGCCTCTGGCAAGACCTTTCCCGTTTACAACCCCGCAACAGGCGATGTGATTACCCATGTTCCCGAAGCTGAAGAGGAGGATGTCAATCGGGCTGTGCTTGCGGCGCGGCGCGCCTTCGACGACGGACCGTGGACTCGCTTGTCGCCTTCAGAGCGAGGCCGCCTGCTGTGGAAGCTGGGCGACTTGCTGGAACAGAACCTCGATGAATTCGCCGAAATTGAGTCCGTCGACAACGGCAAACCTTACTCGGTCGCCCGCGTAGCGGATGTGCCGCTTGCTGTGGATATGTTCCGCTACATGGCTGGCTGGGCCACCAAGATCTCTGGAACGACATTGCCTCTTTCGGCCGGCTACGATTTCCACTCCTACACGATGCGCGAACCCATTGGCGTGGTTGCGCAGATTATCCCGTGGAACTTTCCTTTGCTCATGGCCGCCTGGAAGCTCGCTCCCGCTCTGGCATGCGGGTGTACAGTCATCCTCAAGCTTGCGGAGCAAACGCCACTCTCCGGACTGCGCCTCGCACAGCTGTTCGATGAGGCCGGCTTCCCAAACGGCGTTGTCAACATTCTCACCGGCGATGGCGAAGGCGCCGGCGCGCCCTTGGCCGCCCATGATCTTGTGGATAAGGTTGCTTTCACGGGCTCGACGGAAGTGGGCAAGCTGATCGTCAAGGCTGCCGCCGGAAACCTCAAAAAGGTGAGCCTTGAGCTCGGCGGAAAATCGCCCGTGATCGTTTTCCCCGACGCCAGTGTCGACCAGGCAATCTCAGGTGCCGCGAGCGCGATCTTCTTCAACCACGGTCAGTGCTGCTGCGCCGGCTCACGCCTATATGTGCACGAAAAGGTGTTTGACCGGGTTGTGGAAGGGGTCAGCCAGGTGGCTTCCGATATTCGACTGGCGCCGGGCCTGGATCCCTCCTGCCAGATGGGACCGCTGGTCAGCGATGAGCAGTACCACAGGGTGGTGGGCTACATCGAAACCGGCATCGCGGAGGGGGCACATATCGCCGCCGGTGGGCCTGCTTCGGGAGTGCAGCGCGGCTACTTTGTCCGCCCCACCGTTCTGACCAACACAAACCCGCGAATGAAGGTTGAACAGGAAGAGATTTTTGGTCCAGTCGTTTGTGCGGTGCCCTTCTCCGATGAAGATTTGGAGCGGATTGTCAAACGTGCCAACGACACCATCTATGGATTGGCCGCATCTGTCTGGACACAAAACCTGAGCCAGGCTCACAAGGTGGCTCGCAGCCTGCGCGCCGGGACGGTATGGGTGAACTGCCACAACGTTTTTGACGCATCGCTGCCCTTCGGCGGATACAGGCAGTCCGGCTGGGGACGCGAGATGGGCGAGGAAGTCCTTCACAACTACACAGAGGTCAAAGCGGTCACTGTGGCCCTTTGAACTTCAATGGCCTGCCCCGGCGGGCAGAAGTGACGCTCCGCACCTGCCCGCCCGGTCAAGCTTGGGTTAACCTTGTATTCTGGAGAAGCTTCTGTATCGGTATTCGTCGAGTGTCTCATCATTAACGCAGGTCGCCGCGGCGACCTGCGAATGGAATGGTAGAACACTGACCTTTACCGCCCGCCTTCGATCACTTACCCGCTGAACCCCGCTCTCGAATTGGTAAACTGACCATGACATATGGGACTTTTTGACTCGCTCCCCAGGGAACGCATCGGCCGACGCCGCTTTCTCAAGGGAAGCATCTGCGGAGCTGCCGCGTTGGCGCTCTATTCGGGAGAGATTGAGCGCCACTGGATCGAGGTCACCCGGCGCGAAATCGCTCTGCGCGGCCTGCCCGGCGCCTTTGACGGCTTCCGCATCGCACAGCTCAGCGACATCCACATGGATGAGTACACTGAGCCTTTCTTCCTGCGCCACATCGTCGAGGAAACCAACCGCCTCGGCCCCGATGCGGTGCTCCTGACCGGTGACTACGTATCCGACGGGCTTGGCTCGCGGGATTACGCCGTGGGCGCCGCCTGGCAATGCGCCAATGTGCTGACCGGGCTTGCCTGCAAGCAGACCTTTGCGGTACTCGGAAACCATGACCTGGCCGTCGGGAAGCCGGAGATCACGGCCGCGCTTACGGCCAACGGCATCACGGTGCTCTCAAATGAATACCTACCGCTGGAGCGCGTGGGAGGAAGGATCTGGCTGGCGGGGCTCGACGATCCCGTCATAGGCCATCCAGATCCTGAGTTGGCCATTCCGGTCTCGATACGCAATCTACCGGATGAACCCATCGTCCTGATGTGTCATGCGCCGGATTTCGCCGATCATCTATTGGAGCTTCCTGCGGGAAAGGCCGTCGGACTGATGCTGAGCGGCCACACGCATGGAGGTCAGATTCGCCTGCCGTTGGTGGGCGCTATGGCCCTGCCTGAGCTGGGTAGAAGGTACGTTCAGGGGTGGTTCCGGCTCGGAGGCCTTCAACTCTACGTCAATCGTGGAATCGGCGCCGTCGGCATACCGTTCCGGCTTTATTGCCCGCCCGAGATCACGCTGTTTACGCTGCGCAGAGGCTAAGTCAACTCCAGAGATGCGGAAATAGTCGTCCACCGGCATAACCGACCCACGGAGGGATGAAATGTTGGGTTAGCACAGGTTCGGATGCCCTTTCTTGTTTTTCAACAACTTGCGTTCTTGTTTCTTTCAAGCGAATCCGCTCTATGCGCTTACCGGCCAGCGATAATGAGCGACTGCGCGATGGGCGAAGAACTCTGCGAGAGGGCTCTCCTCGACACCGCGGCCAATGTTATGCACCACCCGCGCATCTACTCCGCCGCTTACCACAATCCCCACGTGCGGCAACCTTGCATCCAGTAGCCAGGTCACAATGTCGCCCACCTCGAGCGGCGGAGGAAAGCTGTCGCCCGCCACGGACCCCTGAGCCGCCCATAACCGCGCGCCGGCCCGCGTCCAATAGGTCTCCAGATTGAGTACGCGCCGATGGTCGATGCTTGCGTCCGGGGCGCGCGACCCCCACGCTTTACGCGCGGGGTAATCGGCGAAGTACTTCACCATATCCTCGTGCACCAGCTTTTGCAGATCCAACCCCAGGCCGTCGCGAGCGGCGCGAATCACCACATCCGCGCATACTCCTGTCGAGCGCGCTACATCGCCGCCGGGATAGCTCAGATGCGTCCAGCCGGGGTCATAGCTCACCGTCACGCCCAGTTGCGCCCGCGCCGCCAGGGCCAGCCGCTGGCCATTGGTAGCAGCCTGCCCAGCCTGGGCTCCCTGGCTGGCGAAGGCGAGCGCCGGGCGAAGCCGCAGCGGACCCGCCGCCATCCAAACCGCCGCCAAGCCGCCAAGAACGCTCCGCCTCCGCACCGTTCGATCCCTCGTCCGCAACTCGCCTATTTGACCTGGAAGACCGCGCTGCCGTGAGCCGGCAACGTGACCTTTATCTCTTTGGACTCCTTCTCCGCGCTGTCGGTCCATAGATTCTGGGCCTGATGCTTGTCGCCGTCCAGGCCAAGCTGCTTCCATGTGGCGTGCAGCGTAACCGGCAGGTCGTCCAGGTTGAAGAAGCCAAAGAACTCCTTGTAATTCCTCGCGCCCGGCGCGTCGATCGTCGCCCGCCAGACCCTTGCGTGCTCAAAGCCCGGCGGCAGGCCGGCGGCATCCAGCGGATGGCTGTAAGTCACATTCTGATTCATGAACAGCATCGCCTGGTTCGTGACCAAACTCCGCGAAAGATCGTCCAGCTTTGTCAGGTTAGCCCCCAGAATCAGCGGCGAGCGCGCGATTGCCCACAGTGCGAACTCTGTCTTCTGCTCGTCCTGTGTCTCTCGCGACTGCCTTGGCTCGCCCAAGCCCGGATGCGGCCCCAGCCAGCCCCAGGGCAGCATGTCCTCATCCGGCCAGTTGCCCGCCTTCACATAGGGGAACCACTTGGCCAGCCGGTCGAAGGCATCCCGCACCCCAAATGGAAACTCGCTTTCTCCGGGCTTGTGGGTGAAGGTCCAGGCGTCCCAATGGTCGTCGGAGATGCGCCACATCTGCGCGTATTCGCCCACCTCGGCCGCGTGTTCCAGTTGCGTCGGCCCCGGTGAAAGGCTGAGCACAATCGGCCGTCCGGTCTTCCTGATCGCCGCGGCAATCTGCTTGATCTCCGTAGGCCGGTAAGGATGGTCGCTGATGCAATCCACCTTGATGTAGTCCAGGCCCCAAGCAGCATAGAGCTTCAGCATCGAATCGTAGTAAGCCTGGCCGGCGGCGTTGTCGGCCACGCCCCAGTTGCCCTCATCCCAGGGGCAGGGCGAGCTCTTGTCGGCGGCATCCATGGCATGAAAGCCAGATCCCGCTACGGGCAGATTCGCATCCACCACCTGGCGCGGAATCCCGCGCACAATATGGATGCCGAACTTCAGCCCTTGCGAATGAACCCAGTCGGCCAGCGGCTTGAACCCCGCCCCGTCGGCCGAGGACGGGAAGCGGCTCACCACCGGAATCAAAATTCCGTTCCCGTCCCACACGTACTTGCGCGTCTCCACCTTGTCGCCGAAGGGATTCTCCATATACCACCCCTCGTCGATCACGGCATACTGCCAGCCAAACTGCTTCAGCCCGGCAAGGACGGTGGCGTTCGCCCGGAAGTCGGCCTCACCGATTGTCAGCCCGTAGGCGTCCCAACTGTTCCAGCCCATGGGCGGCGAGGGAGCGGGGTTCTGAGCGTGGATTGCAAGGACGGCGAATGCCGGAACGGCAAGAAGAACGGAGAGAAAAACTCTGCGAAGGCTCATGCGGAAACGTATACCACAACGGGCGCGGTCTCGACACGGGAAGCGTTGAAAGGCCAAAGGAGTGCAGGGCAATTGCATGAAGGGGATGAACCATGAGGATCACCTAGAAGTCTCAAGGCACCCCTTCAGTCGTGCCGAAAATGAAGCCGTAAAGACCACATTTGGCCTTCGGTCCGGGTTTTCGCAAAGCGAAAACCCGGACCGAAGGGGAAAATTTCAATGAAGGACGATCTGCGGCACGGCTGAAGCCGTGCCCTGACACTCCTTGCTCCCTCGAACTGACTTTCATGTGATTGCCCTGCAATGGAGTGGTTGGAAGCAACGCAGGAGACCATTGTGCGCTTACACTCTGCATTCTTCCTCAATCGGCTTTCCGGCTTAGGGCGTGATATGCTTTCGCCAATAGCTCTTACCCCAAAGGCAGGATGCAAATTATGATGATTTGTCCTGTTTGCGATTCGATGGCTGCCACTGCGGCGAAGCCGAGTGTATGATCCGCCTGAAGTGCTACATTGCTGCTCATCTTCGGTTCCGGTCAATCGCGCACAGAAGAGATCATTCCGAAGTTTGCCGCGATGGAAACTGACGCCGAGAGCGCCCGCGGCGACGCAAAATTCAAATAGTCAGGAGCCTATGCTCGATGGACTCAGGCATCAATACAGGCACCCCCGATGAGCTAACGCGCGTCTTTGTAAGTTATGCGCGCGAGGACGCGAAATGGCTGGACCGGAACTACAGGTTCAACCTGGTTCCCTTCCTCATGGAATCCTTGAAGAGGCAGAACGTCGTCTTCTGGTTCGACAAGGATCTGAAGCCCGGTGACGAATTCAGAAGGTACATCGAGGCGGAGATCGATCAGTCGCAGATCGCACTGCTTATCGTCAGTCAGGCGTTTCTGAATTCGGATTTCATTGAGCAACACGAAATGTCGCGGATTGCGGATCGCGCCAAGCTGGGGCAGATGATCATCGTGCCTTTACTCGTGGAGCCCTGCGATTGGAGCGAGTACCCCGTTCTTGCGGATCGCCAGATGGTTCCCGGTTCGATGCCGTTGATCGACTATACGGAGAGCGATGCCAAATGGGCCAGGGTCAAGGCGGAGATACTCGACGGGTTCAAGACGCAGGTGAAGCGCATTCGAGCGGCGCAAGCGCTCGCCCGATCGCAGCACGAGCAAGTCGATCCCGCTCCTGAAACGGATCATCGGGAAACCGATGAGCACAAAGGACCGGATGTGCCGGCGCAGCTGGAGACAGAGCGAGAGGGGTTTGTGGTTGGGCCGGGCGCCGAAGCAGATACGGCCGAACAAAAGCCGACTAGGGAAGAGAGTGCAACGCAGCCGGAGCCGAATGATGGAAAGCAGAAGGGGAGCCCGAAACGACTCCCCGTATGGGCTTGGGGAGCGTTGGCAGTTCTGGCGCTGCTTGCGGTGTTTGCCACGATTCGGTTCTCCAGGAGGCCTGCACCGCAGCCGTCGCCGAAGACTGATTCCACGGCGACTGTCCAGCAAGCCGATGCGCTTTACGATCAGAAACGTTATACGGAAGCCGCGCCAATTTATGAGCAGGTCTGCACGGGCGGCGATACCGGAAGCTGTGGCCGGCTTGGCTTTATGTACGATACCGGCCTGGGGGTCGCCAAGGATGCCTCCCGGGCGGTCGGCCTATACTCCAAAGCCTGCGATGGGGGCCTTCCCTTGGCTTGCAGTGATCTCGGCACCGAATACTACAATGGCACGGGTGTGGCGCAGGACTTCTCCAAGGCGGTAGCGCTCTATTCCAAGGCTTGCGATGCCGGCGCCGCTGCCGGCTGCACCAATCTGGGCGTCAATTACCAAAACGGGGAGGGGCTCGCAAAGGATGCTTCCAAGGCGGCGGCATTTTATTCGAAGGGCTGCAAAGGCGGCGACGAGGACGGGTGCGAGAAACAAGCCGCTTTGAAGAAAACAGAGAAGAGCGCCCCAGCCGAGGCGAAGTCCAAGCAGACAGGCGATTCCGGAGATAAGGTGGTCGAGGATATGAATGACTTGACCCGCGAGATTGTGGCAGAGAATCAAGCCAGGAGTGCAAAGCTCAGTTCGGATTCATGCAACCGTGGCTTGGCCCAGGCGTGCAGCGTTCTCGGAGACGATTATTGGAAAGGCGAGGGAGTTGCCAAGGATCAGGAAAAGGCCCGGCAGATGTTCGCAATAGGCTGCAAGATGGGTGACCAATATGGTTGCAAGCGGCTGAACGAAGCGCAGTAGCGAGCAGTTCTCAAAGGATTCGACGCTTTTCTTGGCGCTGTGGCTCCAGGGGGCTTTCGAACTCAGGGCAAACGCATCTAAATCTCCCTGATCGCTATCCGTGATCGGTTTTGTAACAAGGGCACATGAATTTAATATTTTGCGCAGTATTGTCCTCTTCCCTTAAAGGAGCGAATTTAGATACGTTTGCCCTGCCCTCGAACTTGATTTTTTGCTGCCGGCCTGGTCTTCTCTGCATAGGCTTCATCCCCCGATGGCCGCGTTTGCGGAACAGATTCGCCGAGTTGTTCGTATCTTCCTGGGGATGACTGCCCCATTGCCGTTCCGTTTCGCGGGAACCGATCCGCGCTGAAGGAGACTCTTTCAAGACCCTTGGCGTTGTGGACTTGTTCTTTGGTTACGCAAACGAATCTCAGCTGGCACACGTCTCATTTTCAGCAGCGGGGCTGCCGGAGTAAACTGGCGCAGATCGCCGAATCCCCGTTTTCGATCACTCCAAACCGCAAGAAGAAAGGGAACCGACACTGATGAAGAACTTCGTCCGTATCTCGATGTGCCTTATACTGGCTGGAACCGCCGCTGGAGCACAGGATAAAATGGCTGCCGGTCCTCCGCCCTTGATCGATCGCGACCTGATCTTCGGCAATCCCGAGATTGCTGCGGCCCAGATTTCCCCTAATGGACAGTACATCGCCTTCCTCAAGCCCTGGAAGGAGACGCGCAATGTATACGTGAAGGCGGTCAATGAGCCGTTCAGCGCGGCGCGGCTGCTGACGACGGAGGCCAAGCGGCCCGTTGCCGGATATTTCTGGACGCGCGACAGCAAGTACATCCTCTACGTCAAGGATCACGACGGAGACGAGAACTACAACGTCTATGCGGTGGATCCCGCGGCCAAGCCCGATGCGGGCGCGGATGCTCCGCCCTCTCGCGACCTGACCGGACTGAAAGGCGTGCGCGTGATCTTGTACGAGGTGCCCAAGAGCGATCCGGATCTGATTTATCTCGGGCTGAATGACCGCGACAAGGCCTGGCACGATCTATACAAGCTGAAGATCTCGACCGGCGAAAAGACGCTGTTGCACAAGAACACGGACCGAATCGTCGGCTGGGACTTCGACGTGAAGGGCCAGTTGCGGCTGGCTGAGCGCAGCGCGGATAACGGCGACACAGAGATTCTGCGCGTGGATGCCGACAAGCTGGAAAAGATCTATTCCTGCTCGGTCTTCGAGAACTGCGGTACGCTGCACTTTCTCCCCGATGGCAGCCGGGTTTATATCGAGACCAACAAGGATGTCGACCTGATTCAACTGGCGCTTTTGGACCCGGCTACCGGCAAGACGGAGAAGGTGGAATCGGACCCGCTGGGAAAGGTGGACTTCGGCGGAGCCCTGTTCTCAGAGGCTACCGATGAACTGGTGGAGACCTGGTACATCCACGACCGCGCCAAGACTTACTACAAAGACAAGGCCTTCGGGGACGATGTTCATTGGCTGGAGCACAAGTATCCCGGCCAAGAGATCAGGCTGGTTTCACGGACGCGGGACGAGCAACTTTGGCTGTTTACGGCCTCAAGCGACAGGGAGCCGGGCCAGACGTTGCTCTTTGACCGCAAGACCCGTGTGATTACTCCGCAGTACAGCCTCTGGGAGAAGATTCCGCGGCAGGATTTAGCGGAGATGAAGTCCATCACATACAAATCCTCCGATGGATTGGAGATTCCTGCTTATCTGACGCTACCCAAAGGCGTTCCGGCCAAGAACCTGCCGATTTTGGTCATTCCTCACGGCGGCCCGTGGGGACGCGATCAATGGGGCTACAGCCAGCTGGCGCAATTCTATGCCAACCGCGGATACGCCGTGCTGATGCCCAACTTCCGCGGAGGGACGGGCTACGGGAGGAAGTTCCTGGACTCGGGCAACCTGGAGTGGGGCCGCAAGATGCAGGACGATGTGACCTGGGGCGTGAAATATCTGGTTGCCGAGGGCATCGCCGATCCCAAGCGGGTAGGGATTCTGGGCGGTTCCTATGGAGGCTACGCAACGCTGGCGGGGGTCGCCTTTACGCCGGACCTGTATTCGGCGGCGGTGGACATTGTGGGACCGTCAAACCTGATCACGCTGTTGGAGTCGATTCCTCCGTACTGGGAGTCGGGGCGCAAGGTGTTTTCACTGCGGTTGGGCGACGCAAGCACGCCGGAAGGTAAGAAACTGCTTATGGAAGAATCGCCGCTGAACTCCGTGGACAAGATCAAGACTCCGTTGCTGGTGGCGCAGGGCGCCAACGACCCGCGCGTGAACCGGCGCGAGGCGGAGCAGATTGTGATTGCGCTGCGCGATCGCGGCTTCCCGGTGGAGTACATCCTGGCCCCCGATGAAGGCCACGGATTCGCGCGTCCGGTGAACAATCTGGCGCTGATCATGGAGTCGGAGAAGTTCTTGGCTGCGCACTTGGGAGGCAGGTTCCAGGAGGGCGGGTCGGCGGAGTCGGTGGCGCGCCTGAAGGAGATCATGGTCGATCCCAAGACGGTGGTGCTGACCAAGAAGGTGGATGCGGCTGCCGTTGGATTGCCGAAACCGGTTGCCGAATTGCAGCCGGGCCGGTGGAACTATCAGGTGAAGCTGGAGATGGGCGGCCAGACGATGAACATGAAGCTTTCCTCAGTGATCACGGACGACGGGAGCTCCTGGAAAGCCGTCAATACGATGGAGACGCCTGGCGGCACGGGCACTGACACCTCCACTATTGAGAAAACCACCCTGACTCTGCGCAAGCGGAGCGTGGCTCAAGGCCCCGCTGCAATCGACCTGGACTTCAGCGGCGACAAGGCGGCAGGCAAGATGAGCATGAACGGTCAGGACCGTCCGATTGCTGCCGACCTAGGCGGTCCGCTCTTTGCCGACGGCGCGGGTGAGTATCAGGTGATCGCCTGCCTGCCGCTGGCTGAGGGATACACGGCCACTTATCGCAACTTCGACGCTCTTCAGACGCAGAAAGTGAAACTATTGCAACTGAACGTTTCCGGCGTGGAATCCGTTACCGTGCCCGCGGGAAAGTTCGATGCCTATCGAGTCGAGATCACTTCGGCCGATGGCGGCGCGGACAAGCAGACGGTCTGGGTGGCCAAGGATTCTCATAAGGTCGTGAAGGTCTCCGCGGTTATGGCATCGATGGGCGGAGCCGTCTTAACCCAGGAGTTGACCGAGTAGTTCTTCTTCTTCGAAATTTCCACAAGCAATAAAACCGGACCGCTTCTCAACTTGAGGAGCGGTCCGGTTCTCGTCTTACACTAGCCGTGCACCGGCTTCGCTGACCCATAATGGATGAAACTTTGGGTGCCCCACCCTCGCGGCGTCTTTGTTTTTGCCGCTAGGGTGAGTTGGCAAAGATTCGGATGTTTATTCTTATTCTTCAATAACTTATGTTCTTGTGTCTTTCTAACCCTCTTGCCAATCGCATTTGCGACCGAAGTAGGTCACAGTGGGAATATTCCGCCGCGGACAATCCTCGTCCCGGAGCGTTCCGAAATGGACCGGAAACTCCTCTCCGATTCAAATGCGACCGCCAACCTACGCCTTCATCACCTTCACAAAGACGATTCGATTGCCGTCCGGATCGTGAATCGAAAGCGTCGACTTCTTCTTTTCCGCTGGGATCTTCAGCGCCTTGAGCTGCGCCGAGGCGTGGCGAAGATCGGCGACGCCGAGGTAAAAGACAAAAACCGAGTCCGGTCCGTGCTGGACGAACCGCACTCGCTGGCCCGACGAGCCGGGAAGCGCGAGCCAGATTCCATTCGGCTCTAGTGCCGCGGCCGGCGTGAACCCCAGCTTTTCGATGTAGGACGTGCGAGCCGCAATGGGGTCCTGCATCTCGATCCCCATGGCCACAATCTGCTCTGAGATGCGCTTCGCTCCCAGGTGCAAGCCCTTGTCGTTGCTGTGCCTGGAGCCGGGCAGGTACTGCGTGTATTCGATGTTCTGCTTCTCCGGCCCCTCCACAGTAAACAGCAGGTTGCCGGCCCCGGCCTTCCGCACCGGCATGGGCGCCAGTCCGCTTGCGGCATAGGCTTGATTGAGTACGTCGATTGCCCTCGATTCGAAGCAGACGTGCATGAAGCCAACGGTGTCGGAGGTTTGCTGGCGCGGATAGAGTTCAATGAACTGGAGGTCATTCACCTTCATGAACGACTGCGTCGTCTTTCCATCCCGGTTCATTGAGAAAGCTTCTTCGAAGCCCAACTTCTGATAGAAGTCGCGAGATTTGTCCAGATCGGCCACCCGGATGGCCGCATGGGCAATGCCGGCCAGCTCGGTCGCTGGAACGGGAGCAGCCGCCCGGGCCTGTGCCACGATGGGGGGGGTAGAAACGACCGATAGCGCCACCGTCAGCAGATAGAAGAGACCATCACGAAACCACTTGAGAGAACCAGACAAGAGAATCGCTCCTTTCGGCCGCGGAGCCACCCACTTTGGCCTCCGCATCAGGAGATCCGCAACAGAGCGCGAATGCATCAACTGATCTGCGAGGGCCAATTTTTCGGTACTCCGCCCCAGATGCAAAGCATAACTCGCTTCGGGGCTAGTGCTGTGTCCATGAGATTTCGTATTTCAAGCGGAAGCCCTGGATACCCCAGACACCCTCGCACTTGGGGACCGGGGATGAACGTCGGCGGGTGGTCCAGGCCAGACTAATCCAAAATGATTGGTTGTCCCAGGTCCCGCTTTTGGAAGCCGGGATTCCTCGCTTGAAGCGTTTTCCTGACCCCTGATCTCTGTTCTCTGATCTCTGTCCCCTGACCCCTGCATCATCTCACCCGCGACCCTGCCTTCCGCAGCACACTGCGCAGACTCTTCAAGAACGCCGCCCGCCAACCCATCGCCTCCAGCTCCTTTGCCCTTTTACCTTCCACCTTCTTCCGCCGCTCCTCTCGCGCCTCTTCCTGGATCTCCGCCAGGTCGCCCAGAGTCCCCTGTCGCGGCGTCACGGCGTAAACCAGCTCACAGTCCAGTGCCTTCGCCGCATGACGCAGCGTTCCCGGCATGATCCGCGACTCCTTCTCCGAGGTCTCAATCCGGTAAACCTCCCGGCGCGACACACCCAGCCGGCGAGCGACCTCCTCCACCGGAACTCCCACCGCCCGTCGAACTGCTCGCAGCCAGCCCTCCGCCTCTTGCCCTGCCTTGCGCGCTGCCCGAAATCCAAGCAGCGCCTCATCCAGCCTCGACAGCATCTTCTCCTGTTTCAGATTCCGCATTCCAACCCCGCTTTCAGCACCGTTGAACGGCCCCTTGTTTTCCAATCCGTCACAATTCGGCGTCGATTTCGGCTGTTTTTGTATCCAAATCACTCCGAAATAACCCCGATTTCGACCCTCTTTTCCCCATTTTGCCTGAATTCGGTGTATTTATAAGCACACCTTGCACACTCTTCAAAACCCTCCCGCATGCAAACAACGTGCATCTCAAGCGACACACCGGCTGGGCGGGAAACAAGTTGGCTCCTGGAGCAAATCACCTACCTGGCGTGTCACTCAACCCGAGAATCATCAACCACACAAGTGTGATGTAGCTCACAGCGACCTGTTGTTCAAGATGAGTACCGTCGCTCTCATCCGTCGGAGAACCGCTACGGTGGCCTGCTCGGTTCCTTCCTCCACCTTCCCGGGTTCTCACAGGCGCTTTGATACACAGCGAGGTAGGCATGGGTCAGTCAATTTACCAATCGATGCAGCAGAAGGGCTACAGCCGAAGAGATTTTCTTCAATTCTGCGCGGCAGCCGCAACCGTGGCCGGATTCGGGCAAACCGGTGTGGCCCAGGTCGTTTCGGCTTTTGAGAAGAAGGAAAAGCCTGCCGTGGTGTGGCTGCACTTTCAGGAGTGCACCTGTTGCAGCGAGTCGTTCATTCGCGCCTCTCACCCCATCGTGGTGGACGCGCTGCTCGATGTTTTGTCGCTGAATTACACCGAGACCTTGATGGCCGCGAGCGGCTTCCAGGCGGAGAAGAGCC
>Ga0182013_10004191_pt1 | contig 17483 bp, 12 predicted proteins | sample 612S2MmetaG_FD_120487 | JGI IMG/M metagenome (GOLD analysis project Ga0182013, IMG submission 120487) | Permafrost microbial communities from Stordalen Mire, Sweden - 612S2M metaG | ecosystem: Environmental > Terrestrial > Soil > Wetlands > Permafrost | place: Sweden: Stordalen | collected...
AATCGGTTCCGTGTGCCGTGTCCGCCAGTCCGGAATGCCTAACGAACCGCGGAGAGCTCCACCGTCTTAGGACGGGTTCACCTGCGCATTACTCACGGCCCCGTGGGCCGGATTCTACCTTTCCTCTTCCGCTGAGCCCTGCTCACGCCTCGCACCGCTCCGCGTCCTATCTTCTGCGGCTTGCCTGCTATGCCGTATCCTGACTCAAGTGCATCCCGTCCTCTTCCACATCGGGGCAATTCTCATCCCCTCGTATGGCGCAGTCTCCGCGCTAGGCGTTGTGCTTGCGCTTCTTCTCGCCCAGCGCACGGCGCGCAAAGTTCGTCTCAATCCCGCACACGTGTGGAATCTTTCTGTCCTTGCCGTGTTCGCCGCGCTGGTTGCGCAACGCCTTCTGCTCGTTGTCGCCAACTGGAACGATCTGCGCCGCCATCCTGCCTGGATGCTCGCCCTTGCCATGATTCAGCATCCTCTGCTTGCCCTGGCTGGCCTCCTCGCTGGTCTCGGCGCTGCTGTGGCCTATGCCCGCCGCCAGCGCATGCCTTTGCTTGCAACTGCCGATGCGTTGGCTCCTCCATTGGCGCTCGGCCTCGCGTTTGAGCAATTCGGGACATTGCTCGCCGGTGCGGGCTTCGGCACTGAAACCGACGTGCGATGGGCCGTCACATACACCAATCCTCTGGCCGCTCGATGGAGCGGCACACCGCTCTTCATCCCGCTGCACCCTGTGCAGGCCTACGCTGCGCTCGGCCTCCTCACGCTTTCGATCTCTCTGCTTGTTTACCTGCCGGTTCGCCGCCAGTCCGGGGATATCGCCGGAATGTGGCTGTTGGGTGCGGGCTTCTTCCTCTTCCTCACCGAGCTGTGGCGCGATACCGACGGTCGCGGCTCTTTTCTCCATGGCGCGCTCGACGGACCTCAACTGGCCGCGATTTTTTTCGTGCTCGCTGGAGGCTGGTGTTTGCGCGAGCGCCGGGAGTCGGCGAATGAAAGTGAGCTAGCAGATGCCTGAAGAAATTCTCCAGTTGCAAACGATCGACGTCCCCGTCGAAGCGGCCGGACAAAGGCTCGATCAATTCCTGGCCTCGCAACTCGATGGCGTCAGCCGCTCGCGGGTTCAGCTCCTCATCGACCAGGGCGACGTTCTCGTCAATGGGGAGCGCGAAAAAGCCTCAATGAAACTGCGCGGTGGCGAAAACATCCGCATTACTGGGGAACCGCATCCGTCTCCACTGAAGGCCCAGGCCGAAGATATTCCTCTCGACGTCGTCTTTGAAGACAAGGACCTGGCCGTAATCAACAAGCCCGCCGGCATGATGGTGCACGCCGGCTCCGGTCAAAACGAAGATGCGCGCAGCAAGGGCACCCTCGTCAATGCGTTGCTCCACCGCTTCAAAAAGCTCTCCTCCACAGGTGGCGATCTGCGCCCAGGCATTGTCCACCGGCTCGACAAAGAAACCAGCGGCCTCATCGTCGTCGCCAAAAACGATCGCACCCACGCAGCACTCGGCGAAATGTTTTCCAGCCGCCAGATCAAGAAAACATACTTCGCCCTCGTGCAAGGTACGGTCGCGCGCGACCGTGGCACCATCAATGCCGCCGTGAGCCGCGATCCCACGCGCCGCACGCGCATGACAACCCAGCCGAACGAAAACGCACGCACCGCCGTTTCCCATTTCGAAGTCGTTCGACGCATCACCAGCCGCTTCGGCAAATTTACGCTTGTGCGTGTCCGCATTGAAACCGGCCGCACGCATCAAATCCGCGTACACATGGCCTCCATCTCACATCCCGTTGTCGGCGACACCCTCTATGGCGGTGCGGGCCAGTTAACCGACCAGGTCGCCGCGCAGGCCGCGCAATCCAAGGCTGCCCGCCGCAAAGCTGATCCTGAACGCCTGAAGCTGGGACGCAATTTTCTCCATGCCGCCAAACTTGAATTCCCCCATCCCGCAACCGGCAAGGTCTTGCAGCTCGAAGCACCGCTTCCCGCCGAATTGGAAGACTTTTTGTCGCGGCTGGAGCAGGATGCGCCCAAAGGGGTGCGTTGATGGGTTCCCCGCTACCCGCTACCCGCGGAACAAGGCCGTTTACCAGGCGCAATTGCTAAAATGAGGAAGATATGATCAGCAAGCTACTCGCCTCTCCTGCTGGATTTCTCTGTCGCGCGGGAGCTGTGTCTCTCACTGTCGCCCTCCTCGCGGCCTCGAACGCCTCTGCGCCCGCTCAGCAGCCGACAACGCCTCCAGCGGCTACACCCGCTCCCAGTGCCAAGCAACCTGCGCCCACGGCACAGCAACCCGCCCCCGGCCAGCCCGAAGACAACCCCACCGTCGTTCGTCTGGGTGTCAATGAAGTCGATCTCATCTTCACCGTCACCGACAAACACGGCCGCTACATCCCGAATCTCCAGCAAAGCGACTTCGCCCTGCTCGACGACCAGAAGGCGCCCGCCAGGGTCAACTCGTTTCATCAGCAGATCAACCTGCCTCTGCGCGTCGGTATTGTCATCGACGCCAGCACCTCCATTCGTTCGCGCTTTCAGTTCGAGCAGCAGTCCGCTACCGAATTCCTCCTCGACATCCTCAAGTCGCGCAGCGACCGTGCCTTCGTCATGGGCTTCGACGTCACACCCACCGTCACACAGGATTGGACCAACAACATCGACGCTCTTGAAACTGGAGTCAATCGCCTGCGTCCCGGCGGCGGCACCGCCCTCTTCGATGCCGTCTACACCGCATGCCGCGATAAGTTGCTCGATGCGCGCGGTCAGGAACCGGTGCGCCACGCCATCGTTCTCATCTCCGATGGCGACGACAACCAGAGCCGGGTCCATCCCGATGAAGTCATCAAGGAGTGCGAACGCGCCGAAACCATCATCTACGCCATCAGCACCAACTGGACTCCCAGCCGCGGCAAAGGAGACCAGGTCCTCACACAAATGGCTGAGAGCACTGGCGGCCGCGTCTTCTTCCCGCCCTCCGTCGAGGAAATGTCCAACAGCTTCAAAGAAATTGAGGAAGAACTGCGCAGCCAGTACGCCCTCACCTACACCCCCGCCGATTTCAAAGAAGACGGAGCCTTCCGAAGTATCTATCTCTATTGCACTGACCGCCGCTACCAGGCTCGTGCCAAAAAAGGCTACTTCGCCCCCAAGCCCTGAGTCCGCTTGCCTTTCCCACTCCCGGAAAGGCTCCTCACCGCAGTTCATAATCGGGATTGCGTCCGCATCTTTTGCGGCACTTCTCATTCTTCCGATCCAAAACGCGATGAAATATGAGCAGGGCGACCAGGAGATTTGCATTGATCCGGCAGGCCATTTCGTGCGACGTCTGCGGCAACGAAAAACGTCAAACCAATCATTGGTTCGTCGCTCACGAGCAAGGCGAAGAGCTTCGCGTCTCCGGGTGGACTCCGCGCAGTCGTCTGCGCCCCAATTCCAAGCATCTGTGCGGACAAACCTGTGTCCACAAGCTCGTCGATGAGTTCATGGCGCGTAGTCTCGACGCCCGCGGGCCTGCCGCGGCTCAGGATGAGCCTGCGAAACACGTTTCCGTCGAAGACTCCGCCTATGCATCGGAAGCCGTCAGCCGCCCCTCCGTCGCCTCCATCGCCTTCCACTCCCCCGCACTCCCAAGGCCGCCAATTCCCAGGCCCATCCCCAGTCCTGTTCCCACATCCATTCCGAATGCAATCCCACCTGGGCTTCCATCTGAACCCGCCTCTGTGCCTGCCAAACCTCAGCCGATCCAGGCTCTCGCCCTTCCCGAGGATTCGCCTCGTTCTCCATCGCGCAACTGGCGCGCTGAAGCGTGGGATCGGGAGCGCGAACGCGAGTTGCGCGCCATCGAAAATCGCACGGATATCGCCGCACGCCGCCGCTTCAGCGGCTGAACGCAATTAGAAAACCGGGAAGACCCACATGTGGATCGATCTGTTCCTATCCATCGTCGCCCTGCTTCCGCTTGCCGGCGGATGCGCGGTTTGCCCATCCACTCTTGCCCCCTGCATGGGGTGCCACGGCTCTCGGTTTAACTCCCAGGCTCCTCGCTGGCAAGCAAATTCAGCAGGCCCGCCTCGTCGATAACCGGTACCTTCAGCTGCTCTGCCTTCTCCAGCTTCGAGCCCGCGTCTTCGCCGGCCACGACGTAATTTGTCTTCTTGCTCACCGACCCTGAAACCTTGCCGCCCGCCGCTTCAATCTTCGCCTTGGCATCCTCGCGCGATAAATTCGGCAGCGTCCCCGTCAATACAAACGTCAGTCCTGCCAATTGGGTCGATCGCTGCTTCTTCTCTGCCGTCATTCCCACGCCCAGCGTTTTCAACTGCTCAATCAGTTCGCGGTTCGCCGGGCGCGCAAAGAAGTCGGTGATTGCCTCTGAGATGCGCGGACCCACCTCTTCCACGCGTTCCAGTTCCTCCGCACTTGCATTCACGATCGCGTCCATCGAACCAAACTCCTGCGCAATTTCCTCGGCCGTGCGCTCGCCGACAAATCGAATGCCCAGCCCCATCAGCACGCGCGCCAGGCCCGCATGCTTGCTGCGCTCTATCTGCCCCAGCAGGCCTTGCGCCGACTTCTTACCCCAGCGATCCAGGCTCACCAACTGCTCTTCGGTCAGCCGATACAAATCCGCTACGCTGCGCACCAGCTCTTTTTCCAGTAGTTGCGCAGCCGAAGCTTCGCCCAGCCCTTCAATGTTCATCACCCCGCGGCTGCCCCAGTGTTCCAGCGCGCCCTGCAGCAGCGCGGGACAGTCAAGATTCACACAGCGATAGTCGGCCTCGCCCTCCTCGCGCACCGCGGCCTGTCCGCACACCAGGCAATGGGTTGGATACACATACTTGTGTTCGCCCCTCGGGTGCTCCGCGTCTTCCACAATCTCCGCCACCTTCGGAATCACATCGCCGCCGCGCTCCACCTTTACCCAGTCGCCGATTCGCAGCCCCATGCGCTCAATCCAGTCCGCGTTATGTAGCGTCGCGCGGCTGATCGTCGCTCCGCCAACAAACACCGGCTGCAGCACCGCCGTTGGCGTCAGCTTACCGGTGCGCCCGGTCGTGATCATGATGTCGACCATCTGCGTAATCGCCTGCTCCGCTGAAAACTTGTAGGCAATCGCCCAACGCGGCGCGCGCCCCGTGTAGCCCAGCCGCTGCTGCGTGGCCTGCGCATCTACCTTCATCACTACGCCGTCAATGTCGTATCCCAGCGTTGCCCGCTGCTCCCCGGCCCTGGCGATGAACGTCATCATCTGCTCCACCGTGTGTACTTTGCCGCGATGCGGATTTACCCGAAAACCAAGCGCCGTCAGCGCGTCGAGCGTGGCCTCCTGTCCAATCGGAAGATACTCTCCTCCACTGAGCAGAAAATAGCCATAAACGTCCAGACGTCGCTTCGCCACCATCGTCGGGTCTTTGGTGCGCAGTGTGCCCGCAGCCGCGTTGCGCGGATTTACGGCCGGCGTCTCTCCCGCGGCCTCGCGTTCTTTGTTCATCTCTTCGAACGCCTTCTCCGGCATCACCGTCTCCCCCCGCACTTCGAAGTCCTGCGGAGTGCCGGCTTTCTTCAAGCGCTCCGGCGAAATGCTTAAGGGCACGCTGCGAATCGTCCGCACGTTCAACGTCACATCTTCGCCCACCTGCCCATCTCCGCGTGTCAATCCACGCACCAGGTGCGCTCCGCCGTCAGGGGCGCCTTCATAGTGCAGCGCCAGGCTCAGTCCGTCCAGCTTCAACTCGCACGTGTACTCCACCGGCAGACCTCCAGCCAGTTCGTGAACGCGGCGATCCCAATCGCGCAGTTCTTCTTCTGTATAGGCGTTGTCCAGGCTCAGCATCGGTCGCGAGTGCCGCACCTTCGCGAATCCCTCCGCGGGCTTGCCCCCCACGCGTTGTGTCGGGGAGTCAGGCGTCATCAACTCCGCATGCGCCGCCTCAATGTGCTTCAGCTCGTTCATCAGCTTGTCGTACTCGGCATCGCTGATCACCGGAGCGTCCATCACGTAGTAAAGGTGCTCGTGGCGTCGTAACTCCGCGCGCAGTTCCTCGGCCCTCTTGGCTGCCTGCTTCGCAGAAAGGGAAGAGTCTTCGTTCCGTTCAACCATGGGTTGCATTATAGTGACGCCAACGTTCCGCCAGACACCCCATCCATTTCACAGCTTCATCGTGAAAATGCGTGGGAGATCACAGTTCTTCATGCGAGCGAATAGCGAGCGCCTGCCCCACCGCAGGTGGCGGGATAATATGGTTCCCAGAAGCCATGGAGCCTGTCACTCACTTTCTCACCGGCGCATGCATCGGCCGCGCCGGCCTGAATCGCAAAACCGCCTGCGCCACCCTCGTCGGAACACTCGCCGCCGAGGCCGCCGATCTCGATATCGTCTGGGGTCTTCGCGGCCAGGTCGACGAGCTTAAGCATCATCGCGGCATTACCCACACCTTCATCGCTGCTCCGGTTGTGGCTCTCATCGTCGTTCTTTTCGCCGCGCTCATCCATCGCTGGCAGGAACAGCGCCGCACCCGCCGCCGTCTTGCCGCCAATCTCGACCCCGGCGCGCCCGTCCCCCTCCGGCTCCAGCCCACTCGCATCCACTGGGGATGGCTCTACCTCACCGCACTCATCGCCGCGCTCAGCCACATTCTTCTCGACTGGACCACCACCTACGGCGTACGCCCGTTCTTTCCCTTCAATCCTCGCTGGTATGAAGGCGGCTTCATCTTCATCGCCGAGCCTGTGCTCTGGGTTCTGCTGATCGGCGCCATCATCGTGCCCTGGCTTCTCGGTCTGGTCGCGGGGGAGATCGGTGCCCGCCGCAAGCCTTTTCGTGGCCGCGGATGGGCCATTTTCGCCCTCGCCGCCATGGTTGCACTGTGGGCCTGGCGCTGGTCTGAGCAGGCACACGCCCTCGCGCTGGTTCAGAATCAGCAAGTCGCGTCCGCCCCGGTCAAACGTGCCGCAGCTGAACCTTACCCGGTCGACCCCTTCCGCTGGCACGTCATTCTTGAAACGCCTGACTTCTATCAGACCGCCGAAGTCAACACCCGCACCAGCGAAGTCGATAGCGACCCGCAGCGCGATGTCCGCTTCAAGCCGCCCTTCACGCCCGCCGTCGAAGCCGCCCAGCGAACCTACCTCGGCCAGGTCTATCTCGATTGGGCCTCCTGGGCCGTTGTCACAGATCTCGGCCAGGATCCGGTTCAGGCACTGGAGCCCCCGCAGTTGTCGCCCAACCGTCACTGGACCACCGTCCAGTTCGTCGACCTTCGCTTCGACTATTCGTTCCTCGGCACCGCACGGTCCGTCGGCCGCCCACCTCTCAGCGGCGACGTCTACATCGTCGATGGCCGCGAAGACGCAGGTGAAATCTTCAATGGCCAGGTGCAGCATTAGCCCACGCACGGAGCCATCAGGCAAGTTCCAACCAATGCTCCAGCTCGTTCCAATGCTCCAGCTAACTCGCTGAAATACGATGCCCGCGCAGCGGACGCTGACTTACTGAACTTGATCCCGGAATCCGCAACCTAACCCCAACCGCACGCATCGCGCCGACTCTCTCGCTACCTCGCCAAAATATCTTTCCGCCTCATCGAACAATAAAAGTTGACCGCGGACCCTGCGCACCCCAGAATGGGAAGAGCACCCGCGTTGATCCATCGGCTTGCTTGCCGAAACCTGATCCCTTGCCGATTCCTTGAGGAAAACATGCCCGCATACCTGCTCCTGCTCTTCGCCGTTCTCACTCGCCTGGCCCTCGCGGCCACCCCTCACCCCGAGTGGTTCAACTTCACTGCGGTCGGCGGAGCCCTCCTCTACTTCGGTGCGCGCCGCTCTTGGCGCGAAATGCTCGCCCCCCTCGCAGTTCTCACGGCTACCGACTTCTTCCTCACCACATCCGTTTATCACTACGGTTTCCGCGCGAATGACTACCTGCCCACCTGGGCCTGGTACGTCGCAGCCATGGTACTCGGCCAAATCCTGCTGAAATCGCGCACAACGTTTGTCCGCGTTGCCGCCGGTGCACTCCTCGGCCCCACCTCGTTCTTCCTGCTTTCGAACTACACCGTTTGGGCTGCGGGAACCATGTACCCACGCACCCTCTCCGGCTTGTCCACCTGCTTTGTCGCTGCGTTGCCCTTCTACCGCAACGACCTGATCTCGACCACCCTGGTTTGTGCTCTCGCCTTCGGTGTTCCGGTCCTCGTGCGTCGCCTGCAAGGCGCGCCGGCCCAATCCGTTCTCGCCAAGTAGCTCAGCCGGCATTTCGAATTCGATCATCCATCCCTGCGGGCGCCCAGACAGCGCCCGCAGCTGCGTTGTACGCAATCGAACCAAGCTGACTGAGGCTCTAAAACGCCTCAAAATACCATTCGAGATCGAATCGGTCCATCACGCTGAAACGCTTCGTTGTCTTCCCCGTGCGCCAGGGTTGACGCGTCTGCGGCCATTCAACTTTCGTTGACTGCCCACGGTTGCAACCGTAAGATGAAGCCACCGTAAAGGACAATTCAACAAGTGATCGACCAAACCTTCTCCCACTATCGAGTTGTCGAAAAACTGGGTGGCGGTGGGATGGGTGTTGTGTACAAGGCACAGGACACGCGGTTGCAGCGCTTCGTCGCTCTCAAGTTCCTCCCGCCCGAGGTCTTCCACTCTCCCCAGACCCTCGCCCGTTTTCGTCGCGAGGCCCAGGCTGCGTCCGCGCTGAACCACCCCAATATCTGCACCATCTATGACATAGGCGAGCAGGATGGGCAGGCCTTCATCGCCATGGAGTTTCTCGACGGTCTGACGCTGAAACATCGCATCAATGGGCAGCCGATGGAGATCGATCTAATCTTGTCCCTCGCCGTCGAAATAGCTGATGCGCTCGACGCAGCTCACTCCGAAGGCATCGTGCACCGCGACATCAAACCTGCCAACCTCTTTCTCACAAAGCGCGGGCATGTCAAAATCCTGGATTTCGGGCTGGCCAAAATCGGCCCTGCCGGCGGTTCTTCCAGCACAACCGTGGCCCTGGCATCGCCGGCTCCTTCCGTCGATGAAGAGCACCTCACAAGCCCGGGCACAATGATGGGGACCGTGGCCTATATGTCCCCGGAGCAGGTGCGGGCAAGAGAACTGGACGCCCGCACCGATCTCTTCTCGTTCGGAGCGGTGCTCTACGAGATGGCCACGGGCATTCTGCCGTTTCAGGGCGAAAGCGCCGCCGTCATTTGCGAAGCCATCATGAACCGGTCCCCCATAGCTCCTGTGCGGCTGAATCAGGACGTCCCGGACGAACTTGAGCGGATCATCGACAAGGCACTTGAGAAAGATCGCAATCTTCGCTATCAACATGCTTCGGAGATGCGAACGGATCTGCAGCGAGTGAAGCGGGATTCTGATGTGGGTCGAGTCCTCGCCGCCAGTTCCGGCTCTGTACCCGTGTTGCGGACCAGTGGCTCTCTGATAGCGCGGCAACCGTCTTCGATCTCCGCATCCTCTCCATTTCCTTCCACACCGTCGTCGAGCGCGATCGAAACGAGCATACGGTCCCTCACACCCTCCACACGCAAAAGAACTCTGATTTCGACAGCATTGATCCTGCTGGCTTCAGCAATCGCTGGCGCGTTGTACATCCGCTCGCGGCAACATCCGCAACACCTCACCGAGAAAGACACCATCGTCCTCGCTGACTTTGCCAATAGCACAAGCGACCCGATCTTCGACGATACTTTAAAGACAGCCCTCGCAGTTTCTCTGCAACAGTCCCCATTCCTCAAGGTGCTCCCGGATGGCGAGGTCGCCAAGACATTGAAATTGATGACGCGGCCGGCTGACTCGAAACTTACCGTCGATCTTGTCCGTGAACTTTGCCTGCGTGCGGGCAGCAAGGCTTACGTTGTGGGATCGATTGGCAGTCTTGGCAGCGAGTATGTACTCGGGTTGAAAGCGGTGGAGTGCCAGAACGGAAATACCCTGGGGCAGGAGCAGATCACTGCTTCGTCGAAGGAACAGGTGCTGGGTGCTTTGGGCAAAGTTGCGTCCAATCTGCGCGGCGAGTTGGGCGAATCGCTGGCTACCGTGCAGAAATTCGATGTTCCCCTCGAACAGGCCACCACATCGTCGCTCGAAGCATTGAAAGCCTATACCACTGGCGGCAAGGTGGACCTTGAAAAGGGCGCATCTGCCAGCCTCCCCTACCAGCAAAAAGCAATCGAGCTCGATCCGCAATTTGCCATCGCCTATCGAGTGTTGGGTGGAGATTACAATCGCCTCGGCCAGCTCGGACTCGCCACTGAGTATTACACCAGGGCATTCCAGTTCCGCGACCGCGCCAGCGAATGGGAGAAGCTGTCAATTGACGCAGCCTATTATCGAAACGTAACTGAGGACATCGACAAGGCGGCGCAGACCTATCAAGAGACGATCGACAGCTACCCCAGGGAGTCGGGAGGATATAACAACCTGGGTCTGGCAAAGGCACAGCTCGGTCTGTACGATCAAGCCGCGGAACTGACCAGACATGCGTTGAAGCTGTCGCCCAATGAGGTTCTTTACTACGAGAATCTCACCCTCTACACATTTGGCGGGAATGAATTCGACGAGACACGCAAGTTGACTCAAGAAGCTCTCGCCCGAGGGATGGATCGAGCAGAGTTTCACGTTAATCTCTACGTGCTTGCATTTCTCGCCGGCAACTCCGCCGAAATGTCGGAACAAATGCGGTGGTTTGCGGGAAACGCCGACACCGAAGACCAGCGATTCTCGCTCGACGCCTACACGCAGGGCTTTTCCGGTCAACTAGCCAGGGCGCGCGATCTGATTGCTCAGGCGGTCGCGTCCTGCATTCGATCCGATGACAAAGAAAGCGCAGCGCACTACCTCGCGGACGCCGCGGTCGAAGAAGCCGGTTACGGAAATTTCACCGAAGCTGAGCGGCAGGCAAGTGCGGCCTTGAAACTTGCCGGCGCGAATCCGGGGGTGTCGATCGAAGCGGCCCTTGCCTTTGCCATGGCTGGCAACGCATCGAGGGCCCAATCTCTTGCCCAGGACGCAAACAAGCGCTTCCCGCTCGGCACGCAGATGCAGAAGGTTTGGCTGCCAACCATTCAAACCCAGTTAGCTCTGAACAGCAAAGATCCCGCTCGCGCTCTCAGCGTCTTGCCCACGGCTTCACCCATCGAATTCGGTTTGACCCCCTTCTCCAATTCCATTACCTGTCTCTACTCAACCTATCTGCGTGGGAACGCGTATCTCGCCAACGGCAATGGCGCTGATGCGGCCGCCGAATTCAACAAGATCATCGACCATAGCGGTGTGGTGTGGAACTGCTGGACAGGCGCCTTGGCGCATCTGGGAGTCGCTCGCGCCAACGCCTTGCAGTCAAAAAACGCTCATGGAGCCGACGCGGACGCTGCCCGCTTCCGCGCACTCAAGGCCTACAAAGAGTTCCTTGCCCTCTGGAAAGACGCCGACCCCGACGTTCCAATCCTCAAGCAGGCCAAAGCTGAATACGCAAAGCTGCAATAGCGCGCGAATCCGGCCTAGTTTTCCACCAGTTGGCCTGCCCGGCTCTTCCTGAACCACCACCAGCCAAATCCGCCTAACGCCAGAAGACCCACCGCCGCAACAACCGTCAATGCGTGATGCGCCACTACGTCCACCGCGCCCGGACCCAGCTTAAGCACCAGCAGCGAAAGCACCACCCAGCGCACCATCCGGCCCACAAAAACCGCCAGCATGAATGGCAGAATCCGCATCTCAAAGACGCCGGCCGCAAACACACACGCCTTCCACGGCGTCGGAGGCGGCAGCATCGAAGGAATCGTCATGGCCAAAAATTCTTGCCGCTCGAACCGCGTTCGCATGCGCTCAAACCGCTCCCGGTTTACCCGCTTCAGCAGGAACAGTTCGCCTCCTACCCGGCCCAGTCCGTAGGGCAACAACCCGCCCACCGCCGAACCCGCCGCCGCCGCCACGCAATAAAGTAGAAATCGGCTCTGGTCATGCCAAACCGAATAGGCCAGAAATACATCCATGGGAACTGGAAGTGTGGAGGAATCGAGCAAAGCCAGCGCGCCCAGGCCCCAAATTCCGAACTTGGCTAGAAATGGCAGCAGCATCAGGTTCGCCTTTGCCATCATCCGCGCGAAAAACAACTTCAAACGGGTCTCCTTCTGGGCGCAAATCCGTCTCTAAGGATTAGATACCATTGTACGGGCCGCTCTCAAAACTACGGCACATTTGCGAAATGAGACAATAGACAGGAAGGACTCAAAAGGGACCCCGGTTTTCGTTCATCCCCGTTGGGTTCCCCCGAACCGAATGCCCATCAGCATAGTGCCCAGCAGCGACAAGAAGATCGAGCCTGGCGAAGCGCCGGACCCTGCCTTCGATCCGGGCCAGGATTCGGGCGCGGTGCTCGACCGCGAGCAATCCGGCTCCACGACTCCCGTCGTGCGCGGTTCGCGTTGGGTCGACTACGACACCCACGAATTGCTCAGCATGATCAGCGAGCTCGAAGATGAGCGCCGCTTCGCACGCTTGCGCGAGGGAATCTGGATCGCCCTCCTTTTTCACCTTTTCTTGCTTTCCGCCGTCACCTGGATTCCCCGCTACGTCTTCAAAGTGCCACGCGTCATCGATCCCATCGATGCCATCAAAGACCGCAAAGACCTCTCGTATCTCGACTTACCCCCAGACGCCCTGAAAAACCTCCAGCGTCAGGAAAAAATCAAACCTCCGCCGCCGAAGCAGACCACGATCGACAAGAAAACCCTCGAAGCGCTCAATCGGCCCAGCCCCGTCAAGCCGCCCGAGCCCACACCGGAGACTCAACCGGCGCCCCCGGCCGCAACGCCTGCACCGGCCTCGCCGACCATCCCGCCGAGCCAGCAAACCCAATCCCAGCTCGAAGCCCCGCGGCCCGCCGCCGTTCCGGCTCGCCCCAACTTCGCGCTTAATTCCGAGAACCCGGCCGACCAACTCCGCGAAGCCATGCGCGATGCGTCTCGCAACCCAGGGTCGGGCGACGCCGGCAGCCTGGGTAGCAGCGGCCTCGCTCGCCACCCGGGAGCCGGCTCCGGCGGCGTTCAGGTGCTGTCCGATACCCAGGGAGTCGACTTCCGCGCCTGGCTCCAACGCTGGCATCGGGAGACGGAGAATACCTGGGATCCTCTCATTCCCGACGAAGTCAATCCGCCCATCCTGAAATCGGGAATGGTCGCCATCCGATTCAAGGTCCTTCCCAACGGAAGGCTCGTGGACGGAAGCCTGCAGCTCGAAGGCCGGTCCGGCGACACCGCGCTCGATCGAGCCGCCTGGGGTGCGCTCACCGGCTCAAATTACCCGCCCCTCCCCAGAGATTTCCATGGGCCTTACCTGGAACTTCGGGCATACTTTATGTACAACATGGAAACCAACAAATAGTCAGCCGGCTTCGTCCAGTTCCCCCCCGGGCTCTCCGTTTCAAATGGATTCTCTTGCCTCATGCATTGCCGTTGCGTTGGTTGGGGGTATTTTTCGATGCGACTTTCCACGCTGATCGTTTCCGGGATCGCTCTCATGGCTGCGCTCTCAGCCGGAGCACAGACCACACCCGCAGTTCCTTCAACTCTCGCTTCCGCTTCTGACCTTGATCGTTCGCTCAGCTCCACGGGCGGCATCGAAGTCCTTTCCGACACCCGGGGCGTTGATTTTAAAGACTATCTCCACCAGGTCCACCAAATTACCGATTCCCAATGGGAGCCCTTGATTCCCGCCGAAGTCAATCCGCCGATCCTCCTGTCGGGCGTGGTCTCGGTTCGCTTCAAGATTCTCGCCAACGGTCAACTCAAGGACAAGAGCGTCACCCTCGATAAGCGTTCCGGTCACGTTTCCCTCGACCGGGCAGCGTGGGACGCCGTCACGCAAGCCGTCTACCCGCCGCTTCCGACGGAGTTCAAAGGTCCATACCTCGACCTCCGTCTCTATTTTTCTTACAACGGTGCAAAGACCATCGGGCCTGTCGCGAGCCCCCAGGCGTCGGGCAACGCTCCTGTGTCCGCGCCGCCGCCAGCCTCGGCCACGCAAAGCCGCATCCAGTAGCCGAGTTCAAAGAATCTCGTTCGCACATGGGGCAAGCGTCCCGCGGAAGCAAGGTTCCGCGACTCAGCCGTGCGCCCCTGCGGGCAGCGCCGTCCCCGGCAACGCCTCATCGTCCGGCGGATCAATCGGGTTGGCCCCGTGTTCCAGATAGATCCCGTCCTGGGCGAGCAGTGCGTCGTAAATCGAGGTGCGCCGCCAATGGCGCGCCAGCGCAAACGCGCTCATATTGGCGATCATTAGCGGCAGAACCAGCCCGTAGCCGCCCGTCATCTCGAAGATGATCAGCACCGACGTGATCGGGGCCCGCACAATTCCTGCAAAAACCGCACCCATCCCAACCGCCGCGAATGCGCCGATCGAATCCGCAGGGTGATGGAACACAGTCACGTCCAGGTACCCCACCGCTCCGCCGAGCATTCCTCCCATAAACAGTGCCGGCGCAAAAATTCCACCCGATCCGCCGCTGGAGTACGAGCTCACGGTTCCCGCGAGTTTAAGCACGCAGAAGACGACCATCGCGAGAACCGTGAGCTTCCCGGTAAGCGCCATAGTCAGCGTCTTATAAGGGTCGCCGGCAATTCCGTTCAGGTGAAAGAACGCAAGCCCCACCGCGGCCAGTGCGCCGGTTGCCGCCCCGCCAATTCCCGGCTGCACCCACCTCGGCACCGATTTAAGCCGTCTGAACCAGGCGCGCAGCAACAGGAGCGAGTCGGTGAATGCAACGGAAACAATGGCCGCCAGCAGACCGAGCAGCGCATACCAAACCAGGGAGGAGGATCTCGTCATCGAGTAGTGTGCGTCCACGTGGAAGACCGGCGTCGATCCCAAAATGGAGTGCTCCACCACCGCTGACAATGCGGCCGCAACAATAACGCCCGATAGCATGGTTTGATCCAAATCGCCGATTAGCTCTTCAAGCGTGAACGTGACCGCGGCAATGGGTGCGTTGAACGCGGCAGCGATGCCGGCCGCCATGCCAACTGACGCCATGCGCCGCGTGTTGATCGGGCTAAGCCGCGCCAACCGCGCCAGCATGCTGCTCACTCCCGCACACACCTGCACCGTAGGGCCTTCCAGGCCGAGCGAGGCACCCGAGCCGATCTGAAAGGCGCAAAGGATAAACTTCCCGATCGTCTCGCGGACCGTAACCAGGCCCGCGCGCAGCGTATACGCAACCTTCACTTGTGGAATGCCGCTGCCTGCGGCGGCAGGAGCAAGATACGTCAGTCCCAGGCCGACGATCAGACCACCAATCGTCGGGCTGACGATCGTCCATCCAATCCAGGTATAACCATGCGCTGCATTGGCGCGATTGATCATGAGCGCTTCGAGCCCGATGATGCTTGCGTGGAAGGCAACCGCCGCAAGCCCGCACAAACCTCCGGCCAGAATGGTGACTGCAAGTAAGCGCTGCCGCTCGGTGGGCATGCGTCGCAGCAGCCACGCATAAAAACGGCGAGAAACCTCTTGAAAACTCGTGCGGTAAGCAGGCCGGGGGGAATCGGCGCTCTCGTTGGCCATCTCTCTCCCAATATAAGAGTAGCTTGAATGCTGAATGAACCGCCCCCGCCTCGCGAAGCGGTCGGGGGGTCCTACCGTACTGTTCTTCTTCGCAAGAGTTAGATGTGAAAATCGCAACCGGGGGCGGGCCGCGATAAAATTGGTGCGGAATTGTATGTATACCCGGCACACGATCTTTGCACAGAATCGGCCGTTCCTTCGGCGCTTCCGCCGCGGACGGCCTGACCGCGGTCGGCGACTTGTCCACCAAGGATAGGTTTGCCCTGGAAAGCATTCAGGATCGCGGCCAACTCCGCTGCCCTGCTTTCTCAAAATCTTCCAAAGTGAAGATTCCGCCTGAAATCGTGAGTTCTTGAATCCGCTTGCCCGCGGAAAGAAAGGTCTTCCAATGAACAGCTTTGACAGCCGGGCTACTCTCAACTCCGGCAATCGCTCCTACACCATCTTCCGACTGCCCGCGCTCACAGCCAAGGGATTTGATCTGAGCCGGCTTCCCTTCAGCCTGAAGATTCTGCTTGAGAATCTCCTCCGCCGCGAAGACGGCGTGAACGTCACTGCTGGCGATATCTGCTTCCTCGCAACGTGGAAAGCCAGCGCAGAGCCGAGCCGCGAAATCGCCTACATGCCCGCGCGCGTCCTTATGCAGGACTTTACCGGCGTGCCCGCCATCGTTGACCTTGGTGCTATGCGCGACGCGATCAAAACTTTGGGTGGCGATCCTGAGCGCGTCAATCCGCTCGTGCCCGCCGAGTTGGTCATCGACCATTCCGTCCAGGTGGACGAGTTTGGCACCCCAGGCGCCTTCGATGCCAACACTTTGCTCGAATTTCAGAGAAACCGCGAGCGCTACGCATTTCTGAAATGGGGACAAACCGCCTTCCGCAACTTCTCCGCCGTCCCCCCCGGCATGGGCATCTGTCACCAGGTCAATCTTGAGTACCTCGCTCGCGTCGTTTTCACAACGGAAATCAACGGCGAGCAATTTGCCTACCCCGACACTCTCGTCGGCACAGACTCCCACACCACCATGATCAACGGCTTGGGCGTGCTGGGATGGGGCGTGGGTGGAATCGAGGCCGAGGCGGCCATGCTGGGTCAGGCTGTTTCCATGCTGGTGCCGCAGGTGGTTGGCTTTAAGCTCACCGGCAAGTTACGAGAGGGAACCACCGCTACGGATTTGGTCCTCACGGTCACCCAGGCCCTACGCAAGCTTGGCGTGGTTGGCAAGTTCGTCGAGTTCTTCGGCTCAGGCATCGCGGAGCTTCCCCTCGCCGATCGCGCCACCATCAGCAATATGGCGCCCGAGTATGGCGCAACCTGCGGTATCTTTCCGGTGGACGCGGAAACCCTGCGCTACCTGCGGCTGACCGGCCGCAGCGAAGACCAAATCGCCTTGGTCGAAGCTTATTACAAGGAGCAAGGCCTGTTCCATACCCCCAGTTCGCCGGAAGCCGTTTACACGCAGACGCTGGAACTGGATCTGGCGACTGTTGAGCCGAGCGTCGCCGGTCCGAAACGCCCACAGGATCGCGTGCTGCTGAAAGATGCCGCCGCCGGCTTCCTGCAACAACTTCCCAACCTTCTTGCCCCCACGGCCAAACCGCTTGGCACGCGCACCGCCGCGGCCTGGCAGCGCGTAAGCATCACCGATGCGGCAGTTGCCGAGGAGAACGAGGGCCCTTCCACTTCGTCTTCCACTCCGAACGAACAGAAGTTTCACTCCGGGCAGATTACGACGACGGTGAAAGAACGTTTCGGTGTCGATCCGGACACGTATCTCGATCATGGCTCCGTTGTGATTGCTGCCATTACAAGTTGCACAAATACCTCAAACCCATCCGTTATGGTGGCAGCAGGAATTCTTGCCAAGAAGGCCGTCGAAAAAGGCCTC
>Ga0182013_10004194_pt1 | contig 17482 bp, 12 predicted proteins | sample 612S2MmetaG_FD_120487 | JGI IMG/M metagenome (GOLD analysis project Ga0182013, IMG submission 120487) | Permafrost microbial communities from Stordalen Mire, Sweden - 612S2M metaG | ecosystem: Environmental > Terrestrial > Soil > Wetlands > Permafrost | place: Sweden: Stordalen | collected...
CGCAATGCCGAGATTCAGTTGAGTGGCGGGTCGTTCTTCGCTCGACTCGCCCTTCATCTCCTTCACCGCAGCTTCCAGCATGGACGTGTATAACTCGAATCCAACTGCTTCAATGTGCCCGCTCTGTTCGCCGCCAAGCATGTTCCCGGCTCCGCGCAACTCCAGGTCCAGTGCAGCAATCTTGAAGCCGGCGCCAAGGTCGGAGAATTCTTTGAGCGCGGCCAGCCTCCTGCGCGCAATTTCCGTCAACTCGTTCTCTGGAGGGATGAGTAAATACGCGTAGGCGCGGCGGTTGGAGCGGCCAACACGGCCGCGCAGTTGGTATAACTCGCTCAGCCCGTGGCGATCGGCACGATTGATCAGAATCGTATTCGCCAGCGGGATATCCAGACCGTTTTCAATAATCGTCGTCGCGACGAGAACGTCGTATTCGTGACTCATGAACGCGAGCATCACGCGTTCCAATTCTGTCTCGCCCATCTGGCCGTGACCCACCACAACGCGCGCGGCAGGCACCAGTTCCTGAATACGCGAAGCTATCTCGTAGATCGACTCAACGCGGTTGTGCACGAAATAAACCTGGCCGCCACGCTCCAATTCCACCTCAACAGCCGAGCGCACAATTTTCTCATCGAACTTAGCCACAACTGTCTGAATCGCCATTCGGTCTTTCGGCGGCGTCTCAATCACGCTCATATCGCGCAGGCCTACGAGGGACATGTGCAGTGTGCGCGGAATCGGCGTGGCACTCATGGCCAGCACATCGATCTCTTTGCGCATCTGCTTCAGCCGCTCCTTGTGGCGCACACCGAAACGCTGCTCTTCATCCACTACCAACAGGCCCAGATCCTGAAACTTGATGTCTTTCGACAGAAGGCGGTGCGTGCCAATCAAAATGTCGACACGCCCGTTCTCAACCTTCTCAACGATTTCTTTTTGTTCTTTCGCGGTGCGGAAGCGCGAGATCATCTCGATGTTGATCGGGAATTGTGCAAACCGTTTTTTGAATGTCTCGAAATGCTGAAAGCTCAAGATCGTCGTCGGCGTCAGGATCGCGACTTGCTTGCCGTCCTGCACGGCCTTGAACGCGGCCCGCATGGCCACTTCGGTTTTTCCATAGCCGACATCGCCGCAAAGCAGTCTGTCCATCGGAGTGGTCGATTCCATGTCGTACTTGATGGCTCGAATCGCAGATAACTGGTCGTCGGTCTCGTTGTAGTCGAATGAGTCTTCAAATTCCTTTTGGAATTCGTTGTCCTTGGAGAATGCCGTACCCTGCGCCGTTGCCCGCGTTGCGTATAGCTTCAATAACTCGGCTGCCATATCCTGCATGGCCTTGCGCACGCGCGCCTTGGTCTTGGCCCACTGCTGCGAGCCAAGTCTATTCAAGACTGGAGCGGGCCCGGCATCGGTGGAGCGATACTTCTGAATTAAGTCGAGTCGAGTTAGTGGGACATATAACTTTGCGGCTTCGGCGAACTCCAGGATCATGAACTCGACTGAGAGCCCATCCTGCACGATTTCCTTCAGGCCTTGATACTGCGCAATTCCATGTTCGACATGAACCACATAATCGCCTACGCCGAGGTCGCGGAAGTCGGAGACAAAGGCGGCTGTCTTCGATCGCTTCGGCTCAGGGCGGGCTGCCACATCCGCATCGTCGGAAAGATCGTTGGCTCCGAACACAACTAAATTTGCGTCGATGAAATTCACGCCCGCGGCCAACGGAGTTCGCACGATCACAGGCACTCGTAAATCGCCGGCGAGATAGCTGCCTTCGTCCAGCATGGTCTCGCCGGGATGTGGATTGCGGCTGCCGAGACGGTAAGGAATCTGGTACTCGCGCAATAGAGTTGCGAGCCGCTCCACATCGCCCTGATGCGGGCCGACAAGCACGATCCGTGACTCTGCCGTCATCAGGTTTTTCAGTTGCTCGGTCAGTGCCGGAATCGAACCGTGAAAGCGCAGTGTGGGTCGCGTGTTCAGTTCAATTTCGCCGAGCGTGTTGTCTTCATCGAGCACATCCACCACGCCAAGCTGATCAAGATCGAGGCCCATGTGCGCATCGAGCGTCGTCCGGAGTATTTCGGGGCGGAGATAAATATCTTCCGGCGTGATCAGCGAACCCATTGCCGAGCGCTCATGACGCTGCTCCACTTTGTTCCACCAGCGTTCGATCTGGTTGCGCACCATGGCCGGCTCTTCGAGGAACAACGCGCATTTGGGCAGCAGCGATAGCAGCGATTTCTCGGCGCCTGCGACTGCAGAGAAGAACTCCCAGCCCGGAAAGACGCTGACCCCGCCGGCCGAGGCCAACTCGGCGGCCATCTCTTCGTCCTCCCCTTCAACACGCTGGCGGCTCAGACGCCCATGCACGGCGGCCAGCAATCGCTCAGTTACAGGCGTCTCGGTCAGCGGCAACAATTGAGCTTCATCCAGTCCGCTCTGCGAGCGCTGCGTCTCCGGATCGAATTTGCGGATGGTCTCAATTTCATCGCCGAAAAACTCAATGCGGATGGGGCGGTCGGCTTCGGGTGAATACACGTCCAGAATGCCGCCGCGGCGCGTGAACTGCCCGGGCATCTCGACGAGGTCCATTTGCGTGTAGCCGACGGAGGCCAGGTGACCGGTGAGGACTTCGACATCCACCTCTTCGCCGCGCTTCAGCGTGACGGCCAGGCCCGCATAGTAGTCGCGGTCGAAGAGTCTCAGCGCCGCCGCTTCGACAGGGGCGATAAGAATCGAGACCGCGCCGGTGGCCAGCTTCCACAATGCGGATGCACGCTGCTCCTGCACATCGGGATGCGGGGAGAGGTTTTCAAAAGGAAGGACGTCGTGGGCGGGCAGACGCACAACAGTCGCGGGGTCAATGGCTCCTGTCAGCTCGCAGCCGGCCTTGAGCAGTGGCTCCAGTGTCTCGGCCGCCTTGTTGTCGGCGACCACAACAATCACCGGCTGGCGGGCGGCCCGCGCCATCAGCGGGATGTAAAGCGCCCGCGCTGTCGCCGTCAATCCGGACACACGTCTCCGCCCCGCACCGAGGCTCAAATGCCTTCGTACGCGTTCAAATCCCGAAGAGTGCTCCAGCTCCGCAAAGATTTCGCGGACAAACGGGAGAATCATGTCGTCCTAGTTTACCAGCCTCGACAACCGGCTCAACGATTGAGCTTGAATTGGCCAACCACGGTTTGCAAACCGATTGAGAGGCTGGACAGATCGACACAGGCTCGGGCGGTTTCGGCGGCATGACCAGAGGACTCAGCGGTCATCTGCGCGATATGGGAAACATTGCCGTTGACTTCCTCGGTAGCCTCACTTTGCTGGCTCGCGGCACCCGCGATCTGGGCCACCATTTCGCCAACGCGCCCGGCCATTTCGATGATCCGATCGAGCGCTTCGCCGGAACTTTGAGTTTTGGCCACACCAACCGACACCTGCGCGCTCTCCCTCTGCATCGCCTCGACGGCCTCACGAGCTGCCCGTTGAATTTTGTCGATCATCCCCGAGATTTCCTGGGTTGCTCCCGCAGTCCGTTCGGCGAGGCGGCGAACTTCGCCGGCGACAACCGCAAAGCCCCGCCCCTGCTCGCCCGCCCGCGCAGCTTCGATTGCGGCATTCAGGGCCAGCAGGTTGGTTTGCCCGGCAATCTCCGCGATGACGGAGGCAATGGCCCCAATCTGGTTTGAACTTTGCCCGAGTTCACTGATTTTTGCGGAGACCGTATCGGTTGATGTTTCGATCTCGTGCATGGCCGAGAGCACTTCGCTGACGACTTGGCCGCCGTCCCGTGCCGTGGTTGCCGCCTTCCGCGCCGCTTCCGCCGCTCTCTGCGAGTTTTTGCTGACTTCCTCCACGGTGGCGGACATCTCGAGCATTGCCGTGGCCACCTGGGTGGTTTTGCCGGATTGATTCTCGGAAGTGTCGGATGAGCGTTTGGCGCTCGCCGCGATCGCCTGGCTGGCCTCGGTAAGTTGAGTGGCCGCGTCGCTGACCTTTACCAGAAGTCCGCAAAGAGAATGAGCCATGGAGTTGATCCCCTGCTCCAATTGCTCTACCTCATTCTCTGTCTGTTGCCGCTCCGCCTCCATGCCGTGAATGTTCCGGAAATCGCCGGCTGCCAGCAGATTGGTCACGCGTACTGCTTCCTGCAGCGGACGCGACACCCAGCGGCGCAGCACAACGACGAAAGTGGAGACCAGGACCAGCGCCGCGAGCCCGGTAGCCACCAGCATGGCATTGCGCAGAAACACGCCTTCCGTGTTCAACTCGTCGCGGTAAGAGCCGGCCGCGATGACCCAGTCCCATTCCTTCAGATAATCGAACGCTACAATCTTCTCGCGCGCCGTGGTTTCGCCCAGCGCCTGATTAATCCACCAGTAGCGGATGACGCCTTGCTTCTGTTCGATCATGGCGCGAAAGAACTCGACTCCATGCGCGTCCTTGCTGGCAATCACGTTTTTTCCGGTCAGCGCAGGATGGATGCGAAGCGTGCCCTGCTCCTTCCCCGGTTTGGCATCCATGGCATAGATATAGCCTGTCCGTCCAATCTTGACCTTGACGATCTGATCCGCGAACGCCTTAAGACCTGCCGTGAAATCAACCAGAATGCCGGCCACCGCGACTGTTTTTCCCTGGGCATCCTGAATGGGGACATAGGAGGACATGTATTCCCGGTCCCTTATCGTTGCCTTGCCGGTGAAGCTCTTTCCTTCGATCAACGAGGGATATGCGGGATGTGCATGGTCGAGAACCGTGCCAACAATGCGGTTGCCGTTATCGTCCAATACGGACGTCGACACGCGGACGAAGTTGTCGCCGGAGCGGACAAATATGGAGCATTCGGCCTGGGTCGTGCGATGGAAGCGGTCCACAATCTCGGTCTCGTCGTTGACCCTCTTGGACCCCGCGGTTAGCAGCGGGACCTCGAGGTCGCCAGCCTTAACGAGGGTCGCGGTATCCAGAGCGAAGTCCCCCGGAAAACTGGAGCGAAAGACCCGATTCAGCACGTCGGCATTCTGCGCCAGGGCCGAATGGTAGGTGGAGATCATGGTGACCAGCAGGGTGACCTGCTGTTTCAGGTTATCCTCGGTGCGTTGTTCTATGCGTCTGGTGATTAGATCCGAGAGTCCAAACGTGAATGCGCCCATGACGAGCGAAACGACAACAACCTGAAAAAACGAGAGCCGCTTGACAAGCGAGATCCTGGACAGCTTCTTCACCGTGATTTCCCTCTCAATGCCGTTGTCCGTGCGGGCCCAGGGTTTTCTTGCCGCGAAGGTTTCCGTCGTTTTCCGACGATCTTTCTAGACTTGTCATCGGCTGCCTCGAACAGAACATCAATCAAAGGCGCGCGGGTGCGATCGTTTTACAGAGCGGCTCCTAAGTCGCTTGTATGGGTAGGTCATTTAGGGTTTTTTCGGCATAAAGCTTTTGTTTTCATGGGCCTGGGAAGAAATGGGGGGAGGGGTGGGGTATTTGGTGGTATAAACCGGGCACATTTCCGACAGATTGAACCGGAGAGATTTTGGAAGTACTGGAGGCCATGAATCGATTGTGCGCGTTTCCCCGAATCAATCTGCAAAGTTTGGGAAGAAAGTTTGAGATGGTTTTTCCGGACCGGGTTCGGCTTGGCGCGGACGGTCAGCGGAGGGAGAATGTTCATGATATTTCAGCAGTTGTGTTTGGGCGATTGCCCTGGGGGAGCCGCGTATTAAGGTGGTAAAGCGGGATAGCGATGTTCACCGCGGCCCTACGGGACGCGAGAAACCGATCGGGACGCATCCCCCCCGGATTCGATCCGGCGCTATCTTCATATCTTCCCTCCGGAAAGACCGGCCCGTGCCGAGCGCGGATTCAGTAAACTAAATGGATATGCGGCTGGGAATCGATTTCGGAACAACGCGTGTGGTTGTTGCACTGGTAGATCGTGGCAACTTTCCCCTTATCAGTTTCGAATCGCCAGACGGGCAGGTACACGATTGGTTTCCCCCGGTGGCGGCGGTGAACGGCGACCAGCGCCGTTATGGGTGGGAGGCGATTGCGACCCAGGAGGATGAGAACTGGACGGTTCTGCGCTCTCTGAAGCGATCCCTGCGCTCCGCCAATCCCCACACGCTGGTGCCGGTGGCCGGTCAGCAGATCCCGCTACGCCAGTTGATGGCCGAAATGATGATCGCGTTGAAGTCGCAACTGCTCGAACACTCAAATGTTGGCGCGGACAACGCAGATTCCGAAGAGCGGTTCGATGTCATGCTCGGCGTTCCGGCGAATGCCAACAGCAACCAGCGGTTCCTTACGGAAGAGGCCGCGCAGATCGCCGGTTTTAATGTGCTTGGTTTGCTCAACGAGCCTTCGGCAGCGGCCATCGAGTTTGCCCATCGCAACAGCGCCGAGCGCAAGAGCCGTATCGGCAGCGGGCTTGTGGTCTACGACCTGGGCGGAGGGACCTTCGACGTTTCGCTCGTTACCCTGGGCGATACGGAGCACACTGTCGAAGCCTCAGATGGGATACCGAGCCTGGGCGGAGACGACTTCGACGAGATTCTCGCAGGGCTCGTGCTTGAGACACTCGGTGCGGATGTGAAGCTCAAGCCTTCTGAGCGCTATCGCCTGCTGGAGGAGTGCCGCGAGAAGAAAGAGTCGCTCAACCCCAACACGCGCAAGGTCACAATCGATCTGGAACGTGTTCGGGCAGGTTGGGAGCAGGTGACGATTCCTGTCGATGAATACTACGAGCGTTGCCGGCCGCTGATTGAGCAGACCCGCGCGGTGGTCGACAATCTGCTGGCTGTTCACTCGGAACGTCCACTGGACACGCTTTACGTCACCGGTGGCGCAGCAGAATTGCCGCCTGTGGCGCGCATTCTCCGCGAGAGCTTTGGCCGCAAGGTGCGGCGCTCTGCTTACATGCGCTCAGCCAGCGCCATTGGGCTTGCGATTCGAGCGGCCGTTTTGACAGGTGACCTGCCTGGCCAGCTACAGGATGACGTGCAGGATCAGTTCAACAGGAACTTTGGCATGTGGCGCGAAACCGACAGCGGCGGGACCATTTTCTTCGATTTGATCTTTCCCCGTGGCGTACAACTGCCGGCGCCCGGTGAGCCGCCGCTGCGCATCGAGCGCATTTATCGGCCGGCACACAACATCGGCCACTTCCGCTATCTCGAATGTTCACAACTCGACGAGCACATGCAGCCTAAGGGTGAAATCGCCAACTGGGACCAGATTCTATTCCCCTTCGATCCCCAACTGCAGCACCATCCAGATCTGGCGTCTGTGCCGGTTGCAATGCTGAGCAGCCCAGACGATCAGAGAATTCGCGAGGAATATACGTGCGATTCCACCGGCAGCCTTCGCGTCAGAATTCATGCGGAACCGGCCGGCTACACACGAGAGTTCACAATCTCGCAATCGGCGTAGCGCTGCGACCGGCTCGCATCCGCAGTTACTCAGCAGCCCCTGTGGTTACGAATACCTGCTGCGGAGCAGTGACTTGCAACCCGAGCCCCTCGATTTTGAGCTTCATCGGTTCAACCGCGGGCTTGCGGTCCAGCCGGGCGTTGAATTCCAGCGCATATTGGTTCGCAAATCGCCGCACCAGGTCGGTAAAAAATGGCTGGAACGATACCGGGTTCTCCAATCCCGACGAATAATTGTAGCCGCCTGTCGCCTCGGCTACCTCGTTCATCAAGCTCTCGCCGGCAGTGTCCGCGCCGGCGCTTTCCGGCCGGCTGCGCCAATAGATCGGGTAAACCACCAGCCCCGCGCGAACGGAATCGTGAATTGCCGACTGAACATACGGATCGTCGGGATCGAATCGCTGATTATTGGGATCAAGGCCGTCGCTGAGAACGATCACCTCGCGCCGCACCTTGGGTTCGCGGGAGGGGGATTCGCGCGAAGGCCAGTTCTGCGCCAGGGCAGAGAGACTGAAGTACGGGTTCGCATGCGGACCGCCCGGCAAGTGCAGCCCGCTCAACACCTGCTTGTGGTCCGACGTCAAGGGGCCGGACATTATGGCACGTCCATTCTCCATATACCCGACAGCGATCTTCGTATTCGGGCCGAGACCGTCGACGAATTGCTTGATCTCATCGAACTGCCGCCCCAGGTTGTTTGCGGCGCCATCTATCAAAACGACCAGCTCCAACCCATCGTCCGCGCCCTTGAACTGTGCCCAGCCCGTTACGGAGGAGTCCTTGCCGTTGACCTTGGCGCTCACATCCTGCAGGGAAACGGTCGGAGCGACCTCGCTGTGTTTGGCAAAGACAGTGACGATGGCGCGGCCCTGGCCTGCATTCTGTGCAAACGACGATACCGCTGTCAGCAGCGAACCGGCTGCCACCAAGACCGCCAAACGAGTTATCTTCATGCGAATTGTCCCTTCGAGGTTCTGCCGGCGTGGGGATTGGTTTCGTTGAACCGCCGCCGGGAAGCTCTACACCCGTATTAGACGCCCGGGGGCCGCAAGCAGTTATTAGGCATAAGCATTCGGTGGGTTGAGGTTCGTGCTCTCCCAGATCTCAAACGCGAGATCTGGGGCACCCAGAGTGTTCTTTATTCCCTAGTCCCTATTCCCTGTTCCTCGTCACTCTCCACCCAGAGCCTTGGCGAACGAGTAGAAGAAGTCGAGCGATTTCCAGTACGAATCCACCGGAAGACGCTCATCCTGGCCGTGGGCGCGGTCGTCGTCACGCTCCAGCGCAATGGCCGAGTAGCCGTAGCAGGGAATTCCGGCCTGCGCGAAATAGATGGAGTCGCTGGCGCCGTTCTCCATCACCGGGGTTACAGGCGTGCCCGGCCAGATGGCCTGCGTAAGCCGCGTCAACGGCTCGAAGACCTCCTTGATGGGCGCGGGCGGCGCCATGGCTTTTCTTTCCGGCGCTGTGTTCGAGACTTCTCCCGCATCGGAGACATACTTCACCGTCAGCTTGTCGTCGCCGAACACACCAACCAGCACCTGGCGAATTTCCTCCGGCGAGTGGCCGGGGAAGATTCTGCAATTCACATTGGCTTGTGCGGTCTGCGGCAATGCATTATTGGCGTGCCCGCCGCTCAACCTTGTCGCAACACAAGTTGTTCGGAAGTTGGAATTGAAACTGGGCTCGGCGCTCAGCCGCGCGGCTGCGGCAAGATCCGGGGGAGTGCCAAGAATCGCGTGCATATCCGCCGCTTCCTGCCCCGCTTCCTGACCTGCAAGATTCTTGAAGTAGGTACGGGTCACTTCGTTCATCTCGAATGGAAACGAGTAGGCAGCAAGCTTGTTCAGCGCCGTGGTCAGTTCATAGATCGCGTTGTCAGGGCGCGGAATGGAACTATGGCCACCGCGATCGACCGCTGTCACCTGGAAGTCGGAGTAGACTTTCTCCGTCGCCTCCACATCGGCTACAACGGCGCGCCCATGATCCAGTTCCACGCCGCCGGAGTCGGGATTGATGACATAAGCGGCGTCTACCAGGTCGCGATGCTCCTTCACCAGCCAGTCCGCGCCGTTGAATTTGCCGCCTTCTTCATCGGCGGTCAGCGCCAGAATCAGGTCACGCTTTGGCTTGTAGCCTTCACGGTGAAGGCGCAGAAACGTGGCTACCAGCGCGGCATCGGAGTCCTTCATGTCCTGCGTCCCGCGGCCGTAGTAGTAGCCGTCTTTCTCGACAAACTGGAAGGGATCGGTCGACCAGTCGGCACGCAGCGCTTCCACAACGTCGATGTGACAGAGAAACACGACCGGCTTTTCGGCCGGCGTTCCCACTGCCTTGATGCGCACCACCAGGTTCATCTTGCGCGCGTCTGGGCCTAACAGGTGTACGTCTTCGGCGGCGAACCCCGCATCCTGAAAGCGCTTCTGCATGGCCGTAGTCGCTGTGGTCACATTGCCCAGCGGCGTATCTGTGGTGTTGATCTCGATGAGTTCCTTGAAGATTGCTTTCGCCAATGCCCGGTCTTCCGCGGAAGTGGCTGGAAGGGAGCTTTGGCTAGCGGCAACTGGGCTGCTCAAGGCAATCCCAAAGCAGGCGGCAAGGGCGAAAACGGCAATGGAACCAGAGACTTGGTTTCGGCTAAGTACGTTTGGGCGCATGAGGGCATTGTATCGCCCGCTTCGGCACAACTCAGTGAACGAAGCGAAAGTACCGCGTTTGCGCACTCCCGCAAATCGATTTATCGTGGTGGCAACACAGATTCGAGGTGCAAGATGCAGTTCAAGTACATGGTCGCCGCTTCTTTGGTTGCATTCACTCTCTCAGCCGCCGCTCAATTGCCCGATAAGCCGCCCGCCCGCCCCAGGATCACCGGCATCTCGCATATCGCCGTTTACACCTCCAATCCCGTCGCCACGCAGAACTTCTACCTGGAAAGTGTCGGCGCCGTGAAGCAGTCAGATCCAGAGAACCCCAAAGGAGTTCGCTACGCACTCAGCGCCACTCAATTTGTTGAGGTGCTGCCGCTTCCTGAAGGCTCCGGCATCAACCGCCTCGATCACACTGCATGGAATACGGACGATGCCGAAGCCATGCGCCGCTATCTTGGATCGAAAGCATGGAAGGTGCCGGGCCAGGTGGAAAAGGGCACCGATGGAAGCCGCTGGTTCGACATCAAAGATCCCGAAGGCAACAAGGTCGAGTTCGTTCAGCCGCCGCCCGCGCTCAAGCCGCTTCAGGCTCCCAACGCCATTGGCCGGCACATCATTCACGTCGGGTTTCTTGTCCACAACCGCGCATTCGAAGACACGTTTTATCGCGACCTGCTCGGCTTCAAGCCCTACTGGTTCGGCGGCATGAACGACACCAAGGTCGACTGGGTCAGCCAGCAATCTCCGGACAGCCACGACTGGCTCGAATACATGATCACCAGCGAGCCTGGCTCCGGCATTCCGCCGAATATGACGCAGCACGTTCTGGGCGTGCTCGATCACTTTTCCATCGGTGAAGATTCGGTTCCCGCGGCCTACAAAATTCTTGCCGACGGCAATCGCCTCAACAACGGCCAGCACGACGACGCACCCAAGATCGGCAAGGATGGAAAGTACCAGTTCAACATGTACGACCCGGACGGGATCCGCGTGGAGATGATGAATTTCCATGCGACGGAGAAGCCTTGCTGCTCGCCGTTCACGGCGGATGATCCGGCGGAGTGATTGGGCTGCAAGTCGAATTAGACTTCACAGCCGATTCGGATCATAATCGAAGCTGGAGATGCTCATGGGATACGTAGGCCAGATCGGAAGCTCGAAGTATAGAGGCTCTGACCATTTCGAAAAAGGCGTGAAGCCAGCGCCACGGGCGCCGGTAAAGCTTCCGCCACCCGTTCGAGTTCCCCCGCCTCCAGCACAGTCGAACTCACCGAAATAGCAGGAGCAAGAGGAGGCGTCTTCGATGCCCGCTACGCTCCTGGCACTGCAGGTCTTTCTAATTCTCTTGCCCGGATTCTCGGCTGCGTACGTTGTTCAGGCTTTGGCCACGCGGCGTGCGCCGTCCGATCTTGAGCGGATCATTGAAGCTCTGGTCTTTAGCTTCATCATCTATGTCTGCTATGTTCCGCTAAATCGGGGTAGGCTTCCGTTCCATATTGAACATGACTTGTCGGGTAAAGGCGAGGACACGGTCCTGTGGGAACCTGCCCAGCTTGCCTGGCTCGCGGCCGTCACGTTCGCATTTGCATTGCTTGCGGTCGCCTACATCCGATTTGACGGCAACCGCCTGTTTCGCGCCTTGGGCCTTACCGAGCGCACCACACGAAATTCCATATGGAATGACATCCTTGAGCGCGAAGCGATCGACAATCAACCAGTGCAAGTAGAGCTATCGGACGGCAGAAACATCCTTGGCGTCTTGCTTTATTACTCGGATGCCTCAGAAGATGGGTCCCTTTACCTGACTCAAGCTTCCTGGGTGGATGCGAATGGTCAGACCGTTTCGATACCAGGTCCAGGCATCCTGCTGACGAAAAATAGCGGCATCCGTTGTGTAAGCCTACTCGATCCGGCAACAGATGATTCCGAACCAGATTCTTTGCCGAATGCGCTCTAACCAGTCCTGAGCCGTGACTCGGAACTGCGGTACCTGCGACGCGCTAAAATCCCAATATGCCCGCCGCAGCTCTCGCTCCTGAAGTCCTGGCCAAGTACGAGCCCGTTATCGGACTCGAAGTTCACGTGCAGCTCCTCACTGCTACCAAGGCCTTCTGCGGATGCGCTAACCATTTCGGCTCGGCCCCCAACACCAACATCTGCCCCGTCTGCCTGGGCCTGCCCGGCGCGCTTCCGGTGCTCAATGCCAAGGCGGTTGAGTTCGCCACGCTCGCGTCGCTGGCCATTAATTGCCAGGTTCGCGAACGATCAATCTTTGCGCGCAAGAACTACTTCTACCCCGACCTGCCCAAGGGCTACCAGATTTCTCAGTACGACAAGCCGATTGCGGAACACGGCTTCATTGACGTCCCTACGGCCGATGGGACCATGAAGCGTATCGGCGTCACCCGCCTGCACATGGAAGAAGACGCCGGCAAGAGCCTGCACGATGGCTTTCCCGACTCCGCCACGCGCACCTATCTTGACCTCAATCGATGCGGGACGCCGCTGGTCGAGATTGTCTCCGAGCCCGACATCCGCACGCCCGACGAGGCCTTCGAATACCTCACGCGGCTGAAGGAAATCCTGCTCTACACCGCCGTCTCCGATTGCAACATGGAGGAAGGCTCGCTGCGCTGCGACGCCAACGTGAGCGTCCGCCTGAAAGGCGCGGAGAAGTTCGGGACCAAGGTCGAAGTCAAGAACGTCAACAGCTTCCGCTTTGTCCGTTTGGCGCTCGAATACGAGATCGAACGCCAGATCGAGGTGATCGAGGCAGGTGGTCGCATCTCCCAGGAAAGCCGGCTGTGGAATGCTGCGGAGGGCCGCACTTACTCCATGCGCTCGAAGGAGCAGGCGCACGATTATCGCTACTTCCCCGAGCCGGATTTGCCACCGCTGATTGTGTCTCCGGAGTTTCTGGCGGAAGCGAAATCCAAGCTCCCGGAGTTGCCGGAAGCACGCCGCGCCCGCATGATCGCCGAGTATGAGCTGACCGCGAAGGACGCCGCTACCCTGACCAACTCGCGCGAGTTCGCAGACCGCTTTGAAGCAGCCGCGCGAACCGCACGCAATCCGCGCCGGGTGGCCAACGTGCTGCTGAGTGAAATTGGCGGAAGGCTGAAGGCACTGGGACTGGAGCAGGAGCAGTCCCCCGTTTCCATGGCAGGTATTGTAGAAGCCGCCGATCTGCTGGATGAAGGCAAGATCAGCTCCAAGCAAATGAAGCAGCTGCTCGACGTGTGCTTTGAAAGGGGCGAAGACTTTCCCGTGGTCTACGAGCGCGAGAAGCCGGAGCAAATCACCGACTCCTCAGCCCTCGAGGCCATGATCGACGAGGTGATTGCCGCCAACCCCAAACAGGTGGAGCAGTACCGCGCCGGGAAGAAGACCGTTGCCGGCTTCTTTGTAGGCCAGGTGATGAAGGCTTCCAAAGGCCAGGCAAATCCTGCCCTGCTCAACGAACTCGTGGCGAAGAAGCTCGAAGGGTAATGCCACTGGCACGCGTAATCGGCTGAACTTCTATGTTGGATATTTCGTAGAGAACATTGTGCTCTTTGCAAATTCCGGGCAGGAGATAGCTGGATGACGAAACAAAAAGCGGGCGCAATCTTTCTGATTCTCGTTGCAGGCGCAATCCCTGCGATTCTTTCCGGATGCAGGTACTCGCACGGCGACGGCGATCCATCCCGCGGCGATTCCGACGATCGCAACGATTCCGGCGAGATCAGGATTGCAAAGATGGGCGGCGGGATCGACGTGAAGGAAGCGCCGCACGGAGCCGACCTCTCGACCATGGGTGGAGATATCCACCTCGGCGACGTGGCTACCTTCGCCAAGGTGAAATCAATGGGCGGGGTTATTACCATCGATCACGCCAAAGGCACTGTCGATGCGATGACCATGGGCGGCGGAATCGACATTGGCCACGCAGAGGGCGCGGTCAAGGCCTCGACAATGGGTGGAGATATTTCGGTCCGCATGGTCGGTACATCCGCCGAGAAGCGGGACGTCGAGCTGACCTCCCATGGAGGCACCGTCACGCTGACCGTACCCAAGGATTTCCCCATGGATGTCAGGATTACCCTCGCCTACACGAAGAACGCGCCGCGGACATATGAAATTGTCGACCACGCCGGCCTCGAAAAGCGTGAGACCTCTGACTGGGACATGTCCAACGGCTCGCCCCGCAAGTACATTCGCGCCATGGGCCAGGTGGGCAACGGGTTGAATCACGTGACGATCAACACCGTGAATGGCGACGTCATCCTCAAGCAGGAATAACGGAGCCGCTACTTCAGCTTCAGCTCCGTTTCAAACTCCTTGCGCGCATCCCACTCGCTCACTGTCTTGACCACGCTCTTGTGCCCATCTTTTTCAGCCCAAAGCTCGTGGTCCTCTGCCATATCCACTTGAGTGAAGCGGAATTTGCCGGCCGAGTCGGAAGTAAAACTGCGAATCGTTTTGGTCTTCGGGTCTTTCAGGAACACGGTGGCGCCGGAAACCACGTTCGAATTGGCGTCAACTACGATGCCAAACACCGCCCGCTGGCCAATATTCTGCGCCCGCACCAGCGGCGGACTCAGTAATCCGCCAACCAGCCCTGCGGGGACCACTCCCGCCGTCAGAATCGCAAACGCTACCGCGGCCAGCACCCTCGTTTGTCCAAACCTCACTCGTCCTCCTCTTCTTCCTCAAACGGTTCGTCTTCATCCAGATCGCCGTCTACCCGCGCCAGTTCCAGCGGTTCTACACCGACCACTTCATACTCCGACCCGCATTCCTCGCAGGTAACCACGTCGCCTTCTTCAACCTCGTCCAATTCAATGTCTAATCCATTCTCGCACTCAGGGCAGTTGGGCATTGCACACTCCTCTCTTTCCAGGCCATTTCGTCTTGTAAGATGACGGTACCTTGCGGTACGACACCGCTATTCTTGGGGAGAAACCTGCCTCAGGTCAAGAGGCAGGCTTCAGCACCAATGTTGAACGTCTCAATTAAGGAGAATACCCTATGAGTTTTCCCCAAACGATCAGACGCTTCGGACTGGCGCTCGCGATGTCTTGCTGCGCATCTATCGGCACCTCTATCGGCAAAGCGCAGCCTGATTTTCTCATTAACGCTACTGCGGTCACCCCGGCGGCCCCTGATCCTGCCATTGCGCACGCCCTCCAGACCATCCAGCCCGATCAAATTGAAAAAACGATTCAATCGCTGGTTGGTTTCGGCACACGCAGCACACTTTCGAGCATGGAAAAAGATCTTCCGGCTGGCCAGGGCGTCAGCGCCGCTGCCGATTGGGTCGCCGGCCAGTTCGAGCAGATTTCCAAAGAGTGCGGCGGCTGCCTTGAAGTCCATCGCGACACGTTTACCGAGCCTGTTGCCGATCGCATCCCGCAACCCACAACCATCACCAACATCTACGCCATCCTGCGCGGTACAGATCCGGTCCAGGCCAAACGCATGGTGCTGGTCACCGGACATTACGACTCGCGCAACACAAATGTTTTGGATGCACGCGGCGCCGCACCGGGAGCAAACGATGACGCATCCGGGGTGGCCGTTTCGCTGGAATGTGCCCGCGCTCTTAGCAAACTCCATCTACCCGCAACCGTGGTTTTCGTCGCCGTCGCCGGCGAGGAGCAAGGCTTGAACGGCTCAAGCCATCTGGCCAAACTTGCCAAGAGCGAGGGATGGCAGCTGGAAGCCGTGCTCAACAACGACATCGTAGGCGGCAACACCACACCCGGCGATACGCTGCAGCTCAAAGATCGGGTTCGCGTATTCTCTGAAGGCGTCCCCACCGCTGCCACTCCAGAGCAGGTGCGCAGGATTCGTGCCCTTGGAGAAGAAGACGACTCGCCCAGCCGCCAGCTTGCCCGTGCCATCGCCGACACGGCCCAGACCTACTTCCCGTCGGCCAAGGGAACCATGTTTGCGCCGTTTCTTGTGAACCGGCCTGACCGCTATCTGCGCGGAGGCGATCACACGTCCTTCAACCGCGAGGGCTTTGCGGCCGTCCGCTTTACCGAGTGGCGCGAAGACTACAACCACCAGCATCAGAACATCGTGATGCCGGCGGCCGGTTCTAGCGATCCAATTCTCGGCGACCTGATCCAGTTTGTCGACTTCAAGTATGTGGCCAATGTTGCCAGGCTCAATGCAGCGACCCTGGCCACGCTGGCTTCCTCGCCGGGGCAGGCGGCCAAAGTGACCATCGTTACCAAGAATCTTGAAAACGGCACTACCTTGCATTGGGAGGCGCCGGAGGGAGCCAGCGCGAATTTCCACTATGAATTGCTTTGGCGGGAGACCACCGCGTCCGACTGGCAATTCTCCAAAGTTGTAGACGCACCAGCCAATGGATCGCCGATCACCATCACTGTGCCCATTTCCAAAGACAACGTGTTCTTCGGGGTACGCACTGTCGATGTGGCCGGACATCGCAGCCTGGTCGTGGTGCCGTAACGGAACCCGTCCCATCTTTCGTTCGGAGGTAGTGTCCCAGTTTGATATCCACAGCCCTTGCGCTGGATGGCAGAGGCGATTTCGCTCGGATTCACAATACGCTGAGAATCAACCCATCAACGGCGGCTAGCATTTCTGAGCACGTTTGGAACTATGAAGAAACTGCGCCTTTGGCTCAATAACACCATAGGAAAGGTGTAATATTTCCGCTATGCCGGAAGAGACTAAGAAACCTGTCCCAGAGGAGATTTGGGCAACCTATTGTGGCGACATAAATGCCGCGAATGCGTCTAAGCTCGTTAATGGTCTGACTATCGTCAGCAATAACGGAACGAAACGCATCCATATCCTATTCCAATCATGGGGAGGGTTCGTAGGAGACGGCGTTTTTCTCTACAACGCGTTAAAGAAGCTTTCCATAGAGGTTATTCTCTACAATGCTGGCCAAGTTGCCTCTGCCGCCATTCTCGCCTATCTCGGAGCGCATTCTCGTAAGACCACTGCGAACGCCGTTTTCATGATTCACAAGGCTATCAACTCCCCCAATGGGGCTGGCGTTGATAGATTGAAAGCGGTCGCAGCCAACCTCGCTATTGACGATGCCCGAATGGAAGAAATCCTGCGCGCTCACCTGAGGCTGCCCGATGATCTGTGGACTCAATTTCGCTTCCATGACGTTTACCTCACTGGTTCAGATGCTGTCGTATACGGAATGGCAGATGAAATAGGCGAATTTTCTCCTGCTCCCGGAGAAAAAGTTCTAAACGCCTTGGGATAGTTTTAACACCATTCCGCACTTGTCCAATCAGTCTATCGGCATTCTCCAAAGATGCAATAGCCCCTTCTGGGCATTATTTTGCATCCGCCCGAAATGGCCACGATTTCAAACTGAGGCATTACCCGTTCCGGCGATCCCATGACACCGGACCGCTCCAGCGTATACCCTGTGGA
>Ga0182013_10004195_pt1 | contig 17480 bp, 12 predicted proteins | sample 612S2MmetaG_FD_120487 | JGI IMG/M metagenome (GOLD analysis project Ga0182013, IMG submission 120487) | Permafrost microbial communities from Stordalen Mire, Sweden - 612S2M metaG | ecosystem: Environmental > Terrestrial > Soil > Wetlands > Permafrost | place: Sweden: Stordalen | collected...
CGCGGATCGTTCAAGACGTGGTGTGCGCGAAATTCGAAGCGGAGCCGGAAGCTGCCTATGCGGACGCCGAGGATCTCTGCCGCAGGCTGGCGGAACACGGTATCCTGGTAATCTCCGATCAACCCCTTGAATCAGCGAGGTAGACGCCGATGGCCGATGTAGTCTCCATTGCAACAGCCGGAACGGGAGCGCGGACCTCTTTGCTGGACCGGATCGGCGCAAAAGCCGAGGCCCGCGGGATTCCAATCTCCGTCCATCTGGATCTCACCTGGGCATGCAACGAGGGATGCGTCCATTGTTATCTCGACCATAGCGTAGGCGGCGACATGAACACCACGGAGATCAAGGGCGTGCTCGACCAGTTGGCCGCGGCCGGAGTGATGTTCCTAACGCTTAGCGGCGGGGAAATCATGCTGCGGAAAGACATTTTCGAGATTGTGGCCTACGCGCGGTCGCTGCTGTTCGATGTCAGGCTGAAGACCAACGGGATTCTGATTGGCGAGGGCGAGGCGGACCGTTTCGCCGAACTCGGGGTCCGCGAAGTCAACATCAGCATCTATTCCCACCTGCCCGAAGTTCACGACGCCATCACGCGGGTACCCGGATCGTTCCTCCGTTCCATTGAGGCCGTGAAGCGGCTGAAGAGCCGCGGCCTGGCGGTGGAAATTCGCGTTTGCGTCATCAAGGGCGGGGTCAGCTACGCGCGCCTGCGCGCGCTGGCGGAAGAACTAGGGGTCAGGATCCAGTACGATGCGACCGTCGCGCCCATGATTGACGGCGACCGGACGCCGGTTTCGCTCAATATCTCGCCCGAGGAACGAGCGGAATTCTACGCGGACCCCGCGGTGCTGCCCGGGCTGGAAGACGCCTGCGCGCCCGCGTCAGCCGATGAACTTATGAACGGGCATTCTTGCGGAGCGGGGCATAACGGGTGCTACATCTCGCCGCAGGGAGACGTCATGCCGTGCGTGCAGTTCCCGCTGGTTTGCGGCAGCCTGCGCCAAAGCAGTTTTCTGGAAATTTGGAAGTTCTCGCCCCAATTCACCGAAATTCGCGGCATTCGGAATCGCGACCTTCACGTGTGCGGTTCCTGCTCAAGCCTGTCTTCCTGCGGGCGTTGTCCCGGCCTGGCCTTCCAGGAGGGCAATATGCGCGGAGCGTCCCGCCAGGATTGCGAGAACACGTATTTCCGGACGAAGGTTCCTACACCTCTGTATCCCGCACCGGAGATCGATCCCGCACCGCGGCGCCAGACGCCCGTCTCAAGCCAATTCGTGCCGCTGACAGCTTTGCTTCCGGCGCAGCGAGACGGCGCGCATCGTGAATCCGCTGCTTATTGAGTGCGCCCGCGCTCACCCCGATCCCGGCGAACTCCGCCGCCTCTCCGGCCTTTGTTCGGGCTGGGACGATTTTGTCCAGGCCGCTTTGAAACAGAGGCTCGCTCCCATGGCGTTCTGGGCGCTGAGCCGGGCCTGCCCGGACGCGGTTCCACGCGAGACCCTGACAGCGCTTCGGAATCGGTTCCGGGAGGGCATGCAACGAAATCTGCTCCATGCAAGGGAACTTTTCCGCCTTTTGGATCTGTTCGGCCTGGCCGGCATCGAGGTTCTTCCATTCAAGGGTCCCGCGCTAGCCTGGTCGCTATACGAGACTCCAGGGCTGCGCTTCATGTCCGATCTGGACCTGCTTGTTCCTCCAGGCGACGTAAGCCGCGCCATCGGTCTTCTCACGTCAAATGGCTATAGGCGATGCGACGCGAATATCGGTTTGCGGTTCTTTTCCGACAGCGGCGAGGACCTTCTCCGGCGCTCGGATGGAATCTTTGAAGTGGATCTTCACTGGCGGGTGGCGCCGGCGCACTTCAATCCGCTGGATGCCGCGGAAATCCGATCCCGGCGCGTGTTCATCGATGTCGCCGGGCGCCAGACGCCGGCGTTCTGTCCGGAAGATCTGCTCGCCTACCTGTGCTTGAATGGCGCGAAAAACGATTGGAACTCGCTGGCCGGGATCTGCGACCTGGACAGGCTCATCGATGTCTGCCGCTTGGATTGGGGCGCGATTTTGTCGCGCGCCGCGCGGCGACGCATGTCGCGAATCGTCTCTCTGGGTCTCTGCCTCGCGCAAGACTTGCTGGGATCGAACCTGCCGCCGGAGGTATCGAGCCGCGTCCACGCCGATACCCGCGCTGTGGCGCTCGCCGCATCGATCCGCGAGCGGCTTCAGGAGGGCCGCGCCTGGAGTTCGCGGGACCGGCTTATTCTTAGATTCCGGCTGATGGAAGGCGCCTGGAGGAAAATTTGCTTCTTCCGGCATATCCTCCGGCCCACCCCCGCCGACTGGGAATTGCTACACATCCCCGAATCCCTGTTCCCCGTTTACTATCTCACCAGGCCAGTCCGGCTAGCGTGGAAGTGGTGTGCGCGTCCGATTCTTAATCCAAGACGCCGCGCCGGATTTCGCGCATGACCATGCGGCTGCCGCTTCTAATCCGGATAAATTTTGGCGCGGAACGAATCCTGGGCGTCGCGAAGCGCCTTCACGCCATGTTCCGGGATGAGATACTCTGGGCCTGGTTCGGCCCAGAGGAGCGTGAGGCGGTCAACCGGATTATCTGGGAAGGGCGACCAAGCTACCTGCCCGGAGGGTATATTTTCGAAGGAGGACTCTTAGAGTGGGAGAGGCGAGCCATTAGGGAACCTCCATTCCCAGAGGCTGGGCGGATCCTGCTCGGGGGCGCCGGCGGCGGGCGGGAACTTGTTTCGTTGTGCCGACGGGGCTTCGATGTGGTTGCCTTCGAGCCGTCCGAGCAGCTTTACGAGGGCGCCCGGCAGGCGGTTTCGCCCTTTCCGAACAGCGTTGTAGTTCAGGCTTCCTACCGCGACTTTGTAGCCGCTGCGCAGGAACATGCCGGTCCGCTGGCATCGCATGTTCTGAACGCCTCTTTTGACGCGGTCCTCTTCGGCTGGGCGAGCTTCAACTATGTTTTCACGGAATCGGATCGCCACGAGCTGCTTTGCGCTACCCGTACGATCGCGCCAAAAGCCCCTTTGCTGCTGAGCCTGGGGATGTTGCGGGACGCCGAGAATGGAAAGCTGGATGGTTTACGCCCAGGCATCCGCAGGATCTGCAAGTTGCTGGCGGCTCCATCGGTTCGAAGTACGGGCGACGTTTTCCTGTCATATACCGGCTTCACGCATCTCGCGTCCCGGGATGAGCTCGAGGCCGCCGCCGGCGGTTCCGGTTATCGCATACTCTACTTCCGGGCGCCTGTCGAGTCTTCCCCGCATGCGCTGCTGCTGCCGCAATAGAGCCGGCCCCGCGGCCTTCCGGGCGCCTGTCAGGCGGGCCGCTCCCCGGAAGTTCGCTCCCCTGCCGCTTCCCGCGCCGCCAGCATACCGATAATCAAAATCGGCCACGACCCCAGCGCAGGCCTTGAAAAAGGGTAGTCCACGGCGGCATGCAGAAAAACGGCGATCACCCCCAGCCCCCACACCGAGCGGAACGCCGGCAGAACACACCAGCAAAAGAGCGTGGCCATCGCAATGCCAAACGGTATCCCGCCTTCCGCGGCCCACTGGAGCCAGTCGCTGTGCGCCTGGTTGGCGAAGGTCCCAGGGTCGAGGATGGCGTAGCGAGGATACGCCGTGGGCCATGCGCCCAACCCCACGCCGGACCAGGGGTTCGCCGCAATCATGTGCAGCGAGGAAACCGCGAATTCGCGGCGGATGGCCATGGGATCCGGCGTCAGAAAACGGTCCCTGACATGCTCCCATCCCACCACGGCCGTGAACGCAGCGAACAGGACGGCCATCCGCAGAAGCGCCGCGCCCACCGCACGGCCGCCGGCCAGCCCTCCCGCGCATAGGAGCGCAGGCGCCACCACCACTTCGGCGGTTGCCAGCACGGTCCCCGCGCGTGAGGCCGAGGCAATCACCGAAGCGTACATCACCGCAGCCATCCCGGCATAGAGCAGGCCGCCGCGCTCCCGCCGCACGGCCTCGTAAAGCGCGAAGGGCAGCGCCACTTCGATGAACACCGCGTAATGACCGTGATTCAGAATAGGCCCCATCACGCCGGTGTATGGCGCGGAGAAGAGCCAGAATATCTTGTCGGATGTGAAAGTTTGAACTGTGGCTAGAACTGCGACCGCGAAAACAAACCAAAGCATTGCGGAGCGAAACCACCTAGCCATGCGAGGGTCGCGGCACAAGCTGAAGCTAACCAGAAAGACCGCCAGGAAAGTAGCCCATTTCACGATCGCGGATTGCGTATCGAAACCGTAAACGGTACTGCCCGTAGCCCATTGCAACAGCCCCCAGACAACCGCCGCCAGCAACGGGAACAGCGGATAAGGAAAGCGCGGAACAGAATGACGGGATCGCCAAAGCGCAATTCCGGCGAGCGCAAAAACCCCCGCTTGAAAAACGGTGACCGGCCAGTAAGCCGGAACCCAAAGAGTCAGGATGGCGAAGAAGAAAAGCGCCGCCAAAGCGACGTGCATGATCTAGTATAGGTTGGCCCGGCCGTTTGCTCGGAGTTATGGAGTCGAGGACGAAGAAAATGGCCCGGCCCCGGCAGCCGCCAGTCCGCCCAGCGTGCCGCCTACAACTACGGCGCCGATGCCGGCGATCAGCCACCCGTTGACTCCGCCCGCAGCGGCGGCTGCTCCGCTCCCTGCGCCCGCTAAAGCAGCGGCCTTTCCGGCTTGGGAACTAAGCTGAATCTTGGTGACCTGAACCACCTGAGAAGCTCCCCCGGCCGCCGTCGCTCCCAGAATGACCGAACCGACGATTTGAACGCTTTTCCCCCGAAATTTCACCAGGTCCGCTCCCCGGATCTCCTCTCTGGTTTTGCTGGTGGTATCGGTCAGGAAATATCTGCCGTCCGCGAATTCCAAAACGCCCGTCATCTGCATTGCCGCAGCGGCGCCTGCCTGGGGGGTGAATGCAAGTCCCATGCCGGGACTCAGACTGGCCAACAGAAAGCCGGCCGCAGTGCGCACTTGAGCGGAGCCGCTGCTCGCGAAAACCTTCACATTCTTCGGGCCGCCCATTGCGACCAGCACCACGCCGTCTTTCCCGGCCGATGCGATTTGCAGCGTCGCAGCTTCGATCGTGTGTTCCTCGCCGTTCCGCATCAATTCGGAGCCGCTCTCCAGCACGGTGCGATCCCGATATACTCGTGCGCTCGAGTTCGGCAACAGCGTAATCTGAGATCCGCCGAGATCGACTGTGGAACGCGCCGCAGTCGTCTCGATCAGGCTGCCTTCGAATACAGTACTGTTCCCGCGGATTGTAGAACCGTCGACCCGGAAATCTCCGACCGATTTGACGATTCCAACGGAAGGCGCGGATCCCATGAGTGTGATGACGCAACCCACGAGGATCAGGCAGATGACCAGTTTCACGATTCCTCCGCTACTTTTAATACGACTCCGTCTTATATTATAGCCTAAGAATATTGTTGGCGTTAAATCATTTATTTGTGCAAGCTATGTCATACAGTCGTGTTACGAATGGTGGCGTCACGGCCCACGAGCGAGCAGGCATTGCGCGGTTCACCGGCGAGAAAAACAATTCCATGGTACGCTCCCTCGTCCTCGCGATAGCGCTCGCCGGCCTGGCGGCCGCCTCGGTTTGGTCCATCCTGGTTGGATGGGCCGATTATTCGGCGCGGCAGCTAACCGTCGCCGGAACCGAAAGAGCTCTGGCGCTTACGCCCTGGCAGGCGGCTTATTACGTTCAGCTCGCGGCGCTGATATCGGACGACGACCCCAGGAGGGCCTCCGAAGCGCTGCAGCGCGCCGTCGCTCTGGACCCTTACGATTCGGTCTCCTGGATCGAACTTGGTCTTAGGGTCGAGGCCGACGGCCACAGCGCGGCCGCGGAGCCATACTTCCTGCGGGCAGCCGAGGTGGACAAGGAGTATCTTCCAAAATGGACCCTCGCGAATTACTACTTCCGGCGCGATGAAGAATCCAAGTTTTGGTTCTGGGCAAAGGCCGCCGCGCAAATGCTCTATGGCGACCCGCTGCCGCTATTCCGCTTGTCCGGTAAGGTCGTGGAGGATGGGAACCTGATCGACCGCCTGGAAATCCGCCGCCCGGACATCCAAGCGGCATATCTGACGTATTTGCTCTCTCAAAACCGCCTGGATCTGATCGGTCCCGCCACTTATCGGCTGCTCGATCAGGGGCGCCAATCGGATGTCCCTCTGCTGTTGACGGCTTGCGACCGGCTGATGGACGCGAAACTCGTGAACGAAGCTCTGGAGGTATGGAACCGGCTCGCCAAAGCACGGCTGATTCCCTATGCGCCCTTGGATCCCGGCGCGGAAAAGATTTTGACCAATGACAGCTTCCTGCCGACCCCCGCGGTGCAGGGCTTCGCCTGGCGATTGTCCACGGTAGATGGGATTAGCGCCTCGCGCGAGGAGACCCCCTCTGGCCTGCGCCTTACGTTCTCCGGCGCGCAACCCGAGAATTGCGAACCCCTGTTTCGGATTTTACCGGTGCGGGAAAACACCGCATACGAGTTCACCGCCTTGTACCGTACCGCCGGGATACAGCCGGACACCGGCCTCGGTTGGCGCGTAACGGATATGGCGGGCGGCTTGATTATGGGGGCGCCGGAAAGCCTGGCTTCGGAAGGTGGCGCACAAGCTAAAGTTCGTTTCATCGCCCCATCCGGCTGCCACCTGGTGCGAATCGCTCTCGCATACCGGCGAGCTCTGGGGACAACCCGCATCGAAGGCTCGATCGTTCTACGAGAGGCTGGGTTGCAGCGGACCGCTCAATTTCCCGAAAAATTGCCGGGGCGCGTAATGTAATAGAGAAAGCTCAGGAAAATCAAAGCGCCAAAACCATAAAGCAGGAGGGCGCGTTTTTTCCGCTTCCAGCGGATGCGGACACGGGTCGTTCGAATCTCCCGCTCCGTTTCCGAATGCTTGCCGGGGCTTTCGGGGGGGATCGCATAGCGGAACTGCAAAAACCGATAACCGCACTCCCGGCAGCGATACGGATAATAGCCGATCCAGCTCCCTAGACGCTCCACGACGCCCTTACGATGAGAACGGTGCGCGTGATCGGCTTTGCACCTTGGACACAGCATGAAAACGGACTTTCAGGCCTCCATTTTAGTTCAATTCCGATTGCGGCGTCGCTTATATCAATTCCGCTCAGCGCGCCGCGGGATTGCCCTTCCCCTGGGGTATAGGTCTCTTATACAGTATCGATAAATTATACGGTAGTGCTATCTTATACCGTCTTACTTTCTGGTACGGTATGCACGTGCCGGATCTTTACTTTCTGGTACGGTAGGCCGAACAAAAAGGCGCATCGGCCGGTCGAATTTGGGCATTTGCCCAAATTCGCAGAAGACGCAGGTTTAGAATCAGCATGTTACAGACCAGGATTTGGGCGTTTTGCCCAAAATCGTATCCGAAAAAGGCCGGTTTTTAAACGGCTGGCTAAAGCGAAACTCCCGTTCCGCCGACGTATTGTCGTATGGCGCTGTGCGGATACCGGATGCTCTTGCTGGCGAATTGCGCGATTCTAGCCGCGGGTGCGGGACGAAGAGAACCCGTGCCGCTGTTCTTTCTGGCGAACCATGGCCAAGCGCCTCCGGCGGTCCGCTTTATGGCAAAGGCCCCCGGGTTGACGGCCTATTTCTCCCCCGGCGAAGTGTTGTTCCGCATGGCGGGCAAAACCCTCCGCATGCACTTCGAGGGGGCCGTTCGCGCTTCCCGGCTGGAAGCCGGAAACCGCCTCCCCGGAGCGGCGAATTTCTTGACTGGGCCGAAGGACCGATGGCTGCTGGCGCAGCCCTTGTACGCGGGCGTCGTATATCGGAATCTCTATCCGGGAATCGACATGCTTTACGGGGGCGCCGGACCAAACCTGAAGTCCGAGTTCGTAGTGGCTCCGCGGGCGGACCTTTCGGCCATTCATGTACGGTATCTCGGCGGCGGCAAACTGCGCATCGGAGAGGATGGCAGTCTGGCGATCCTGACCGGCGCCGAGGAGTTTCGCGAAGAGGCGCCCATCGTATACCAGGAACGCGATGGCCGGCGCGTTGCCGTGGATGCGCGGTTCGTCCTGACGGGTGAAACCGTGAGTTTCGCGATCGGCAAGTACGATGCATCGCTGCCTTTGATTATCGATCCGGCGATCTCCTACAGTACGCTCCTGGGCGGGTCGGGCCCCGATGCGGCGAACGCCTTGGCGGTAGACTCGACGGGAGCGGCGTATCTTGCGGGCTTCACCGCGTCTTACAACCTGCCCACCGCCAATCCCGTGCAGAATTTCAACGCCGGGGGCGACGATGCTTTTGTCGCGAAACTGAACCCCGCGGGCACCGCGCTGGTCTATTGCACCTACCTCGGCGGCTTTGGCAACGACCAAGCGTACGGAATTGCGGTGGACGCCTCCGGGGCAGCCTATGTCACGGGATCGACAACATCGCAAGACTTCCCAGTGGTCGATCCGCTGCAGTCGCAGCTCGCGGGCAACAAAAACGCGTTTGTCCTGAAATTGTCCGCCGCCGGCAACAGCTTGGCGTACAGCACGTATCTCGGTGGAAGCGCGTCGGATTCCGGCAATGGAATTGCCGTGGATGAGGCCGGGGCCGCCTATGTTGTAGGAGACGCGACGTCCCTGAAATTCCCGGCGAGCGGCTGGCAGAAAGCCAATCGCGGAGGCCAGGACGCTTTCGTCGCCAAGTTGTCCGCCGATGGGAGCCGCCTGATATACAGCACTTATCTAGGCGGGTCGAATACCGATCACGGCGCCGCGATCGCCGTGGACACGACAGGGACCGCCTGGGTGGCGGGGTCGACCTGGTCGGCCGATTTCCCGGTGGCGGACGCATTTCAAAGCGCTTCCGGCGGCGGCCAGGACGCGTTTGTGACCCGGCTCGCGGCCGATGGGAATTCGCTGTTATTTAGCTCCTATTTGGGCGGGAGCGGCGGCTCGCTCGGCTACCCTGAGGCAGCCCAGGCGATCGCTTTGGACTGGCAGGGGAACGCTTATCTCGCGGGAGTCACCAGTTCGGTGAACTTTCCCCTGCTGAACCCGCTGCAATCGTCGCTCAATGGGACGGTGGACGCTTTTGTGACGAAAGTGAATGCTTCCGGAACCTTAGCTTACAGCACCTACCTGGGGGGCTCCGGAATGGATGTCGCCAATGCGATCGCGGTGGATTCGAGCGGCGCGGCATACGTTGCGGGCTACACCTACTCTACGGATCTGCCCGTCGCCAATGCGTTTCAAAGTTCCAACGCTGGAGATTGCGACGCATTTCTGGCCAGAATAAGCGCCACGGGGACCTTGGGCTACTTGACCTATCTCGGAGGAAACGGCGCCGACACCGCCACGGCCGTGGCGGTGTCGTCGGCAAACGTCTATGTGGCGGGTTGGACCCTCTCCACCAACTTTCCGCTGCGGAACCCTTATCAATCCGTCGACGCCGACAATTATGGAGCGTTCCTGACGGAAGTGGACTCCGGTTCGCCGCCCGTCAACCAAGGGGTAACGCCGAATTCGGGAGGCGGCGCCTCGCAGACGTTCGGCTTTCAGTTTACCGATCCCAGCGGCGTAACGGACCTGACGACCGTATCGGTATTGTTCAATTCGACGCCTAACGTCGCAAATGGGTGTGCGGTGGTCTATAACCGAGCCGCAAACACCTTGTCCTTACTGACGGACGCGGGAGGCCCGCCGGCGGGAACGCTTACCCCCGGCAGCGGCATGAAGCAGAACAGCCAGTGTTTCCTGAGCGGCGCCGGATCGAGCGTGTCGGCGGCAGGGAATGTCTTGACCCTGAATCTGGCGATCTCATTTCTGCCGCCGATGGCCGGCGTCACGAACATTTACATGCAATCGGCCAACTTGAGTGCTGCGACGGGCTGGGGACTCAGTGGGAACTGGACGGTCCCGGCGATGATCGTCAGCCCTCCCAACCAGTCCACGCTGCCTGGCGCCAGCGTGGCTTTTCAATGGACGGGCATCGGCAGTTTTATTGAATGCACGCTTTCCGTCAGCGGCATCGCACCAGGGGGGACGGACATTTTTGGCGGCGTTCTGGGAGCCGGTACGTCGCGACTCCTGACAAACCTGCCCCTGAATGGCGGATTGATCTATGCGCGCATCGGTTCGAAGACCAGTTCCGGCTGGCTATATATCGATTACACCTATATAGCCGCAATCCCGATTGCCGCTGCGCTTACGAACCCGCTAAACGGCGCCACCCTGCCCGGCTCCACCGTGACCTTCCAATGGTCCGCTGGGGCGGGGAATTCCCAATACTGGCTTTACGTCAGCAAGGTGGCTCCCGGCGGGGGCGATCTTGACAGTATCAACGCCGGCGTCCAAACGGCATCGACGGTGACGAACCTGCCCCTCGACGGCAGCACAATTTACGTGCGCCTGTCGTCGCTGATGAGCGGCGCCTGGCAGTACGCCGATTACAGTTTTACGGCCGAAGGTTCACCGGTTGCCGCCATGATTAGCCCCGCTAATGGCGCCACCCTGCCCGGTTCTACCGTGACCTTCCAATGGTCCGCCGGGATTGGCGTCTCCCAATACTGGCTCTACGTCAGCAATTTGGCTCCAGGCGGAAAAGAGATCTACAGCGGCAGCCAGGGAACCAACACATCGACAACGCTTACAGGCTTACCCACCGGCGGCAGCACGGTCTATGTTCGTCTCTGGTCGGAAATCGGCTCCGCCTGGAAATTCCTGGATTACGGCTACCAAAGCGCCGCGGCTCTTATCCAGATCGCGCCGCCCACGAATTCCGCCTCGCTGGCAGCCTATCTTGCCGCTACTCCGTCCGCTGCTTTTGACTTTTCCTCCTTCCCCGAGTACAACTTTTACACCCCGCCCACAGCGACTCAGCTCACCGACGGCGTTCTGGGCCTCACTTTCAACGCCGCGATGTCCAGGTTTACGGTTCCCGACGCCTGGGGCTGGGCCGTATCCCCCAACTCGCAACGCGTGGACGCCAATGCCCTCTTGCCGATAGTCGATCCATACAACGCCCTTTTCAATCCAACGCTTGCATGGAATACGCAAACCAATTGGTTCGGTCTCCCCAATCTCACCATTACTCTTTCCCAGCCGGTGTGGACATTCGGCTTCGAGGCGTTGCCTGACGATCTCGGCACGATCGCCGCGACCTTCTACACGACATCTTCGGGATCCTTAACCATCAGGATGAACGGCATGTCCTATCCCCAATCCAGGGTCTTCGCGGCCACGGGAGCTCCGATCGTGAAGGTAGTCATAGCGCTCACGAACGCCGACGGCCCTGACTTCGCGGTCGGCGCGTTCCGGTATGCGCTTTCGAGCGCTGTCTCGCCGGATCTCTCACAGGTTTCGGATCTCTCCAAGACCGCCACTCCTTCGCCGGCGGTCATGATCAGCCCCGCCGCCGGCGCTACCCTGCCCGGTTCCACCGTTACCTTCCGGTGGTCCGGCGGGGTTGGGGTTTCCGAATATTGGCTTTACCTCAGCAAGATAGCGCCAGGCGGTAAAGAGATCTATAGCAGCGCGCTGGGATCGAATACGTCGATGACCTTTACAACCCTGCCCACCGATGGCAGCACACTCTATGTGCGCTTATGGTCGCAGATTGGCGTCGTCTGGCAGTACGCCGATTACAGCTACAAAACCGCGGGCATACGCTAGTAGCTGTCCGAGGCCTATTCTTCTTTGTTTTGTGATTACAGTACCGTATACAAAGCTTATACCGTATTAGCTAACGTTACCGTGTTACTTTCAAGTACGGTGTGGAAATGGGGTGTGGGCATCTCCAGTTTCACCCAGGGTAGCGCCGGAAGCATCCGTCAGCAGTTCGACCCCTCGGGTTCTTCTGACCCACAGCAATCCGGCCGATTGACGCCTGGCCCAAATCGCATTGGTCGAATAAACGCAGTACTGTTTGCCTTCCCTGCTGGCGGAATCCTCCGCTGCGACCACTTCAATCGCGAGTTTCCTCTCCAGGCTGCGCAAGTTCGCCTTCACGGTCACCCAACTCAGCCTGACCAGACCGGCTAGCCGGTCATAACCGATCCGAACGGTCCGGTTGGCTTCGGGATCTTCCCCTTCGGGCGCGCCGATTTTCCACAGTGTTCGATAAACCTCCTGCTCCGCCAGCGAGTGACCGTCCTCAACCCCTCGGGCCCTTTTTACTCGCCACCGTCTGCTGTCCTGAAATGACTGAGTTGGTACGGTATCAGTTTTCGCTACGGTAACAGGTTCATGTACGGTGCTGGTTTTACGTTCTTGTACGGAGGTTGTTTCTTTTACCGTATTCGACTCTACTACCGTATCGGATACGATGACATCCGGCAGTGCGGGCAGCGTCGAAGCGGCAGGTTCGGTCTCGGCAGCGTCGAGGAACGACACAAAGCCGGACATGCCGGCATTGCCCATGATCTCCTCGTAGCTGATTGGCTTAAGCTCTGGCCGGGTTGACGGCTTCTTGGCTTTCGTCCTGGTCCTTGCCTGGTTGTCCATTGAGCAGATTCGATAATTCCTCGAACGCCACGTTGTAGTCCTCAAGGGCCTTGGAGCGGAGTTCGAAGTCGGCTAGAAATCTCTTTGCCCGGTTGCATTTCGTTACCGTCGTATCGGTGCGGATTCCGTGCAGCATAGGAATCCTGGTGCGCACCGAGAGGTCCTTCAGCGATTCCATGACGACCTCGGTGATTTGCAGCCGCCGGTCGACCATCACGGGCAGCAGCGCCACGGGTTGAATCTCGATTCCGATCAGGGAACTCAGCATCCTCGCCGTCTCGATACTGGCGGCGGCGCCTTGCAGGCTGAGCGGATCCATGCTGACGGGAATCAGCAGGGATTTCCCGTATACCATGGCGCAGGTCTGCAACAGGTTGATCGAAGGCGCCACGTCAATCAGCACGGCGTCGTAGCCCTTCTCGACCTGGGTAAATAGGTTGTTGAAGACAAATTCCCGCGCCACCTGGCCCATCAGGTGGCCTTCGGTCTTCACGGTTTCGCGGTTCCCGCACAAAACGTCCACTCCTGGGCAGGCCTCCACAATGCAATCCTTAAACAAATGGTTGTAGACGACAAAATCGTGTAAGTACTTTGCTGGCTTCAGCCCCAGAACTGTTCCTATGGATCCCTGGGGGTCGGTATCGATGACCAAAACCCGGTGGCCCCGGTCCGCCAAATAGCGCGAAAAATTCGCCACCGTGGTGGTTTTGGCGACGCCGCCGCGCTGGTTTGAGATTACTAACCGAATCACTTAGCGCCATCCCTCTCTTGCAATAACCGCCGTACAGCCTCGATATCCTCCAGAGTCCATTGACGATACCCATTGGAGGGATTGCGTTGCGGCTCCGCAATGAACTCCTTCTGAAGCCAGTTCTTAAGGGTCCTTTTCGTCACTCTGAGAATATCGGCCACTTCGGCGGTACGTAAGTAGGGTATCGACGCAAGATTCCTGTTCGGCATGCGAAAAACGATGATACGATGCTTTTTGACTGGAGGTCAAGACAAAACGGATAAAGTGGGGAAAGCGTATCAGTGTAAGGCTTAATTCTTATATTGTATACCGTAGTAGTAAACTATACCGTACAAATACCTTATACCGTTAAGGTTCCGTACTTCAACGTAAGGAGCTATTCGGAGGAGCCGCTCCTCCTGCCCGCTCTCAAATATCGAGGCTCATGCCTAGCACTCGTACTACAACGTAAAATATGCCGTACCTCAAAGGAAGATCCCCGTACTGGAACGTAAACCTGTCCGTACTCCAACGTAAGACTTCCCGTACTTCAACGTAACGAAATGCCATATAAGACGCGCTGTTTCAATACCTTACGAGATGTCATAGGTTTTATATGTTTGTGTTCATAGTATTTACATACAACATTCACAATCGTTCTTGTCTTGCTGCATGCCCTATGGCACGATGCCTACAGACCTAAACTCCATGCGCCAGCCACGTTCCCGTCATCAGCAACTACTCCTTCCCAATCCTTCGGCCGCACCTCGAACGATCGTGCGGGTGGAGAAGAATCTAAATACATTTGGCTTCTTCACGCCGTCCAGTAAACGCTTGCGCACTTTGTCGAAGACCGTCACGCTTCAGGTTCGCACCGACGACGGACAGCGCGTGCAGGCTAAAGCTACGATTTATCCGGCCGCGGAGCTCGGTTTGCCCACAACAGCCGATCAGGATAAGTACTTTGCTTTTCAGAAGATCATTGAGCAGATTCGGAAGCGGGATGGGCTGGTTGTGAACCCGGTGCGTTTCTCCTCCGCGGCTATGATTGAGACGCTTAGAATGACCGACGGGGGCCGCAACTACCGCGAAATCTGGGAGTGGCTAAGGCGAATGACGCTCACCGGCGTCGAATCGGAAGGCGTTGTATACTTCGCCGGACGGAAAAAGTACGCCCGCGATGTATTTCATGTTTTCCAGCGGTCGGTTGCGATGGGCGAGGTTCTCGAGGACGGCGCAATAGCCGAGGAAAACTACGTTTGGCTGAGCGAATGGCAACTCGAGAATGTCAATAACCGGCACACGCTGCCGATCGACTACGACGTTTATCGAACACTCCAGTTGCACATCGCCAAGGCCCTGGTGCCGCTGCTGCAGATCTGGTTCTACGCGAGCCGCCGCGAACAATGCGCCGAAAGGAAGTATTCGGACCTGTGCTTATTGCTGGGTCTCCAGTGTTTTAAGGCCCTGTCACGCATTAAACAACAGTTTGGACCAAGCCTCGACGATCTCAAAGAGAAGGGGTTCCTGTGGAGCTGGGATGTGACCAAAACCACCGACGAATCGGATTACAAACTCTGTCTGTGGGCTGGCAGCGCATTCGTGAGCGCGGCGGACATACGCGCGGCGGAGAATCCGGAGAGGGCGATTTTGCTCACCGCCAGGCAAGGCGAGGTTTTAAGGGCGCTTGTGGAGCGGGGCGTTCGCGAGGACCGCGCCCGCCAACTTCTCATCGACTTACCGGAAGAACAACCGGCGCTCGACCAGATCGAATGGGGCGATATGGAGGTAAAGCGGAAGGAGCGCACCCGGGAGCCGATCCAGAATCCACCGGGGTTTTACGTATACCTGCTGACGTGCAATTATCCCGTGCCGGCGAGCTTTGAGACCACGCATAAACGCATGCTGCGCGAGCAGGCTCAGCAGCGCGATATGGAAACTCGCGCTCGCGAAGCGCAGCAAGAACTTGAGACCTACGAACAGCGCGAACGCTACGAAGCCTTTCTAATAGCCGAGACCGACTCCCACATGAAGAACAAAATGGCGCAATCCGCCATCGGCCAGCGTGTTCGAGACCACATGGCGCGCATTCAGGAAGGCGCCCCACAATACCGCTGGCCGGAACCGACGCTTCGCGGATTCGCCTTGCGAAAACTACGCGAGGAAGTGGCCACGGAGCTCGATCTTCCCAGTTTCGAAGAGTTCACGCGCCGGAAAGTGGAAACCCTGTTCTGAACGCGCCAGATCCGCGGCGGTTCGCCAGCGTGGCGATAAGCTGAAATGCCTATGACATCCATCGCAGTCTCTCTCGCCGCGCGGCGGGCCTACGCCGAACGTATTGGGAACGAAGGCGGGCAAGCGCCCTGGTGGGACATTGTGGTCCTCACGGCGAGTTCCCAACGGCAGGCCGATTGGTATGGCGATGAGATCGCCCGCCGACGGAGCCAGGGCAAGATTCCTCCGGCGCTGTATCTGGTGGCGCCAGACCCCTCCGGCCGGCGCGTTGGAAGCGGCGGCGCTACGCTGAACGCCCTATGTGCGCTGGAGCCTCAGTTGGCGCGCGGATGGCGGGACTCCCGCGTCCTGATCGTGCATTCCGGCGGAGATGCGCGGCGCCTTCCGCAGTATTCGATTTCGGGCAAGCTGTTCGGGCCGTTGCCGGTGAAGACGCCGTGGGGCGATGTCAGCACCGTCTTCGACGAATTCCTGGCGCTTTCCTGCGGCTGGGTTGAGCGGCTGCCATCGGGGCTGGTGGTGGCATCCGGCGACGTGGTGCTCACCTTCGATGCGGGCGCACTGAACTGGTCGCGGTCCGGCGCAACGGGCGTGGCGCTCCGGCAGCCTGTCGAGGTCGGCTCGCAGCACGGGGTCTATATTGCCGACCCCGGAGGGCGCGTGTACGCCTTCCTGCAAAAGCCGACGGCGGCTGAGATTGCCGCGGCCGGAGGCATGCTGGCGGGCGGGATGGTCGCCGTGGACAGCGGGCTGATCCGCTTCGATCCGGATATCGCGGCGCGTCTGGCCAAGTTGGGCGCCGACGCGGGCGCCGACGTCCCGTTCATGGATCTGTACCGGCATTTCACCCTGGCCTTGAGCGGGCAATGGAAGCTTAGCGAAGACGAGCACTGGGCGATCCGCGAGTTGCACGCCACCCTGGCCGGCCAGCCTTTTTGGTGCTCGGTTCTGGACGGCGATTTCACCCACGTAGGCGCCACCCAGGCGTTCCATAAACTCCTCACCGGCGATACCAGTTTCAGCCGCCTTTACGAAGCGCGCCAGCGGATTGAAATCGCCGGCCCTGAAGGCGTCCGCTCCGCGGGCATCATCGTCGATAGCGTGCTGGCGCCCGGCAGCGAATTGGGAGTCGACGCAGTTGCCATTGAATGCGACCTCAAGGCGCCCGTCACCATCGGGCGGGGCGCCATCCTGCATGGCGCCTGGGGCTTGAGTGAAGCCGTCGAAGTCCCAGACGCCACAGTTGTTCATCAGATCCCCGTGGCGATGCCCGGACAGCCACCCGGCGTAGTGGTTCGGGTTTATGGCGTAGAGGACGATCCGAAGTCCGCAGACTGGTTCGGCCACCCGCTGGCAGAGCATCTCGCCCGGCTCGGGCTGGACGCGGAAGCCGTCTGGCCAGGCGTCCCGCATCTGGAACGCATTCTCTGGAACGCGGAACTGTTCCCGGTTGGGCCAGTGGCGGATGCGTGGCGCGCGGCTCGCTGGCTGATCGGCTCGGCTGGCGGGTATTCGGCGGAGGAGTGGAGGCGAACGCCCCGTCTCTCCCTGGCCGGCAGCGCGCAGTGGGCCGACCGGCGGTGCGCGTCCGAACTGCACCTGCGGCGCATGCACTCGGCGTGGGAGAGGACGGCGGTCTCTCTGGCGCGCAGGGGCGCGGATATTGGCCCGTTGCTGGCCAACGCTCCCGGAGTTCTGCCGCTAGCCGTTGCGGGGCGCGAGGTGGAGGCCGAAGCCGCGCGGATGCCGGAGGGCTCGGCCACCACGGCGGCCAGCCACTATTACCGGGCCTCGCTGTTTTTTGCCAAGGCCGGCCTGTTGGAGGAAGCCGACCGCTTGCAAGCGGCGGCCTTTGAGCGCGTGCGGGACGCGGTAAACGCCGGGGCGGCGGATCGCGGGGCTTGGGGGCCGCTTGGAGAATGGGCCTGCGATGAGGTGTCCGTTGAGGCGCCGCCGCGCATCGATCTCGGCGGCGGCTGGTCCGACACGCCGCCCTTC
>Ga0182013_10004199_pt1 | contig 17461 bp, 16 predicted proteins | sample 612S2MmetaG_FD_120487 | JGI IMG/M metagenome (GOLD analysis project Ga0182013, IMG submission 120487) | Permafrost microbial communities from Stordalen Mire, Sweden - 612S2M metaG | ecosystem: Environmental > Terrestrial > Soil > Wetlands > Permafrost | place: Sweden: Stordalen | collected...
CGCGAATTTCCCCAATGACTGGCGCCGGCAGTTTGCTTCGTGTCGCCCTGTTCACACCGCTGCCGCCAGCCCGCACCGGAACGGCAGACTACGCCGCTTCCTTAATCGAAGAACTCAACAAGCTCGTCAAGCTGGATGTTTTCAGTTCTGTCCCCGCGGGATTCACTGCCACCCGATATGACGCAGTCGTCTATCAGATTGCCAACAACCCCTGGCACGCCGCGATCTATCGTCTGGCGCTTCAACAACCCGGCATCGTCACACTGCATGATGCCAATCTGCACGATCTGATTCGCGGTATGACCCTCGACAGGGGTGACGAACCGGCATACCTGAAAGAGGTCATGTACGAGATCTTCGGACAGGACGCGCCCGAACCGGAAAAAAGACACAGCCCCGCCACAGTGCTGCAGCCGCGCACCTTCACCATGCTGCGGCGCGTGCTGAACACAAGCTCGGCCTGCATTACGCATAGCCATCATGCTGAACGCGAGGTTTACCTTAAGGGCTTTGTGGGGCCGACTGCAGTGATCCCCCACGGCGCGACCCCCAGGAATCTGTCAGCGATCGAATGCCGAAAATCTCTGAGCCTCCAGACCGAAGGACCTGTCATCGGCCTGTTCGGATATCAGCGCCCGGACAAGTGGGCGATTTCGTGTATGCGCGCGTTTGCCGAATTCGCACGATCGATTCCCGGCGCCGCTCTTTTGATCGCAGGAGAAGCTCATCCCGAGGTTCAGATCGACGCGTTGAGCCGGCAATTGAAGATCGAAGATAAAGTCCGGATCGCCGGTTTTCAGGACAATCTCGCCTGCCTCGATGCCTGCATGGGCGCCTGCGATGTTGTGCTTAATCTCCGGCATCCTGCCTTCGGAGAAACCTCCGGTACTATGATGCGCGCCTTCGGGCTCGGCCGCACCGTGATTGTTTCCGACACCGGCGCATGCCGCGAACTGCCGGACGACATCTGCCTGAAGATACCGCCCGACATCCATGAAGAAGCCGTTCTGAGGGAGTGTCTGAAGTGGCTCTTTGATGACCCGGCGCGCACGCGCGAAATCGGAATGCGCGCCCAGGAATGGGTTGCTGCACAGTGCTCCTGGCCTCGCGCCGCCCAAATGTACAAGGACTTCATCGAGTCGGTTGCGAGAGCGCCGATCCGCGCTCCGCGCCGCGCCGGGCTGGCCGAAAACCTCGACAAATGGAACATAGCGGGCGCTCGCGACTACTTCAACGGTCACCGGGAACGGCTGGTTCGAACCCTCCAGCTCATCCCCCCCGCGACTGGTGCTGAAAGCATCCTCGAGATCGGATGCTACATGCAGATCACTCCGGTGCTGGCCAAATCCCTTGAATATTCGCGGGTGCGCGGATGCCATTTGGGGAAAGCGGGTACATCGCACCAGTCATCCGCCATGTCATCGGATGGCGAAACGTTCGAATGTACGATCGATCTGTTCGATGCCGAAACGGATCCCTTCCCTTATCCGGATCTTTCGTTCAGCACGGTAGTGTGTGGAGAGGTTCTGGAACACCTCGAACACGATCCCGTCCACATGATGATGGAAATTCATCGGATCTTGAAACCCGAAGGAATTCTCGTACTCACGACGCCTAATATTGTCTCGCAGCGAGCGGTGGCGAACGTCTTGAAGGGCACCCATCCGGCGTCTTTCAATCGCTATACGCGGCCGCAGCCTGGCGGAATTCATCCCCCTGGTCATTCGCGCGAATGTACACCTGACGAGATCCGTTTACTCCTGTCGGATTGCGGGTTTATCCCGCTCCGAATTGAGACGGGATCGTATTCCGCGGCGGCGGAGAGCCATCCGGCAATCGGACGAATGATGGAACGATCCGGTTTTCCGATGGAACTCCGCGGAGATTGCATCTACGCTGTCGCCCGCAAGGAAACCTTGCCGCGGAAACGTTTTCCTGGCTGGTTATACGGAGAATAGATTATACGGGGAGTAGTGGGCTAACCGGCGGTGGCATGACTAAGCAGCGCGGGTTTCACCTCCGCATTTGTTCCTAAGTTTTTGCATTCTCTTTCCAGCTCATCGGCTACTTCCCGCGCGTAGATCAAAAAATGGTGCGCCGACAAGAGCACCATGATTCCCATCCACATCCTGGTGTCGTCACGGACATACTTCCGGATCAGAGTCCCAAGAAACTTCCAATAAGCCTTCCTATAGCCCGAACGAACCCCTTGTGTCCACATGGAAGCAAGCAGGAGGCGGAGGTTGTAAGCCAGCGGCAGTGCTGGCGCTTTCTGCGCTGGCCGGGTCTTCCAGACTTCCAGTGAACGAAGCGCGCGATCGAAAAATGCCTTCGGCTCATACAGCCCGAACAGCAGCCTGCTCAGGCCTCCGAGCAGCACGGGCAAAGGCAAGGTCGTCCTGAAATTGGGTGCGCTGAAGTTGGTGATAGCCAGACTGCCTTCGATCAGCCGGCCTTCCTTTTTCATCCGGTCGTAAAGAGCCGTGGTGGGCGGCGCCTGCAGAACTCCCGCCATGGCCCACGTTATCGCGGCCTTTTCTATAAAATCGCGTTGGCGCTCAAAGATGTCTTCATCGTCGGAATCGAAGCCGACAATGAAGCCTGCAAGCACCCAAAGTCCGTTTTCCTGAATCACACGAACCTGCTGGAGGCTGTCCTTGCGCAGATTCTGGAATTTCTTCGATTCCTTCAGAGCATCGGCCGAAGGCGATTCGATGCCGATAAAAACGTACATGAAGTTCGCCTGCACCATGGCCGCCATCAGGTCGGGCCGGTCCGCAAGATCGATTGAGGCTTCGGTGTAGAACGAAAACGGGCGGCCATGCTTGTCACCCCAGACGCCCAGATCGATCGCCAGTTGCAGGGCGTGTTTGGAATTGCCGATGAAGTTATCGTCGACGATGAAGACTTCGTTGCGCCATCCGAGTTTGCGAAGTAAGTCGAGTTCAGCAATCAATTGCGCCGAAGATTTCATCCGCGGCTTGCGCCCATAGATCGTAATAATGTCGCAGAATTCGCACTGGAAGGGACACCCGCGCGAGAACTGGACCGGCATCGACGTGTACATGTTTCGGCGGAGCAGATCGAAACGGGGAATCGGGCTGCGCGACATATCCGGCTTGTCGGCGACACGATAAACCGCCTGCGCGGTGCCTTGTTCGAGGCAGCGCGCGATGTCGGCGAAAACCTCCTCGGCTTCCCCTGCCATCACGTGGTCGGCTTCGACCTGGACTGCCTCCGGCTCGCTGCTTGCCCAGGGCCCGCCAATAAACGTCCGTGTGCCCAGTGTCCTTGCGCGCCGGAGGATGTCCACGGCATCGGCTCTCTGGGCATGCATGGCGCTGACCAGAACGAGATCCGCGCTGCGGAGATCTTCATCGGTGATTTCGTCGAATGCATGATCGAGCAGCCGCAAAGTCCATTCAGGCGGACAAAGCGCGGCGACTGTTATGAGACCCAAAGGAGGAGTCATCGCCGCTTCCGGCAGCATTTGAAGGACGCCTTCGAAACCCCAGAAAGACGGCGGGAATCGTGGCCATACAAGCAATGCCTTCAGACTCGGGCCGAGCGGAGGGAACGCTCCCCGCGGCTGTCGAGGCTGCCCGTCGGGCAAAACGGAGAACGCCAGTGGCATGGCTTATTCTCCACCCAAAACGGTTCAGCCGGGTAATATAGTTTTTAGGTTCTGAAATCTTATCCGGCTGATTGTTTTGATTGAAAGTTAAATTATTGATTTTAAAGATGCTTAGATAGATTAAGAGAAGGTCAAACTGAGCTTTTAGAAGTTTTTAGATCTCCCAAACAAGCCCGGTGTTAGACTGCGGTTGGACCGTAGCCCCTGAACTGGCCCGATCCCCCAGACCGCGTCGTCCAAATCTCTCGAGTCCCGCTAAAACAGGAAGCCCCGCAGCATCCTCCGGGATAAAAACAGACATCTGTTGACCGAATTTTATGGACCTGGCACTCGTCGGAAACACAACTCTCCGGGCCGCGATCAAGCGAAACCTGGTAAGCTTCCCGTCTCAAATCCCTCCTTTCATGAAGCGCGGAGAACTTCAGGAAAGAATCGTCCAGCTGTATTTCGTGCGCGGCTGGCGGATGAGGATGATCGGCGAGCGTTACGGCCTCAGTAAATCAGCCGTCCGGAAGCTGCTCTCCGAGTGGCGTATCCGCGCGATCGCGGCCGGGTACATCCAGGACATTCACCCCGATGTTCTTGCCGTGCTCGCCAGCATGGAAAAGGCCTGGCAGCAGGAGGTTTTTGGGGATCCCGGATCCGATCCGGATGACTTCGAGTTCTCCTGGGATCTGGTTTCACCGGCGCAACCCGTGAGCACTATCTCAACTGCAGTTCACCTGTAAAACGCCATGGCTATTGGATCAAACTTTTATCCCGTCTCGCAGGGCCAGACACCCGTCCAGTCCTGCCGCACGGAAGGAAAACTCCTGATCGTAAGTGCGGATGCCACGATGCGGCGCTCCCTTCACGGCACGCTCTTTCACCTCGGCTTCGATATTGGCGAAGCGTCCAGCGCGGAGGAGGCCCTGGCGATTTGCCGGATTCTGCACTATGATGCGATCCTGATGGATGCGGCCGGGCTTCATGGTAAGACAACCATGGAAATGTACTCCGAGTTGCGCCTCCTTCACCCGCAAGTCGCCATTCTGACGCTCGGTGCGAATGACCATCAGGACGGATCCATCGAGGCCCTCGAAGCCGGTGCCGACGCCTGGCTAACCCGCTCGTTCCAGATGCGCGAGTTGACTGCAAGACTTCGCACCGTTCTGCACCGGACAGTGGGGGAGCCGCGAATCCCGCAGGCGGTCGTGATCGGAGAACTTTCCCTGAATCTCGCCCGGCGGCTGGTTCAGAAGTCCGGCAACCGGATCCACCTGACTCCCAAGGAATTTGAACTTCTCCATTGCCTGATGACGCACCCGGGAATCCCTGTTTCGTACAGCCGGCTGATTCACACTCTGTGGGGCGAGGATTATGCCACCCAGATGGACGGTCTGCGTACCCTGGTCCGGCAGTTGCGCAAGAAGATCGAGAATGACCCCGCCGCGCCGCGCTACATTCTCACGGAAAGCCGCATCGGTTATCGCTTCGCGGATCCGGAAGACTGGCTTGAGGACTCACTCGGAATCCCCCAGTGAGTCTTGCCCTGGTGGAGCAGGCGGTTTCGCCTGCTTTCATCGGGTACCTACCGGCCGCCCGTCACGATCGATACCTCCGCCGTAAACGTCCAGTCGAGATCTTTCGAATCGACCACAAAGTAATACTGGCGGGGATCGTCATTCACGTAACCGGTTCCTTCACCCGGCCCTTCGTGATTCACTAACTCCGCTATAGGGCGTCCGCTTACAGCGCTGTTTGCTGTCAGCACGAACTTGCCCTTGGTCCCCGGCGTCAGGTTGCTGGTCTTCCACCTTACGCGCCACTCGGCGATTCCCATGTCGATAGTGTCAGTTTGCAGCGAACCGCGCCCTGACCATGTTCCGATTTCCTTCCACACCACAACAACCGGTTTCGGCCTGCGAGGATTCAACTCATCGCAGGAACAAAGAGGAAGCGCGAGCGCAAAAGCGAAAATCGCGATCTTGAGGCGGGCAGGCAACTATCGACCATGATGATACACTCTGCTGCGTAGAATCATGCGGCGATCGATAGTGGGGCTTCTCATATTTGCCGGATTCACCATCGCGCAGGATCTGCCCCGTCCCTATCGCACCGTACGCGACTGGGGCGAACTTTCGCCGGGCATGAAATGGCCTGCGGTTACCGGAGTGGAACCGGCTCCCAATGGCGGCGTTTATGTGATTGAGCGCTGCTTTGAGAACTCATGCGCAGGGCGCACCGAGCCTCCGATTCTGCAATTCGACAAGGCAGGGAAGCTGGTGAAGAGTTGGGGCGGCGGCATGTTTGTCTTCCCGCACGGCACCTGCGTCGATTCGGAAGGCAACCTCTGGGTAACCGATGCACAGGGAAGAAACGGAAAAGGCCAGCAGGTTTTCAAATTCAGTCCTGACGGCAAGCTGTTGATGACCCTCGGCAAAGCGGGAGTGGCAGGAAGCGGACCAGATGCATTCAACCAGCCGACGGACGTGGTCGTGGCGCCCAACGGCGACATTTTTGTAGCCGACGGTCATCGCGGCAGCACCAACAATCGCATCGTGAAATTCTCCAAAGACGGAAAATTCATCAAGGAATGGGGAAAGAAGGGATCCGGTCCGGGCGAAATCAACGAGCCGCACACCATCGCTCTCGATTCACAAGGGCGTCTGTTTGTCGGTGATCGCGAGAACAACCGGATTCAGATTTTCGACCAGGATGGAAAGTTCCTGGCGGAATGGAAGCAGTTCGGCCGGCCCAGTGGAATTTTCATTACGAAAGATGACATCATTTATGTCGCCGATTCAGAATCGGGGCCGGATACGGGGGCAGGTGAACGGCCGGGCGTCAAAGGGATTCGCATCGGCAGCGCGCGAACCGGCCAGGTAACTGCGTTTATCGAAGACATGGAATCGACCACGCCGGACCACAGCGGTGCGGAGGGCGTCGGCGTCGACGCAAACGGAAATGTCTACGGCGCTGTAGTGCGGCGCAAGATGCTCGAGAAGCACATCCCGAAATGACTCACGCGCCGAGTTTGGTTGCCAGATCGATGATGCTGTTCGACACCACATCGAAATCACCAGGATTCGCCTTGTCAGCCCTGCCCCCCGGGCCGTATTCATCGGGGCGGTAAATGAAACCGGTTTGAAGGCCGAGCGCATGCGCCGCTTTTAAATCGCCGGAGTGAGCCGCGGCCATCATGGTCTCTTCCGGTTTCAGTCCGAGAATTTCGGCGGCCCCCAGATAGACTTCCCTATCCGGTTTGTAATGCCGAAAAAGCTCCGCTGAGAGAATCGCGTCCCAGGGCAAGCCAGCGAATTTTCCCATGTCCGTCAGCAGACCAACGTTGCCGTTGGAAAGCGGCGCGATGGTGAATTTCTTTTTAAGTCGGGTCAGGCCCGCGACGGAATCAGGCCATGGCTTTAGCCGATGCCAGACCTTGTTCCAGTGTTCTTTTTCTTGTTCGCTAAGTCCGGTGATTTTGAATTCAACTAAGAGCTCATCGAGGACCATGCGATGCAAATCGTCCAGCTTCGTCCAGGGAAGGTCGCCTTTGCGGACCTTTTCCATTGAAGGACCGTAGCCCGCACGCCAGCGATCGGCGAAATGGGCCCAGTCGATGTTGAGATTTTTGGCTTTGCCCCACTGCGCGCCCTCGGCGATGATGGAACCGCGCCAGTCCACAACCGTTCCGAAAGTGTCGAACACGATGGCCTTGGGCGCGCCGGTTGCGCCATTGACTCCCGGAATCGCTATAGCCGTCAGACCCATGCAGCCAGCTCGCAGAATATCCCGTCTTTTCATACCAGGAAGTATATAGCTACTCAGGTTTCGCGGGGAATTTAAACAGCACATAAGTAATGTGCTTCCCGGCGGGAACGAGAAAGCTGTGCGGAATGCCGGCTGGAATGTGGACAATATCGCCGGCAGCCAGCGGATGCAGTTGGCCGCCGTCGAGCTTTGTGCCCGTATATTCGCCCGTAACATCGCTGCCTTTCTTCCCGGCCATCCTGCCACCCAGCACGAGTGTTCCTTCGCCGCTCTGCACCATCACGACATCGACGATCTTGTCATGCTGCTCCGGAAAACCATCCGCATCCCGATAGAGCAGCCGGAACCGGTGATCGCCATAGTCCGCCAGAGTTTCGCGAGAGGAATGATCCGGACCGACATGCTTTGCCAAAGCGGCCTCGCGCTGTTTAATCTCAGCAGGAGACCAAATCGAAAAGGAAGACTCCCCGGCAACAATCCGAGGAAGAATCAAAAAAATCAGGATGGCCAAACGATACATGGCGCACATCCTATCAAATCTCGTGGCGCACGCACTTTTGCGTGTTGGCCAATGGCGAAGATGAAATGCAGACCCCGGACAAGAACACGATGCCTCTTCGCCAGTGGTCAAGAGACTCATCTCGATGCCTCCGCGAAGTTACCGCGAAAGCAACTGATCCAAATAACTCTTCAAAGCACCAAACGAAGGGATAGGAGCCACCTTCTCCCGCTTGCCCTTAGCCACAATAATGAGAGTAGGAGTCTGATTCAGCAAATCCTTGTATCCAGCTGACTGATCCGAAGCAATTCCAGCCTCCCGCCCACTGGTAACCAAACGGCGAACCTCCTGCATAACCCCAGGCGAAAGCACCTTCATGAGCTGGATATCGAAATTCCCGTTCTGAGCCCACTCCCGCTGCGTCTTAAATAACTGCATAACCGCAACCTCATAATTCCCCGTCTCCCCCGCCGCGTTCGCATAACGAGCGGCCAGAAAAGCGTAAGGATGTTGCGGCAAAGGAAAATCACGATGCATGATCCGAATCTTCCCGGTCTGCACATAGTTCGCCACCAGCAACGGATAGGTATTAACATAAAACTCCGCACAGGCGGGGCACTCATAATCCGAGTAAATCTCGAGAGTCACCGCAGCTGTCGGTGAACCAGAAAGTTTATAGCTGACACTAGCAGGCGTAGCAGAAGCCTTAGCGACAACACTATCTGCCGCGGCAGGTTTCAAACAGACCATACCCATAAACGGTTGCGCACAAGATCCCCGACTGGGCAAAGCGAGCAACAAAACGATACAGCCAAGCGAAGCGGCCAGGGCCCCGCCAATCCAGCTCCCTTTCCGACGCCGATCGCGTCCGCGCAAACGAGACAACGCTCTTGCCGCATTCGGCTTCCACACAACGCCCGGATCAAGGGCAGCGAGCCGGTCATCCACCCAAACATCGCCATTTGCGTCATGATTCAATTCAGGGTTCTCCATATCGCCTCACATATTCCTTTCTGAATTCCTTCTGAGCCCGCACAATCAAAGTCCCGATCGATGAGGGACTAAAATCGAGAGCCGATGCCAGTTCGTCATAACTGAATCCACTGGCCCGCAAAAGCAGTAGTTCCGCCTGCGCGGGATCAAGCGAAGTCAGAATCGAACGAACCTGTTCCTGTTCCTGCGTGACGGCGTGGAGTTGTTCCGGAGTCGGTGCATTTCGCCCCACATAAAGGAGCGCCTCAAACCGGCTCCGTCGAGCCCGCCGCCGTAGCTCATCCAGCCCTTGCCGGACTGCTGTTCGATAAACCCAGCCTCCGGCCAGCGCGCCGTGCGCTTGTGGAGTGCGCCAAAGTCTCCAGAAGACTTCGATTGCCAGATCCTCCGCATGCGACGGATCCTTGACAACACGCGCAATGACGCCAGCTACCCGGTTGTAGTGAACGTGGAAAAAGGCTTCAAAATTGAATGAGGTTTCATCGGTTCCTGCCACCTGTTCGACAACGTCCACAACACTTCAACGTTTGCCGACGGGATTTTGTGACAGAAATTTGCGGAAGTTCAAAGAGTTTTCAGAAAATCAAAATCGACGTTGCCGCCGGAAATCACCACACCGGCACTGGAAAAGCCGGGGGGCAGCTTGCCAAAAAGCACCGCCGCTAATGAAACCGCGCCGCTCGGCTCAACAACAATCTTTACCCGCTCCATCAAAAAACGCATCGTGGCGCGAATCTCGTCTTCGCTGACCAGCAGAATGCTTTCGACAAGCTTCTGAATCACTGGAAACGTGAGCTTCCCAGGACTGGGCGTCCGCAGACCATCCGCAATCGTATCCGGCGCCGGAATCGTCACCCGCTCACCCTTCGCCACAGACTGAAAGACGTCGCTCGCCCGCTCCGGCTCGACGCCGAATACACGAATACCCGACCGCATCGCCTTCGCAATTGTGGCGCTGCCCGAAAGCAAACCGCCACCGCCGACACAAACAACAAGAGCTTCCAGATCCGGAAAGTCCTCAAGAAGTTCCAGCGCCGCGGTTCCCTGCCCGGCCATGATCAGCGGATGATCGTAAGGCGGCACCACCGTTCCGCCAGTCTCCTGCCTAATCTTCGCGGCGATTGCTTCCCTGTCTTCACGGAAGCGATCGTACGTCACGATCTGCGCACCGAGCTCGCGGGTCGGCTCCATCTTGGAGCGCGGAGCATCCGCGGGCATAACGATCGTCGCCTGCGCCCCAACATACTTCGATGCAATTGCCACCGCCTGCGCATGATTTCCCGAAGAGAACGCAACAACTCCGCGCCGCAGATCTTCCGCCGGAATCGACAGGATCATGTTCGAGGCGCCTCGAATCTTGAACGCGCCGCCCCGCTGCAGGTTCTCGCATTTAAGGAAAACACGCATGCCCGCGCGCTGGTCGACACTGCGCGATGTCATCACGGGCGTGCGCCGTGCCAGAGGTTTGATGCGCTCCGCCGCTTCGCGGACCGACCGCTCGGAAATGGCCAGATCCACTTAGCGGGCCGTCTCGAATTCCATGGCGTGCTGGCGGTTGTGGCGAAGGCGATCCTGATATTCCTGATAAAGGGTCGCGAAGCCAGCCCAATAATATCCGCCAACAAATAAAGAGAGGAATGGAAGGGAAGCGAAATTATAAGTGCTAATCGCGAACCAGCACATATAAAGGAAGTAGCTTCCGCAAGCCAGCTCGAAATAAGGTAGCCAGCCGCTGCGGCGCTTGTACTTCTTCACAGCCAGGCGCTTCTGCTGATTTCCTTCAATCGCATATTTCGGCGTCCGGACAAAGCCGCTCTGGACTCCAAAAAGCGCTTCCAGTACTGCGCGCGTGTTGTTCAGCGTAAGCCCCACGCCGACGGCCATCAGCATCGGCAGCAACAGAATCGATCGCTTCCAGTTCTTCGGATGCAGTTCGCGCTGCGCAATCACATAGAAAGCCGACAAAGACCAGAACGAAGCCACGATCAGCGGGAAATCGAGCACCAGCATCTGCCACCAGCCCATGTAGAAACGAACAATCATCACGGGCAGCATCAGAGCCGAAACCACCACCATTCCCGGGTAGGCGATGTTCGGCGTCAGGTGCATGATGGCTTCAAACTTGGCGCTGGCCGGAATTTTGGCGCGAAGCACCGAAGGCAGAAGCTTCTTGGCGCACTGCGTCAGACCCTTAGCCCAGCGGAATTGCTGGACCTGGAAGCCGTGCATTTCCACGGGTAATTCCGATGGGCATTCCAGCCCCGGCATATAAACAAACTTCCAGCCCTTTAGCTGCGCCCGATAACTGAGATCGGAATCCTCGGTGAGCGTGTCATGCTGCCACCCGCCCGCATCGTCAATCATGGATTTGCGCAGAATACCGGCAGTGCCGTTGAAATTGAAAAAGTGCCCTGCCCGCGACCGTGCCCCGTGTTCCAGAATGAAATGCCCGTCAAGCAGTAACGCTTCCACTTCCGTGAGGAAGTTGAAATCCTTGTTCAGATAAGCCCAGCGCGTCTGCACAACGCCAACGTTGGGGTTAGCAAAGTGGTGAATCGTGCGCGTAAGAAATTCAACCGGCGGAATAAAGTCGGCATCGAATACTGCGACGAACTCCCCGGTAGCATTCTTCAGGCCCTCTTGAAGTGCGCCGGCTTTGAAGCCTTCGCGGTTATTCCGGTGAATGTATTCAATCGGGTGCCCGATGTTTTTGTACCGTTCACACAAAGCTTCAGCGAAGGCACTGGTATCGTCGGTCGAATCGTCGAGCACCTGAATCTGCAGCAGTTCACGCGGATACTCTACGCGCACAACTTCATCGATCAGGCGTTCCAGAACATACCGTTCGTTGTAGAGCGGCAGTTGAATCGTCACCCGCGGCAACTGCTCAAAGCGGGTTGGCGGCTCACCTGTAGCTTTTTGCCGGTATTTGAAATAAGTCTGAATAATCCGGAAGCGATGCAGTCCGTATACGGAAAGAATCGCCAGTATCGAAAAGTACGGGACCAGAATCGCCCAGTCGAACCAGGACAGTTGATGAATCCCGAAAAAGGTGTCGTCGAAAAATCCGCGCGTAATCCGATCCACTGTTGAAACAACAAGGAACGACGGCGGATATAGGAATACTGACATCGCAGATACGAAGTCTTTATTTTACACTGGCGGGGCCAACCGCCGCTGCTGTAGGCCCCGCCGGGTCGGCCCGCAATGATAGTAGTGATTCTATTGCTGCTGATTTGCCGGTGGCGGCGGCGCCATCGCTACGTCTTTGTCAGCACTGTAAAGTGCCACCTCGACCCGGCGGTTTTTGGCCTGTGCCGCTCTGGTTCTGGCTTCTTCGACCGGCTTCTGTTTTCCGAGGCCCACCATATGGATCCGGTAGATCGGAATATTGTGCTGTGCCACCAGATACTCCACCACCGCATCGGCGCGGCGCCGGCTTAGAGCCGCATTGTACTGCTCGCTGCCCGTCTGATCGGTAAATCCTTCAACGGCAACGAAGTATCGCTTGTAACTCTGCTGGTTCGCCACCATCTGATCAAGTTCCTGCCTGGCGTCCGGCATAAGTCTGTCGCTGTCGAACTTGAAATTGACGGTGGTTTCGGCTACCTGTTTGTAGTCGTCCAGATTGGCTACTGTGTTCTTCAGATCGCCGAGATCCCGGCCAATCTGATCGGCCTTGTTATTGGCGTCGTCGGCCCGGTTTCCAGCGGAAAGTGCACGTTCGTTAGTGGCGCTAAGGTCAGTCTCATCCTTTTCCAGCGAAGCTCTCGTTTGGTCGAGAGTTTGCTTTGTCTGGTCCAGAGACTGTTTAGTTTGATCAAGGTTCTGATTCGTTTGAGCGATCGCCTGACCCTGCTGATCAACTTTGCCATTTACGGGATCGACGGTCTTTTTTACGTAGGTCCTGGTTGCACATCCTGCAGTGAAGATAGTGCCACCGATTATGAGCGCGGTAAGAAAAGTATGTTTCATAAAGGCCTCCTCGGTTGGTCCTCCGCAGCAATTCCGGGGCCAGAATCGGGTTTCTGGGCTATACTGACGGCATAGCCCACTGCTCCGGTACCCGTTAAGGATAGACGCGCAGCCGGGAAAAATGAGCATGATGTAACGTACACTCGGGCAGGTTTGCGAGTGGATATTGGTCGAAACTGTTCGGATGAACCCTAACTGAGGTGGAATGAGTAAGGAAGACAGCATAGAAGTAACCGGAACCGTACTCGAGAAATTCCCGAGCGGTCTTTTTAGTGTGCAACTTGAGCATGAACGCGTCGTCCTGGCCCACTTGGCTGGCAGGCTACGGCGCAATCGTATCCGCGTCCTCGCCGGTGACAAAGTCACCCTCGAACTTTCCCCATACGACCTGACTAAAGGCCGCATTACTTTCCGCCACCGCTAAATTTTCCTTCTCCCGGCGTGAGATCTTTCCAGGTCGCGGGCACTTGATTTGAAGTCATGCTGAAATGCCTCTTCGTTTTCGGAACCCGTCCGGAGGCTATAAAGCTTTCTCCTGTCATCCTTCATATGAAGGCGCGGCCGCATGAATTCGAAGTTCGGGTGGCCGTCACGGCGCAACACCGGCAAATGCTCGATCAGGCCTTGGCCGCTTTTGATGTCGTTCCCGATTACGACCTGAACATAATGACGCACGGCCAGACTTTGGCCGGTCTTTCTTCACGGATTCTCGCTTCTCTGGAAAACACTTATGTGGAAGCAGAACCAGATATAGTTTTCGTGCAGGGCGACACCACAACTACCTTCTGCGCGGCGCTGGCAGCTTTTTATGCGCGGATCCCGGTCGGCCACATTGAAGCAGGACTTCGGACCGGCGATATTTCCCAACCCTTCCCCGAGGAGGCGAACCGCGTCCTCACCGGACGCCTCGCCGCAATTCATTTCGCGCCCACGGAATCCGCCCGCGCAAACCTGATCCGGGAAAACATCGCTCCCAGCTCCATCTTCGTCACCGGTAATTCCGGCATCGATGCCGTTCTCCACATCAGAAACCGATTGGTTTCCGGAGAGCTTGGGAGCCCCGACTGGGGTTTCCTGCACAGCCGGAAGCGGTTAATTCTAGTAACGGCCCACCGCCGTGAAAGTTTTGGCGGTGGTTTTGAGAGTATTTGCCGGGCGCTGCGGCGAATCGCCAGTCGCGACGATGTCCAGATAGTGTACCCGGTTCACCGCAATCCCAATGTCACAAGCCCGGTACAGCAATTTCTTGCAGACGCCCCGAACGTCCACCTGATTGAGCCGCTGGATTATGTTCCTTTTGTGGACCTGATGCGTCGCGCTTATCTGCTGCTGACTGATTCCGGCGGCATTCAAGAGGAAGGCCCGTCGCTCGGCAAACCCGTGATCGTTATGCGTGAAAAAACCGAGCGTCCGGAGGCAGTCGAGGCAGGAACTGTACGACTAGCAGGCACCGATGAAGAGGCAATCGTGCGCGAGGTTACGCAATTGCTGGACAACGATGAGGTCTACGATGCTATGTCGCGTGTTCACAATCCGTATGGAGACGGCCATGCTAGTGAGCGGATTGCCGCGGCCACTCAGTCGTATTTCGCGGGTCATTAAGTACGGTCACAGAGAAGGCGAATTTATTTCGCTTGCCAGGGCATGCTGAAAACAAACGACAATAAGGAGTCTCTGCGCTTTGGGAGGATTATCAAATGAACGGCAAACAAGCATCGCGCTCGTATAATCAGGGCAGCGATATGACTGAGCGTCCCAAAAATTCAACAGGAACAAGAACGCGGAAAACGATTATCGATCCGTCCCCGGACCTGACCTCTATTCTTTCATCGAAGGTCGTGGGCCAGCCCAACGTCATCAACGTAATCGTTCCCTACATCGAAATGTTCCAGGCGGGCCTTGCACCGGAAAATCGGCCAGTTGGCGTTTTCCTGCTGCTTGGACCCACCGGCACCGGCAAGACACGGACGGTGGAGGCGCTCGCTGAAGCGCTGCACGGCAGTTCGAAGAACATTCTTAAAATCGATTGCGGTGAGTTCCAGATGGAGCACGAGGTGGCCAAGCTCATCGGCGCGCCTCCCGGATATTTGGGGCACCGCGAGACCCAGCCCATGCTGTCGCAGCAAAAGCTGGCTAGCGTAACCAGCGATAACTGCGGACTTTCTCTGGTGTTGTTCGACGAAATCGAAAAGGCCGCGCCTTCCCTGACGCGACTGCTGCTGGGCGTGCTCGATCGCGGAATCCTGCGCCTCGGCGATAACTCGGTGGTGAACTTCGAAAAAAGCCTGGTCTTCCTGACCAGCAATCTCGGGGCGAAGGAAATGATGCGGGAGATCAACCCCGACTTTGGTTTCCAGTCCGCAGCCTCGAATAATCGCGAAGATTTGACCCAAAAGCTGCAGGGAATCGCGCTCGTCTCGGTCCGCAGGAAGTTTTCCCCCGAATTCATTAACCGCATCGATCATGTGATCACCTACCGGCCGCTCGATGCAGAATCGTTTGCCGCGATCACCGACCTCGAAATCGACCATCTTCAGAACCACGTAAATACTCGTCTGGGAACCCGCTGCTTCGGAATCGAAGTTCCGTTCGAAACCCGTCAGTGGCTCATTGAAAGAGGAACCAGCCCGGAGTATGGCGCGCGCGAACTGAAGCGGACCATCCACAAGCACCTCACACAACCGCTGGCGACCCTGGTCGCGAAAAATCAGATCGACCCGGGTACCCGGATTCGGGCGGAAATTCAACCCGATCAGGAAGGTTTGATCTTGCGAGCCGTGGGCACCGATGAAGTGTCCGCCCCGGCTCATCCCATTGTTCTGCTTGTAGACGATAATCGGGATCTGCTGCAATTTCTGGAACGCCTGATGGCAGAATCGGGCTGGGAGCTGATGGCTGCGGAGAGCGCGAGTGAGGCCCGCCGAATGGTAGCCAAAAGAAAGCCGAACGCGGCGCTACTCGATTACATGCTCCCCGACGGCAATGGCGTGGAACTGGCCCAGCAACTCAAACAGATAATTCCAAACCTGCAGGTCACGGTAATGACGGGATCCCTGCTGGCTCCGGAAGAAGAGGCGATCTGCGAGGAGCACGACTTCCCGGTGCTCAGAAAGCCCTTCCTTGCCACCGATGTGATGAATCAAATCCGCAGCCGGCTGGCCACGCGGGTCAGTGTCGCCAAGTAAACACTGGGTTTATACGACAGCGATTGACGATACGGTAAGCCGCGCGCTAGGATGGTTGAGCGGGGTGGAGCAGTCTGGTAGCTCGTTGGGCTCATAACCCAAAGGTCATAGGTTCAAATCCTATCCCCGCAACCAATCCCTTCAATTAGTTACGCGGATTTCTGAGCGTACCCCAAACTCCCGTTAACTCCCAATAGCAGAAATAGCCGGTTTTTCTTCCGGTTTACCGCCATTCAGGACCATCTCTACAACCCTGCTGTGAGCCTGACGCTTACTGTCCGTCATGGCCTTCCCATAAATGTTCATCGTGGTCTGGATGCTGGCATGACGCATCAACTCCTTTTGGACGGTGATGGGCGCCCCGGTATCGTCCAGCCACGACCGATAGCTGTGCCGGAACGTATGCCAGCCGATATCGCCATCGATTCCGGCCCCGACACCAGCTTTGCGAATGTGGTTCTTTTGAATCTCCTCCTGATGAAACGGCCTGCTCATAGCCGGGTTGGCGAACAACCACCCTTCCGGCGTTGAGACACACAGCGTCTTGTGCAGCATCAGGGCTTCGATCACCGCAGCGTCGAGCGGAACGCAATCCCGCGAGTACTCGGTCTTGACGTCACCGACCCTCCCGTGAACCACGCTCCGTTGAATCAGCAGCGTGAGCCCGGGGAAATCGAAATCCCGCCACTGAAGTGCAACGAGCTCGCTGACGCGCAGGCCCAGGCACCCGGCAATCAGCACCGTCGTCCGGTACGGCTAAACGGCAACAACGAATGGAACTGATCGGGAGCCAGTACCCTCGGCGTTTTAAGCCGTTTGGTCCCGCCCTTCACCCGAACCAGCTTGATCGGGTTCCTGTCAATCAGTTCCCACCTTTCAGCACACTGAAAAATCGTGTGCATCAGACTTCGGACATGGCTCTTTGTCTTTGGGGCAAGAGCCAGGTTCTTCAGCCAGTCCTCCACTGCCATCGGCTTGATCGCACTCATTTGCGTTTCGGCCCAACGCGGCCTGATCTGGTTCCTGATGTACGACTGGTACGACGATTTTGTTGAATACCGTTCCGGCATTTCTTCCTGCTCGTATCGTGCGATCACCGCTCCAAAATCGGCAGCACCCGGCTGCTCTGCGTTAAGCCGCAGCAAAATCGCCTGCACTTCAGGAGACTTTCTCGCGGCGGATTCGGTCGGATAATCCTCCCGTGTTCCAACCATGACGGCCCGGCGTTGACGTTCGCCCCGAGCATCAGGTTCGTAATAGCGGAATTCCCAAACCTCCTTTCCTTTTTTCCGTTCTTTCGTTTCGAGACTTCCATATTGATATCGCGTGCGCGTGAACAACGAAAACCTTCCTTTCGCGTTAACGGCACGAGTGGCTCTTTGAGCATAATCCGGAACGGAGCCACTGATCCAGAGAAGAGGC
>Ga0182013_10004201_pt1 | contig 17459 bp, 15 predicted proteins | sample 612S2MmetaG_FD_120487 | JGI IMG/M metagenome (GOLD analysis project Ga0182013, IMG submission 120487) | Permafrost microbial communities from Stordalen Mire, Sweden - 612S2M metaG | ecosystem: Environmental > Terrestrial > Soil > Wetlands > Permafrost | place: Sweden: Stordalen | collected...
ACCCTATTATCCTTATCCAAAGAATCAATCTAAGGTCCAGCGAGTCGAAAATAAAATCGAGTGTGTAAGCCCAAACAAGAAACTACACGAAACAACCACAAATTCGTACGGGATTTCCCCTTTTTTTTCATAATAAAAAACAATAATAATATAACTAAATAAGTTCCCTATAATTAAATTAAACTAACTCGTATAAAAACACAAAAATAACTTAAAATTTATTATAAGAATGAACTTATAAAGATTAAATATCACAAAGGCTTTAACTAAACCGGTTTTATTCTGTTTAGTCTTCTCCTTTTTCTCTGAAGAGGATCTTATTATATTTACCAAATTTAGTGTAATATAAGGTTATTGTTAAAATACCAAGTAATTTATTTATATTAATTTATTAAAACATTATATAAAATATTTACAACTATTAGCTTTAACATACAATTTTTGGATACTACGGTAAATACATCAGATGTAGAGATTATCTACATTACTATTAAGTACTTAATAAAAATTAAAAGATAAAAAGATATACTGATATTTGGTATTTTTAATTTTTAATTATTATTATAAAGGCTTTAATTAAAGGGTACTTTTTTTTTTATTTTTATTTATTACTCCTAAAGATTATCTTATTATGTTAAAAAGCTAGTAAAACATTATAAGGTCAATATTCAACCATAAATATATATTATTATACATTTAATTATTTCTGCAATATTTATTGCATTTACTATTAAAACACCTGCTCCAATTAAACCTATAGTTCCTAACCCTCTATCTATATAGTTAGCTCCTTATATGTTTTTTTAATAAAAAAAACCTGAGGTTTATATAAAACAAACTTTTATAAATATAATTAGCTACTAATAAAGATATTTGTACTATTAAGCTATTATTGTACTTGTCTACTCAGTTTATCTTTAATAGATTACCTTTGTTGCAAAAAAGCAACAAAAGAATAGGTTTGTAGATTAATTAAAAATTCTTATTTTAATTAATGAATTTAATTAAAGTTTTGAAATAAAAAAAATCTTAGGAGGGATTCCCGATAATATTTTAGATGCAAATTTATATAATAAATCCAAGTACTCTGGTGATATGGGTAGAGATTGTAAAGGTAAACTAACAAAAGCGTGAGGTTTAGGTGGACTAGTTAATGCTCATTCTAAGCTATTATAACTTCTGTTTAATAAAGTTTGTAAAGTATCACTATAGAATTGTGGAGTTAATCAAGGGTATCTACTTGTAGCTTTACCTTCTACTAATTGTAGATAAACTAAATGTAAGAATAGTCATGTAGCTACCACACTAATAATACTACCAAAACTACTAATTAAGTTTCATCCCGCAAAGGCGTCGGGATAATCACTGATTCTTCTAGGCATACCTTGTAAACCTAAAAAATGTTGTGGGAAGAATGTTACATTAACCCCTATAAATAATATTCAGAAATGTACTTTACCTAACATTCTATTATAATCTAAACCTAATATTTTAGGTATTCAGAAATATCATGCACTAAATAATGCAAATACTGCTCCCATACTTAAAACGTAATGGAAATGAGCTACTACATAGTAAGTCTTAAGATGCTCATAGTGTTTTACAATGTAAAAATAAAAACCTAAATACTATGGCTTATCTATACTATTTAAACTGGGACTACTAGTTAAACCTGTAACAACACTACCGTTAAATGTATCAGATTTAACTCTTACTACATTACTATCTAATGTATCGTTAAATCCATTAGGGTACGAATTACTGTTTGACATTCCACTTTTAACTATACCATTACCAAGACTATTACCTTGACTACTGCTAGAGTTAGCATTAGAGCTAGTCTCGGCAGAGTTAGTCTCGGCATTAGAGTTAGTTCCAGTAGAACTAGCTGAACCTGCTTCAGACCCTGAAGGGGTCCAGCCAGTAGAAGAACCTCAATCAGAAAAATGTGATTGAGGCTCCATAGAAGCAGTAGTAAAGGAACGCATGTCAACAATATCAGTGGTATTGTTAACTAAGTTAACATTACCATAAAGGTAATTAAATTTAATAATTATTATAATAATTAAAATAGCTAAAATAAAAAGTGATATTTTTAACAAATTACAATGTTTTAAATATCCCTTAAATTTATAACTAGCTAATATTATAAGGTCTTTATTATAATAAATTAACCATATATAACCTATTAAATAACAGCTATTATAAACTAAATAAACAATAGTAATTAGAATTAATCTTAATAAAGATAATATATTAGAGATGTAATTAGTACATATAATGTAAGTCTTTATAAAGCCTTTTTCTTCTAACACACCATTTATACGCATTCTTCACAGAATGGTTCGGACTATAACTTATCTAATAATTTAACTAAATAAATTTTCGATTGTCACGTTTAGTCTCTACAGATCCTACTCACTAAACATATTAAATTATAAATAATTACATACTATTAATAGATATAACCAATGTATTAGCTTTGGTTTCCACGGTATTATCTTATACTTTTTAATTATATTTTCCGCATTAAGAAAACATATAAGAGTTCACCGTTAGCAATAATTAAATTTTTAATTATCACCGAAAAATAGTATAAATCTTTTTCATGGTGACAAGACAACACAACACTTACTAAAGAAGCTTTAGACGGAATTTTTTTAACGACTCTAACTTTTCACCTAATAAAGGATAGTTAGTACAATGAGTGATGATTTTTAATAATACTTCCTTTTTATATATTTCTATAGAATAAAATTTACCATTTGTATTTATAAGTTTATTAGTTACTTTAAAATACTGTTTAATTGCATCTATTAAGTAAAAATCATAATTTTGCCCTATTGAAAAAGAATGGTTATTAGACTTTCTTATTGAAAAGCAACCTTCAGCTTCTATAAACCCAGATAATCATTCTTTAAAATAGCTAGGCTGGTTTAAATTAAGATTAGATTTTATAATAGTTAACTGTTTATCATATTTAAGATTTCTATTTAATAAATAAGCTTCTACAGAACTATCAACTAAACATGTTTTTAAGAATGCCAGTTGACAGATTTTTATTGATGTTAAAGGTGGGTAAATATCATAAACTTTTAAAATTTTTTCAATTTCTTGTTTTTTATTAACTACTCAAATAACATCTTCACCTTTACCTGTTATTCTTACCGTTCCCCCTAAAACCTTAGCAACTTCTATTAACATATTATAGTTGGACTTAATATTAGATAACTTAATAATTAGTCTGTATTGCAGTGATTGTTTACGTCAATGATTAACTTGAATACTACCATCACCGTCCATTAAACCAACTCAAAATCTTTTTATATATTCATTATATTTATTTTTATTAAAAATATCACTTACTGCAAAACAGTCATTATACTCCTTTTTATGGCTAGGGATAAATAATCCTCTGCTAGCCATATATAAGAAGCTTGGTATAAAAATACCGAGTAAACCCGTCATAAAAACCGTATCGTGGAATGCAATATCAAGTGAAGCGTTCGCTAAAACAACACCAGATAATCCTCCAATTGTAAACATGAATACAAAACCTAAAGCAAATAACATTGAAGGTGTTAATTGTAAAGATCCTCCGTAACATGTTGCCAATCAAGAAAATATTTTAATACCTGTTGGTACAGCAATAATCAATGTAGCAGCTGTAAAATAGGCTCTTGTATCCACGTCTAATCCAACTGTGTACATGTGATGCAAAATGTTAGCAGATATTTCTCATATCTGCCCGCTTAGCTAGATAGCTGTGCGCTCCTTTCACAAGGAGAATCGGACTATATCTTCATCTTTTAATAAAAAATCTAAGGATGCGCAGATCCTGTTTTTTTTGTCATACCATTGTTAATATTAATTTGTTTCTGTAACGCTCTTACTCGATCTAATCCTTCTTCAGTTAGGTGTAATTTATTAAAAACGATCTTATGGATGGCTGATCACTTATAGAAAGAAAGAGCCTTCTTGGTAAATAATGGAAATATTTTAAAGTAAGATCTTACAGAATCCATCGATTTAAATCCTGTAGCTGTGTAACGATAGACACCGTTGGTTTCTAATCTAAGAGTTACTTTACCAAATCCAAAAAGGTTTCTTATAATCATAAGAATAGAGTTATCCTTTTGATCAAGTATATAACGCATCTTTATAACATGAGCTAATGCGTATCTTGTATTAGATGTTATAGATACATTAAAACATCCTTCAGCATCGGTAAAACCAGATAATCATGCATCTTGTAATGTAACTGAAACAGTAGTATTAACCAATAGTATTGTATTTATCCCCAAACGATTGTTTAAAGCTTGAACTCATAAAGATAATTGTCCTATTCTGTTAGTAAGAGCCAAATTACCGTTAAATAAGAAGGCTAGTAGAAGAATATGTGAGGGGTTATCTACAATTAATCTGTAGAAGTCATTTTTGTTCCCACTTTTACCTTGTGGAAAATGTTTAACCGTACCAATCCCTAACTTTTTCTGGGTGTAGTAAAGGATAGCATTTTCCTTTTGAGTAAGAACAAACCGCATTCTTGTACCCTTTGCATAGGTTTGAATAGCACCATCTCCTTCTACAAAACCAATAAATCAAGTTAATCAGTTATCGGATAAATGTTCCGCATCATTCCCGAATAGTCTATTATAATACTCACGAAATGCTAAAAAATTAAAAGATGTTTCGCGTATAGTCTCTGAAGCACTCTGTATTTTGCTCTCTAATGAGCATAGGGACAGATTGCCGGCTGATTGGGTATAGCTAATTGAATTTTTACCGTTCAAGGTACCAATTAGCACTAAACCGTTTCAGCTTACAGCGAAATTAATAAAAATCCTCATATCACTATGAGGTGAAGCCAAAATTCAACTTCACACAACAAATCCTAATACACCAATAGACATCATGGCATAAACCATTCCTAAATACCCAAACACACTCTTGTTAGAGCTAGCTGATATTGTAGTACTGATTATACCGAATCCAGGAATAATTAATATATAAACCTCAGGATGCAATTAAAATATAAATTCATACTTTTGTTTCATTTAAATTACATAGCTTTTTTACAAATTTGGGTTTTTCATAAATGATTAACAAATGTAACAGGAATTATAAAAATACCTCAAGACCAGTAAAATAAGAAATCAATAATAATTATCTACCTTTAGGATAAGTACTCATTCAACGGTATATATAATCTAATTCTTGTTTTTTATTAGTAACTGGTACAAAGTATTTTTTATTAGGTACTCGTCTCAATAGTTGATCATCTTCCTCTAAATCTTCCGAATTAAGCCTATATACTGTTTCTTGCCAGGTTGTTCTTACATAGATGGTATTGGCTTTATTAACTATAAATATTTTTTCTTCCTCAGTGAAATTACACTCAGGGTATATTGTGCGTGAAAAAACATTAGAATTTTCAAAAATACTTCGAAACTCGCTACTTCGCCTTTCAGCTAGCTTTTTAAAAATGGATTGACGAAGTATTTCATCCCTATCAACTGGACCACCTTCTTGGGGCTGGTTCTCACCAATTTGGCCACCGGGATGCCCACCTGGTTGTGGCCCACCTGGTTGTGGGCCACCTAATTGTGGCCCACCTGGTTGTGGCCCTCCTGGTTGTGGCCCTCTTGGTTGTTGCCCTCCGTTTTCAGGTGAACCAGGTTGATTATTCATTTTTAATATATAACTTTCTCATAAAAATATATTATCAAAGTTATAGTTTATAGATAGATTGCTAATACTATAACCAACATCGCAAGAATCATCTGTATAGTTGTACAAAAAGGACAATAATATAGAATAATAAAAGCTATGTTCATTTATACTTATTTCATTGAGAAAGCTGTATATTAAAATCCAGAATAAAACAACGTAAAACCATTTTAATATAAATATTGTTTTTTCATTATATATATAAAAACGATATACCATAAAACCTAAACATAAAACAGAGACCCATGAAAAAGAAGGTTCAATATCAAAAATTGTATGAATAATACCTAAAAAAAATTTAATTGAAACACTAGTAATTAAAACTGCCCTTATGGAAAATAAGCTATGTATTTTAAAAGATAAAACTAAAAATATAAAAATAAAAAAATTCGGATGCTATTAAGAATATTTATATATATACATGTATATAGCATCTATATTTATATACCTGTAAATAACAGCAAAACTGGTATTTATAAATATATAAAATTTTCTATCTATAAATTTATATTTATAAATTACAGTATAAATACTGTTTTTGGACTATATCTTTATCCTTTATTTCACTTACGGTTAAAAGTAAGCCATGCTTTATTTAAAGTACTATCTTTAAGAGCATTATGAGCTCCAAGGTTTTTTAAGAAATAATATTGATCTGTTAAAAACAATTTTTGTTTTTTATTAGATCTGGATGGATATTTTAATAAATAAGATTTAAAAAAGTCAATGTCCTCTTTAGATTGGATAGATCATTTGTAATAACCATTTTGGCTTTTATCAAAGTAAACATTACCTTTAAAAATACTTTTAAAGTTTATAACATCAATTAACAACTTATTAGTTACAATAATAGTCAGTTGAGGATAATTATTTTTAATAGAATAAGTTATGGTACCGTCAGCATCAAAAAACCCTGAAAATCAACCATTATCTATTGTAATAGTTTCAGGATAAATAATAGGAATATTTAATAATAAACAAACTTTTTCTAATTGTTTTAATCTAGATGTGTGTCTAATGTTACCATTTATTTTATTAATTAAATTAACCATACCTTTTTTATTATGTAATCTATACCTAAGAGCTTTAACACCTGATCTTAATTTTATTGATCCACCTAATTTTTGTTTAATTATAGCTAAAGCATGTTCATCCTGTAAAGACATTGTTATTTCACAACTAGAATAACCTGATTTACTTACTAATAATGAGCCATCTCCGTCTATAAGACCAGCTAATCATTCATTAAAAGCCTTATCATTAAAATTATCATTGTTGTTCTTATATACAACATTGTTAGAAAAAGTAGAAAAAAAGGATAATGAACGTGTAGTCTCTGAGGTTCCTACTAAGAAATTAAATCTTTTTGTTACCTGCTGATTGTCTAATATTAAACAAATTTTCACTTTATAGGGGTATTGCCAAAAAATTTTTGCAATAAGTATACCGCTTATTAATAAAGTATCGTTTAATGAATTACAAGAGTTCCAGCATATAGTTCATTTCATTAAATATATTACTATATTTACGGGCCATCCTTGACCGAAGAATCCATTTCTTCAAGTTTAACTTATTGTCAGTAAAATGACACTCTTGTATTAAACCCAGGTACCGTTAGCATTAATAACTACGGGCTTGTGCATTACATATACTAAATTTATGTAATGGAAGAAACCGACTGTACATTAAGCATCATTTCAGACACCCACCAGTGAACCAGTCTGTAGCGGTCACTCATATAACCGACGGTCTTTAAATAAGAAATTTGTTGACCGTTAACACTAGTATCGCTAATGTTTATACCAACTTTTTCTTATATATTCATAAAATATATGTAATATACTTATAAACTATTATATAAGCATATATACTTGAGAGTTACAAGCAGTAATAACTAAACATTAACTAAGTCTAGGGTATAATTTAATATTCACTATTTTAGATCTTATATACTTTTACATCTGTCTTAATAGTTTCATAACTTAAAATTTTTATACGTTAAACCCTGACTTTTTTTCCCAAAACTTTTATTTATTTATCTTTTTATTTAAACATTAGATTTATTTATCATTCGCGCTTTTTCTATCATAATTAATCGTTTATCAAGATTAAGATGTTTATTATATAAATCTAAATAAATTTGTTTTCATAAAGTGTAAGATAGAAATTTTTTTAGTTAACAATGTATATTTATCAAAATAGGGAAATATATTAGGACAAGCTTTAACTCCTGCAATACGATATTCATACACATTTTTTACAAAATGGTTCGAGACTTTACCTGCTTTAAACATTGAACAAATATGTTCTAGTATAATAATATTATTTTCTCCCTTTTGTGCTATACTGTAATTAAAACTATATCCCTTTTTATTACCAATAGAACATGTAAAACATCCTTCCCCATCTGTAAAACCAGCTAATCAGCTATTATTTAAAGATGGTTTAATATAATTATCAATAAAAACTATTGGTTCTAATCTTATATTTCCTTTACTAGCTCAAATATTAAACCCATTAATAAATTTGTTTAATTGATTTTTTCTAGTAGGTAATATAACATTACCATTAAAAAGACTAATAATAATTTCTATTTCTCTTTTACTTTGTGTAACATATCTACTAGTTTTTACTGATTGTGATATAACTTTACCAAAACCTAAAGTTTCCTATATATAGTGTAAAATTCTTATATCACTTCTACTTTGCACAACAACAAAAGCTAAATCACCTCTATTATTTACAATAAAAGATCCTTCACCTTCAGTAAATCCAATAAATCAACTTAAAAAATTAGATGAGGGCGATAAATTATTAGGCAAATAAACTTCATGCTTTTTATAAAAAGTAGAAATATCAAAATTTAATTCTTCTATTTCTCATGTCTTATTTGTATAAGTGCTATATTTTCTAATATACTTACTAATATCATTACATTTTTTCATCTCCATACTTGTATTCATTTTATTCATTTTCATATTCATTTTATTTATTTTAATCATTTTATTATAATTCACAATAAAGTTACTTACTAAGTGAGGTATGTACAGCTATATAGCTATCTAAATTATTATATAGCTCACTTGAAGCATAACCTGAAAAGGATAAACCTACTAATAATGCAACTAGTATTAATCAAATATAAATAAAGCTCATTTTTTTATTTAACTTTAAAATTATATTTAAGTAATATTCCAATTTATTATTAAGATTAGTACCTAAAAGATTAGATAAATTTAAACTTATGCTATCTTTTAAATAAAATTTAAACAATATTTGTATTATTAGTATAATAACTAAACTCATACAAATGTAATTTAAGGCTTCTATATCAAATAATAAATTTTCTAAAGGACTAGATGGTGTAGTATTATCTATAAGTTTATTTAAAACATCATTAGTACTGTTAGAACTAGTTATACTTTTAGTTGATATATTATCTTGTAAAACTTTATTTCTATTAACATTACTAATAATTGAATGACCTAGTCCTGCAATTAAGCTAGAACCAACTATAATTCCAGCTTTTTGTATAGGAGGCATAGCTGATTTAGCTATACCTTTACCTACAGCAGCACCTATACCTACTATAGAAGTACCTAAACCTATTTGACTACCAATAGTTTGCATACCTTTTGATAACTCTGCAGCAGCATCCTTTTCTATAGATACTGTAGCGTTGAAATCAATGTCTGGGTTTATATTATTATTATCATTAACATAACTTATTATATCTATCATACTAATTACATGATATAAATTGTATGTTACATATAAAGGTATACCTATAAAATAAATAATTTGTACATATTTTATAAAATGATTTTTAGATAATTTAAAATCATCCAAATAAAACTAAACTGAAAGTAAATAAAGATGAAAGTATAAAATATAAATAGTAAGAAATAAGTAAAATTAAAGAAGCAAATATATTACTTTGTAAGGGTAAATTCTTTAAATATTAGTTTTATTTGATATTTTAATGAATTTAAACGAGAAATAATTAAAATGTACTTGAGTTAATAGGACACGTGTTATATATAAAGAAATAAATAAATATAAAGTTTCTATCAAGAAAAGATGTTGGTAAAGTATAGGATCACCACCTCCTGCTGCTTCAAAGAAAGATGTATTAAAATTTCTATCCGTTAAAAGCATTGTTATTGCACCAGCAAGTACAGGTAATGATAGTAATAATAATACCGCTGTAACTACTACAGCTCATCCAAATAAAGCTAATTTGTGTAATCTTATACCAGGACTTCTCATGTTAAGTATGGTAGTTATGAAGTTTATAGCACCTAATAAACTACTTATACCAGCTAAATGTAAAGCAAATATAGCTAGATCAACACTAGGTCCACTGTGACTTTGTACCCCACTTAAAGGTGGGTATACAGTTCAACCAGTACCTGCTCCGTTTTCTATACCGCTAGCAAATAAGAATAACAATAAACTAGGTGGTAATAATCAAAAACTAATATTATTAAGTCTAGGGAATCTTTATATATACTACATATAGATGAATATTTACATATATGTTTATACAATTAGCATAATTAATGCTTTAATAGGACTATGTCTTCATCCTTTATCTTAATAAACCAGATAAAGGAGCCACGCGTGTAGTCTCTGAGGATCCTACTTACAACAAGAGCTATAATAACTATAGTTGCTTTGGTTTCCTGCATATTATTCCCATGTATATATAAGCGTTACAACTAGTTCAGTTGAAAATACAACTTTATAACTTTAAACTGTAATTATTAATCTTAAGAATTAAATTTTAAAATTAAACCAGGTCGCGTCTATATATCTGTTACGAAGGGTGACTAGTCCTTAACTAGAGGTATTCCATGCATATAGCGCAGTAATAATCGAGAGATTTACACCCCTCAACGGCATACCCTTTTTAATAAATATTATAATTATTTAAGTATAAAATTTATCTTTTTGAATTAAAATATAACCATTACTTCTAAATAAGCCGGCTAAATAGGAATTTAGTCTAATGTTATTCTTTTTAGGTATAAGATTTAAATCGATAGATACTTAATTATATATTTTCTTACCTAGGAGGTCCTTTGTATTTGCCATGTCAGGACCCCCTACCAATAAAGGCAATAAAAAATTACCAAAACCCCCTATTAAGGCAGGCATAACCATAAAGAATATCATTAAGATAGCATGAGCAGTAATTATACTATTATATAGTTGATTATCTGCAATATATTGAACACCAGGTCCACTTAATTCTAATCTTATTAAAACCGAAAAAGCAGTACCTAATAATCCCGAAAATAAAGCAAATATTAAATATAATGTACCGATATCTTTAGCATTAGAAGACAAAAATCATCGCTCCGTTCATAACGAAATATTACCCTTTATTACTGTTATAAACTGACTATTGTATTCAGGCTTATCTGTTTCATCTTCAGAATAATTATTGGCTTGGGAATGGGTAACAGGCAAACATTAATACCCATTACGCTATTTTTATAGTAAATACAATTTTTTTACATGGTATTGTGATAGAGTCCTATAAGAGTCCTATAAGAGTGCGATAAGAGTGCGATTGTGCGATAAGAGTGCTATAAGGGTGCTATAAGGGAGCGATCTCCTTATTTATAGCACCCTTATCGCACTACAGGTAGGAATTTTATTTAAAAGTACCCTAAATTATACTTTATAAAATAAGGTTTAATAGGCCTAATAGGTTAACTAATCAAGTAGTATAAAATAGTTTTTAGGTTAAAAATGTGTTATAAAGATAAGCCCTTTACGAACAAAAACGTAACTAATAAACAGTTAAGTCTTATGACTATAATTATATACAAATGAACCAATATAAACAGTAATTGTATATAACAATGTTGTTATTTCATTTAATAATATACTAAATTACCTTGTATTTTTGTCATTATATATTGCATTACAATATATTTATTTATTGTAGATAACAAATCATTAATTAATCCCTAAATTTTATGAATCGTATCTATATGATCAGAATAGCCATTAATTAGCTCAGACTACCATTAAATATATAATATTAGTTAATTTACGAACTATATTAATAATATTCCAATTTTATGTAATGGAATCAGAGTTAATTAAAACATGACCAAGAAATATATATAATAATATATTCCCTATAAAAGAAATAGATTTACTTATAAAATCTAATCGATATACAGCCCATTACTTACTACAACTTCATACGGCCAGTCGGATTCGAACCGACGAAAATCGTTTGGAAGACGAATGTTTTACCATTAAACTATGCCCGTTGGCTAATACATTAGCCGTACTTAATAACTCATCCGGTATAAATAATAATAAAAGTAAGAAGAAATTGCGTTAACCCTAGTACTGTACCTATAATTAATGAAAGTAAAGAACTAACTAATAAACTATAAGTTCACTAAACTGTCAATTAAATAGAGTTACTAGCAGAAATCATATTAACTATTACATCAACATCACCAATAAAAAGCCCCACAAATAATAAGGAAATCATCTCTTGTGGTGTTATTGTAAGTTTTTTGTATTTAGTTAGTATTTGAATTATTTAATTCAACTAAACTATTTTCTAATAAACTTACAAAAGGTACTATAATTAAAAAGTGAGAAAAATATAATACTGTACTTATTTGTCCAAACTCTATAAATGGAGATTCAACATGTTTAGCACCTAATTGCATTAATATTAAGAAATTACCTACAAAGATATAGAAGGCTATTTTACTTAAAGGTCTGAATTGTATACCTCTACTTCTACTTAAATCTGTAAATGGCATAACTAATAACATTAGTATAGCACTAAGCATTGCAATAACTCCTAATAATTTGTTAGGTATACTTCTAAGTATAGCGTAGAAAGGTAAAAGATATCACTCAGGAACTATTGAAGGAGGAGTTTGCATAGGATTAGCCATAACATAGTTATCACTATCTCCTAATACATTAGGCATAAAGAATACAAATATACTTAAAACTATAATAAATATAAATATAGTTATTAAATCTTTAAATAAAAAATAAGGAGCAAAAGGTAATCTATCATAGTTACCTGAAACACCTAAAGGATTACCTGATCCAGCGCTATCGTGAAGTGCAATTAAATGCATTATAACTAAAGCAGCTAATATAAAAGGCAATACAAAGTGTAAAGCAAAGAATCTGTTTAAAGTAGCATTATTAACAGAAAAGCCACCTCAAATAAATTCGACTATATCTTGTCCTACTCATGGTATAGCACTCATAAGGTTAGTAATAACTGTAGCCAAATCTTTAATTTGCTTATTATAGCTGTATAATAAGCTTTTAATGTTTAAAACAAGCAAACCCTGTGCAATATACTTATCTTAATTGAGATAATAGTAATTTAATACAGTATAAGGCCTTGTGTTTTATTATATAATAATATAATAAAAAAAGATTCCGACTGAACATTAAGCATCATTTCAGATACCCACCGATGGACCAGTCTGTCGCGATAGTTTACTCTACCGACGGTCTAAATGCTAAACAAACATCTTTGACCTGTTTTCATCAGTATTGCTATATGACTAATTATATAAATTTTCAGTATAATTGCTTTATATTAAATTTTCATTTTACCATTACAAAAGTAATAATAAAATAAAAAATTCGTCATATAACTATATATAATCTTTATTTAAATTAATTTATATTTCATTGACGGTATTATATACGGAGATACTATATTTCTAAGATCGTTCATAGATTCTTTTCATATATAAAGAATATATTGATCTTTACTTCCTGCTGATTGAACAGAAGCTTTAAGACTGAAATTATCATTTAAAGCTTTTATAAGAATTAAACATTCATTATAGGTAAAAGAGTTAGTAGATAATTTTAGCCCTTTACTTACTTTACTTCCGTCATCCATAATTCAAATAGCTAAGGCTAAAGGTGTTAAATATTCAGCAATAGAATTTGGCACACGTTTTATTTTATTTTCATATCATAAATGATGAATTCAATTAAAACTTGTGTAAGTTCAAGTTGAAAACCTAGCTATTCTACGTAATTTACCTTTACTACCTAATCTATTTGTTATAACAGGTAGTTTAGTATTACAATAACCCAATTTAGATAAAAAGTCATGTAAATAAAAAATATATTCAATATGTACAGCTTCTTGATAAAAACTTATTCTAGTACCTACTCCCATTAACCTTTTTTCAGCATGAGCATCTCCAAGAAGAGATCCAAATATAATAGATAAAACTTCTTTATTATGAGGACCAATTCTATATATACCTTTTAGTCTACTTACTTTTGGTATAATATCTATATTTACAGTCGTTATTGATAATAAAAATAATAAAAATAAATAAAAATTATACATTTGAGGCTTATATAAAAAACCTCATAATGACATTTGCCCATAAGGTAAAACATAACCCAGGAAAGCTGTAACAATCATTAATATAAATATTATTGTACCTAATGTTCATACTAATGTTCTAGGTGCTCTGTATGATCCGTAGTATAAACCTCTACCTATGTGTAGATATACTAAGAAAAAGAAAGCTGATGCAGTATTACTATGTAAATAACGTATTAATCATCCGTTATTTACATCACGCATAATATGTTCTACTGAATTAAACGCTTCTAATACACTAGGATTATAATGCATAGCTAAAGTTACACCTGTAATTATTTGTATAATTAGACAAACACCTAATAAAGAACCAAAATTTCATAAATAACTTATGTTAGATGGTTGTGGTGAATCGATTAAATAAGAATTAACTAATCTTAATAGGGGATGACTTTTAAAAATTCTCATAAAATAATTATAGTACTATATGTTATTTTTTCTAGAAGTTAAAAGGGTAATATAAACCTATATAATATAAAATATAATAAAATATTCCTACCCTAGGAGTTTAATTAAATTTAGAAAAAAAAACATTTGATAATATAAATATATTAATAAATTTAACCTAAAGCAACTTATTATTACTATGTAATAATATGTAGAACTCTACAAAACAAAAGCTATAGTAGAACTATAAATCCTAAAAACCCGTAAACATTCATTTTATAACTTATAGTAGTATTAATAAAATTATTTCTTAGTTCTATTTTAGAATAAATATACACAAAGATATTATTTATATATATCGGGATAGTATACGTAGGCACGAATACATGATTTATATTTACTATATTTGTATACAATAAAATAAAAATAGTAAGAGTTAATAAAACAGCTATAACTAAAAAAAATAAGTCTTTGATTAGAGCTGACTTTATTACCCTTACTATCCAATTTAGGAGCATTGTTTGGTGTAGATGCGGGTTTATATATTCTTCCCGGGGTTGTAGGTTCAAAGTTACTAGGGTGTAAACGAGGCAACCTACGCTTACCCTCACTTCCTATACCATCTATTAAATCGCAAACAGGTGGCAATGTTCTTGGGGGTACTTGAAATTTTTTCATTCTTAAATAATAGTATTATATGTTCTTTTTTCTATAAGTTAAAAGGGAAATATGAAATTATAAAAAACATTGTATTATATTTTAATTTTTATCGTAGTTAACAGTAATTAAACTATTATATAAAATATCTTCTTTTTTATGTAAGTTAAAAGGGATGAAACTATTATATATAATATATAATAAAATATTAGTACTCTAGTAGTTAAATTAAACTATAAAAATAAAAAAAAAAAAATGTGATTCTAAATACATTAGAAAAGATATTAATAAATTTATTCTAAAGCAATAAATAATTATTACTATGCAAAATATATATACAATTGCACCCATAATAGAAGCTACCGTATATGAGTTTAAACACTTTTTCCCTTAAAATTTAACTAGTTAGAAATAAACTTTAGTGTAAATTGTCTAAAACCTTTTATATATATTTTAGACCTATAACTTAACCTAAATTAGCAACACTTGGAATAATTTAATGTTATATATTTTTCATATATTATTAAATAAAGAAAAAAAAAATACAGTAATATAGGTTTATTGTATTTAAACCCGCCCTAAGACGTAATAAGGTTAATGTTGAAAACCTCAAAGAAATATTTAATTCACATTAAAATCTGTAAAATAGTATAAGATAGGCATTATATAGATTACTATAAAATGCTTTACCGAAACTTTAAAACATAAAACAAGTCTTATACATTTTTGGTATTTTTTTTTTATATAGATTTAAAAAGTACAATTTAGTCTTCTGTTTATTTTCACCGTTGGTTAAAAAAATCCATATATATAATAACCTAATATAAAAAAAAAGTATTAAAATGAAAAATTTTAGGTAATAATTCTGAAAAGATTATAACTATAACACTAATAGATATAGTAAATAAATGTAATAATTAAAAAAAAGTATCTTATACTACTAAGCTAATTTCTTAAATAATATATTATTTAAACAAACTAGGCAGGCTACAATACGGCACATTATTTATTGACAAAAAAGTACCTAGCCACTATATAAGTAAGCATTAATATTATATTTTTTTTTTATTTAAAACGAAAGCTAATATTATAATTATGAAAAGTATAAAGGATAAATACATTGTATAGGTTTTTTTTCATAATCAAAGCTTTTTTTTTTGTAGAGGCTTTAACATAAGTATATGTTTTCTCCCCTCACTGTTAACAAATAAATTTGTTTTCAGTTTTCCATCTATTCTATATGTTTTATTTCTTCATACTGAAGAAATAAAAAGAAATAGTTTGGGATAAGTCTACTTATAAAGATTTAGGCTTTATAAATAACTAATTAGTTTATACAATTTTGGTATATAAATATCTTTAAAGATATTTGGAACCCCCCTCCTAATATAATTAATAATAAGAAAGCGATTATAATAATAAATAAAGACCTAGCTTATATAAAAGTTAACATTTTATGATTGTATCTTTATGTAAAATATATATATAATCCTATTTACTAGTCTTGATTTGATTATTTTTTAATTATAGTATCTAAATATTTAATAACAAGATTATTAACACTTATACTACCTTCTATAGTACCCGTTGCAACCTTATTTTTAATAAGTGGTGAAACATCAGGGTCGCTATTAATTTTATCAACTACACAATTAATTTCAGTAGATGTTAATTTATCTATTTTACTATCAGGTGTTCTATTGTAAACCGATAATGATGTATGATTCTTCCTATTGTATTCTGCTAAAGCTTCTAATTTTAATTTAGCAGAAGAAAGAATCGATTGTTCTTTTATTAAATTTTCTTTATTAATAGTTTCAATACGCTTTATTTCTTCTAGTGTTTTATACTTTCCTGTTCGCATTATTTCAGCATTTCGGCTTAAACTAAGCCGAGCTTTTTCTAGTCTAACCGCTTCTAAATCGTTTAAAGGAAAGTTAATATTTCTTTCGATTTGTGGAATAGAAGTTTCAATGCTTTTTTTATCATATTCGTTTATACGAATTAACTGATCTCTAGCGAAAATCTGATCAGGTGTTAAAGAAGCGTCAGATTTACCTAAAGAACCTAAACCATCTTGATATATTTTAAGTTGAGCTTTTCAATAATCAACTTCGGATACCTCAGGACTAGAACTTTGATCTATACCTTTACCTTTATCTAAATATTTGTTTGGGTTTGGCTCTTCATCTGATTCCATCGCATTATATAACTTTGCTTTGAACTCAGGTGAATAACCATCCCCTGTCTTAATGGTCTGAAA
>Ga0182013_10004202_pt1 | contig 17459 bp, 16 predicted proteins | sample 612S2MmetaG_FD_120487 | JGI IMG/M metagenome (GOLD analysis project Ga0182013, IMG submission 120487) | Permafrost microbial communities from Stordalen Mire, Sweden - 612S2M metaG | ecosystem: Environmental > Terrestrial > Soil > Wetlands > Permafrost | place: Sweden: Stordalen | collected...
CTCGCGCTGATGATTCCGTTGCCGCAATTCGCGCTGTACAACCTGTCGACCAAACTGCAGTTGCTGTCTTCCGAGCTCGGCGTCTGGTTCATGCGTCTGTTCGGGATCAGCGTGTATGTCGAGGGCAACGTGATCGACCTCGGCGGCTACAAGCTGCAGGTGGCGGAAGCCTGCGACGGACTTCGATATCTGTTTCCGCTGATGACGCTCGGATTCTTGATGGCCTACTTCTACAAGGGAGCGTCGTGGAAGCGGTTCGTCGTGTTCTTGTCCAGTGTTCCCATCACTCTCATCATGAACAGCTGGCGCATCGGCACCATCGGATTCATGGTCGAGCATTGGGGCATCGGCATGGCCGAGGGTTTCCTGCATGAATTTCAGGGCTGGATGGTATTCATGCTGAGCGCGGCGGTCCTCCTCGGCGAGATTGCGGTGTTGAACCGGATCGGCCGGGAAGCGGGAACGTGGCGGCAACTGTTCGGCATCGAACTGCCGGCGCCGACCCCGCGCGGCGCGTCCCGGCAAAGGAGGCCTCTGCCGCGCACCTTCATCGCGGCGGCGGGCGTGCTGTCGGTCTTCGTGGTCATCGCCGTCGTGCTGCCGCGGCCCGTCGAAATCACGCCCGCCCGCGCGAGTTTCACGGAATTCCCCATGCATGTCGGAACCTGGAGCGGCCGGCGCAGCTCGCTCGAAGGCGTCTACATCGATCAGTTGAAACTCGACGACTATCTGCTCGCCGACTACTCCAGCGACGGCCGCGTGGTCAATCTGTACATGTCCTACTACAACTCGCAGCGCAAGGGCGAGGCCGTGCATTCGCCGCGCTCGTGCCTGCCGGGCGGCGGCTGGCAGCTGCGTGAATTCGACCAGCGCAACCTGGGCGCGGTGCGCATCAACGGGCGAGCGCTGCGGGTGAACCGCACCCTGATCGAGTTGGGCAACCAGCGCGAGCTGGTGTACTACTGGTTTCAGCAGCGCGGCCGGGTCGTGACCAACGAATTCGCGGTAAAGTGGTATTTGTTCTGGGATGCGGTGACCCGGCACCGCACCGACGGTGCGCTGGTCCGTGTCATCACCGCCGTGCCGCTCGGCGCCGATGAGTCCGACGCGGACCGCCGGTTGACCGAGTTCGTCTCGCACATCACTGCTGATTTGCCTCGCTACGTTCCGAACTGACCGGCATGCACTATTTGATGCCATTCGTCGTCGCCATGGTCGTCACCATGGTATGGCTGCCGCTGCTGGTCCGGTTGGCGGGCCGGCTGCGCATCGTCGATCATCCGGGCGAGCGCAAAGTGCATTCCTCGCCCATTCCCCGGATCGGCGGCGTCGCCATGCTGATCGGCATATTGGTCGCGGCGCTGCTGGCGATCGAGTTGCGGGAGCAGGATCGCTGGTTCCTGGCGGCGGCGGGCGTTCTGGTGATATTCGGCGCCCTGGATGACCGCTTCAACATGGACTACCGGCTGAAGTTCGTCGGCCAGTTGCTCGCGGTCCTCATCGTCGTCACGTTCGGCGACGTGCGCATCTCGACCATCACGCTGGCGGATCGGGTCATGCTGCCGGAGTGGATCTGCCTGCCTCTGACGGTTTTCTTCCTGGTCGGCATCACCAACGCCATCAATCTCGCCGACGGGCTGGACGGCTTGGCCGGCGGCACGACATTTCTATGCCTGTGCGCAGTTGCATTGCTGTCCAGTGTCTCGGATCAGGGCTCGTGCACCGCGCTGAGCCTGGCGTTCGCGGGGGCGGTGCTCGGGTTCCTGCGCTTCAATACCTTTCCCGCCAGCGTATTCATGGGCGACGCCGGCAGCCAGCTGCTCGGCTTCGCCGTCGGCGTACTCAGCGTGCGCGCGACACAGACCTCGGTCACCCAGGTCAGCGCCGCAATCCCCATTCTGCTGTTGGCCCTGCCCATCATGGACACCTTGAGCGTGATGGTGCAGCGCATGGACGAAGGCCGCTCTCCGTTCAGTCCCGACAAGAATCATATCCACCACAAGCTGCTGGCGCTGGGCTTCGGCCACCACGAGGCGGTGATGGTGATCTATGTCATTCAAGCGCTGCTGTTCATCCTCGCGTATTTTCTGAGGTTCGAGTCCGACCTGACCATTCTCGTCGTGGTGACCGCGTTCTTCGCCGTCTCCATCCTCGGCTTGAGGGTCGCCGCCCGTTCGGGATGGCGGGTTCGCGCCGCCGATGCGGCGGCTCCGGCCCCGGCCTCAGCGGTGTCACGCCTGCTCGCCGCGATTCAGCAGCCGAGATTCCTGCCGCGTGCGTCGTTTCTCGCCATCGTGTTCTCGATCGTTCTGTATGCGCTGTTGATCACGCTGAAGGCGGCGGTTCTCAGCAGCGACGTCCGTACTCTCGTCATGGCATTGTTCGCGGTCACGGTCGTCCTGTTTCTGATTCTGCGGGCGGGTCCGCTGAGCCTGGTCGAAAAGGCGGCTCTTTATGTGACGGCGACGGTGCTGGTGTATCTCGATGCCGTCATTCCGGCATCGGACGGATTCACCACGATCCTGACCTGGATTGCCGTGTCGGTCGCGGCGGCGGCGACGGCCGTGCGGCTGCGCCTGTTGAACGACCGGCGCTTCCGGGTGACGCCGCTCGACCTGATCGTCCTCTTCATGGCTCTGGTCGTGCCCAGTCTTCCGGGCACGTTCGACTTGCCGCGCGGCGGTGCCCTGACGATCGCGAAGCTGCTGGTGTTCCTCTATGCCATCGAGATGCTGGTCAGCCGAACGGAGGGCCGGGCGGTCTGGGTGCGGATCGCGGTGGCCTCGGTGCTGGCCGGCCTCGTCATCAGGCCGTTCATCGCTTTTTGAATCGTCTTTCGCGTGTAACGCGAACGTCACCTGGGATTCTTAAACTCCCTTCCCCTCCCCAGAACCACGGACATCGGACTATGACCTTCCCGGCGTTGAGCGGTCGATTCGCGGCCTGTGCGGTCCTTCTGGCCATGGTGGTTGGGGGCGGCTGCGGCGGTGCCGATGCCCGCAAAAACAGCCACTTGCAAAAGGGTCATGCCTTTCTCGCCGCGAGGAATTTCGAGAAGGCGCGCGTCGAATTCCGAAACGCATTGCAAATCGCCCCCAACGACGCTGAAGCGCGCTTCGACAACGGTGTCGTCGACGAAAAGTTGGGCAATGTGCGCGAAGCGGCGCAATTTTATCAAGGCGCGATCGATGTCAACGCGGACGATGCGCGCGCGCGTGCCGCCCTCGGCCGGCTATTCGTGTTCAGCGGCGCTCCGGAGCGGGCGCTCGAGATGGTCAAGCCGGCGCTGGCGGCGCATCCCGATGACGCGCGCTCGCTGGCGGTGCGCGCCGCGGCGCGCGTGCAGCTCAAGGATCCCGACGGCGCTCTGGCCGATGCCGAACGCGCCGTGCAGTTGGCGCCGGACAACGAGGACGCGGTTGCGGTCCTCGCCGGAATCTACAAATCTCGAAATGAGACGGTAAAGGCCCAGGCGCTGCTGCAGGATGCGGTCAAGAAAATTCCGGCCGCGGTCGACCTGCGTCTCGTTCTGGCGCAGATCGATGCCAGTCTGGGACAGGAGCCCAAGGCAGAGGCCCTGCTGATCGACCTGGTCCGGTCGAACCCCACGGAAGGTTCCCATCGTCTCCGGCTGGCGCAATTCTATGCGCGTCTGAATCATCCCGATAAGGCCGAGCGGGTGCTGCGCGAGGGCATCAAGACGCTGCCCGCCGACCGTGAGCTGAAAATCTCGCTGATCGATTTCCTTGCCGCGCGGCGCAGCCGGGATGTCGCTGCCAGGGAGCTGGCGGCAATGATTGCGGCGAACCCGAAGGACTACGACATGCGGCTCGCGCAGGCGCAGTTCTACGAGCAGGGAAAGGACTATGTGCACGCCGAAGCCGCCTACAGGGCAGTCATTGCGGCGGCCGATCTCGATGCGCCGGGAATAACGGCGCGAGACCGGCTTGCGGCCATGAAGATCCAGGCCAACGACCTTGCCGCTGCGCAGTCGCTTCTCGCCCAGGTGCTGGAGAAAAATCCGCGCGACAACGACGCGTTGATTTTACGCGGCAATCTGGAATTGGCTCGAATGGACCCGAAAGCGGCAATCGCGGACCTCCGTTCGGTGCTGCGGGATCAGCCCAATGCAGTCGGCGTCATGCGCACATTGGCCCGGGCGCACATCGCAAACGGCGAACCCGCATTGGCGGAGGAGACCATGCGCCGGGCGGTGGAGGCCAATCCGAAGGATCCTACGGTTCGCTTGGATCTCGCGCAGCTGCTGGCGCAGCTCGGCAAACCGGAACAAGCCAAGCCCATCATCGACGAGCTGGTCAAGCAGCAGCCGGGCAGCATCCCGGCGCTCGATACCCAGATGAAAATCGCCGCGGCCACCAATGATCTGCTGACGGCGAAGGCGGCCGCGGACGCCATCGTCGCGACCCAGCCGAAATCGGGTCTCGGCTACTACTATCAAGGCATGGTCGCCGAGGCTGACAAGCGTCCGGAAGATGCGGTGACGCTGTATTCGAAGGCCCTCGACATCGAGCCGCAGGAGGCCGAGCCGCTGGAGTCGCTCGTCCGCTTGCTGGTGAAATTGAAGCGCGCGCCGGACGCAATCAAGCGCCTCGATGCCGCCATTCTGGCCGATCGGCAGGCCGGATTGGCCGCGAATCTCAAGGGCGAGGTGCTCATGTCGACGCAGCATCCGGCCGACGCCGCCGTTGCGTTCAAGGCGGCCATGGACCGCACGCCGAAATGGTGGATTCCCTATCGAAACCTCGCGGCCGTCCAGTCCCTGCAGCACGACGATGCGGGGGCCATAGCGACCCTGCAGGGCGGCATCGCGAAAGTCGCGAATGCCGAGTCCCTCGAGACGCAGCTCGCGGCGATTTACGAACAATCGGGCAAGCCCGACGATGCGGCGGGCGTCTACGAATCGGCTCTGCGCGCGAACCCGAAATCCGACGTCGTCGCCAACAATATGGCCATGCTGCTGGTGACGTACCGCAAGGATGCGCAAAGCTTGAATCGGGCGAAAGAACTGTCGGCGCGCTTTGCCGGTTCCGGGAATGCATCGTTTCTCGACACTTATGGCTGGGTTTTGTACAAGCACGGCGAACCCAATGCGGCCGTTGCGGCGCTGCAGTCGGCCGTGTCCAAGAACCCCGATTCTCCGACCTCGCTCTATCACCTGGGGATGGCCCAGGCATCGGCGGGGCAGGGTGAGGCCGCGCGCGACAATCTGTCCCGCTCGCTGAAATCCGGCAAGAGTTTCTCCGGTATGGACGAGGCCAAGGCCACGCTCGACAAGCTCGCGACGGTCGGGGCATCGAACCCCGCGGCTCCCCGAAGTTGATCCGCACATGCCTCTCGCGCAAGGACACCTGATGCGACATTTCATTGCACTGTGGGCGCTCGCCCTCGCCGCGCTCGCCGCAAGCGCGGGATCGGCGCAGGCCGACGTATTGCTCGACGAAACGAACTTGATCGGGCTGCCGGGCGTGGCCGCACCGTCCAAATTCTCGTTCACTGCGTCCTCGACACAGGCCCTGACGCTGACATTGAAGGACTTGCAGATCCCGGCAGCGTTCGGCGCGTTGCAGGTGGTGGTGACCTTGGGAGATACGTTGGTCGGCTCCGCCGCCGCCGATGCGACGACTCACACCGCCACGGTCAGCATCCCCGCCGCGGCCGGCAATTACACTCTTTATGTCGTCGGTACTCCGGATGCCGCTCAAGGAATCGGCAGTTTCGGCGCTTGCGTCGCGCCGGCCGCCACCCCCGCGAGCTGCATCGCCGCCTATTCCTTTTCCGGCAACATTCAGGCGCCGGCCACCGCCTCCTCGACGGGCAGCTCCACGCTGAACACGAATTTCACGTCGACGACTGCGGGCACCTACACGGTGACCGTGACGGACGATGCGTTTCCCGCGGCGCTGCAATCCGTCGCCGGCGGCATCACCCAAGGCGCCAGCCCGATCAGCGCCGTAGGTGAAGGGACCACCCAGGTTACGTTGCTCGCCGATACCAACTATCAGCTGCTGCTCGCGGCCATCGCCGATTCGACGGTTTCCGCAGGCCTGTACGGCGTCAAGATCACCGACCCCGCCGGCAAATCGGTGTTCGCCCGGACATTGCCGGTGGGAACGCTGGGCGCCTCGGCCGTCGTCGACAATGGCGCCGCGCAGGCACTGAATTTGAGCGTGGCGGACTACGACTACCCCGCGCCTCTCGCTCACTTGGGGGTTGCGGTGACCCAGGACTCCACGTTGCTGGCCAAGCTTACTGCGACCGGCAGTCTGAATAATTTCATGGCGGCGGCCGGCAGCCTCGAGGTGTGGAGATACACCGTCGCCGGCGCGCAGCCGGGCGTGTACGGCGTGAGCCTGTCCGCAAATCCGGCGAGCGGTGCGGTCAGCCTGTTTGCAGCCACGCAGGTGGTGAATCCCACGGCGTCGACCACCGACGCTTATGCCTTCGTCGTGGACTTTAAATCGGCCGGCACCTACAACCTCGCCGCCAATGATTTCGAGTTCCCGTCGATCCTCGCTTCGCTGACGGCGACCATCGCTCAAAACGGCGCGGTGCTGCCGGAGAGTTCGACCGGCGGCTTCACCGCCGCGGCCGGCGTTGCCATCGTCTTGGTAGATGCACGAGCCCCGCAAAGCGGCAACGGGATTTTCGGCGTGACGGTCGAGACCGCCGGCGCCTCGCCGCAGATCCTGCTGGACGAGACGCAGGCCGTGGGAGGCGTGTTCACCACGCAATCGATCAATCTGGGCGTTTCGGGCGGCTATACCACCACGCTCGCCGACTTGGGTTTCGCGTCCGGAAATGGCTTCCCGCCGATGTTCCAGAATTTGGCCGTGGTCGTCTCGCAGGGCAGTCAGGTGCTCGGAAAAATCTACGGCGGCGGATCATTCTCGTTTCCCGCGACCCCGGGCCAGTACGTGCTGACGTTCGTGGCGACGCCCGACTCGGTTCAGGGTTACGGTCTGTATACCGTCAATGTGTCGTCCACCCCGCCGACCTTGACCTTCACTTCGAGCGCCGCGACGGTTGCCGCCGGCCAGGCCGCGACTTTGACGTGGAGCTCGCAAAATGCAACCACCTGCACCGCGAGCGGCGGCACCGGCTGGTCGGGTGTGCAATCGACCAGCGGCAGCGTGGCCGTGTCCATCAGCGGAACGGAAACACTGGCGCTCAGCTGCGCAGGTCCGGGCGGATCCGTATCCAAATCGCTGAGCGTGACCGCTTCGGCGCCGCCCGCGAAATCCGGCGGCGGCGGCAGTCTCGATGCGGCTTTTCTTTCGATGCTGGGCGCGTGGGTTATCTTGTCGCGCGCGCGTCCGAGCCGCGCAAGGTCGGCCCGCGCGACGCCGCTCAACCGATCAGCGAACGGCGGATGATCGAGAGAATCCGGCCGCTCGGATGGCGGGGCAACACTCGCCGCCGCATGGCATGATCCAAAATGCCCGCGAGCACGATGAGCGCAAGCACGCCGAAGTTGACGAACAATGACCACACGCGCATCGGCGCGAAGAAGAACAGAACGAGAACGGCCGCGGTCAGCGCACCATAAAATACCGCCCATGCCAGGGTGGCCCCCCGGTTATAGGCGATCTCAATCGGCGTGAGCGCCCCGTGCAGTTTGATGGCCAATTGAGTGCACAGCGGGACTCGCCCGCCGAACAGGGATCGCGCGAAACCGAGCGCGATCAAACCGTATACACCGCACTGCTGCGCCAGATCCGCCCATTCGTAGTTTTGCTCGATGGCCGGCCAGCAGCTCCAGAGAACGCCTACGCAAAGTGCTGCGGCCAACAGCGCCGTCAAGGGCCGGGTCCAACGCCAGATCAGAAAGACGGCGATCAAGAGTATCGGAGCCACCGACATGGCCGCGCCGAGGCCCTTGCCCGACGCCGACGAGGCGCCGTACTGCGACAGCGCCGCGTAGCCGAGGACGAGACCCGCCACTGCGCCCAGTTGCAGCCGGCGCTTCCACGTCGACTTGGGCGTGGCGGCCGAATCCGGCGGTACGGACACGATCAATGGTTGCTCTGTCGATTTGGGGTCGGATGCCGGCGTAATGATTTTCTGTCTCGCGAATGCCGGCGGCCAGTGTAGCGGAGCGGGCAACATCGCTCCAAGGTGGCGGCTCTTCGTGGCCGTCGGCATCCGGCGAGCGGACATTGTCGTCAAATTGTAATACTAGAGATGAGCGGTTGTTACATACCTTGACTAGTCTGCCTGACATCGGAACGAATCCATCGGCTGAATGCCAGGGGACGTATGACGTGAACCACAGAAATTCCATGAAGATCTCCATCGCGGCGCTGGGCCTGTCGCTGGCCGCCGTCGCGCATGCAGACATGCTCAAACCGGTAGGCCCGAATGGTTCTCTCACGCCGGCGCTGAGTTGGTCCGCGACAGGCATGGGCACCGAGTCTCCCGCGACGCTCACCGGAAATCTCAATGATCCCGCGCAAGGCGTCACCGTGAATGATCTATCCGGCAATCCTGCCAGCAATTATGGTTTTGCAAATAGTTTCCCTGCTGCGAATGGTGCCTTTGCGTCGGGAACCCTTCAGGTGCAAGGCCAGGCGCAGCAATACAACTTCGTCGACACCTATATCTTCGACGCGCCGACCTCGCTGGCGAGCGCCTATGTTTTCTCATTGAACCTCACCGAGCAGCTGGGCATACAGAACCTCACTGCCCGGCTCTACAGCTATTCGGCCGGCGGCGTTGAGAATCTCACCATTGGCGGCACGGGAGCCGTGACGGGCCCCGTCGTGAGTCCCTGGTCTGCGGATTCCAATGTCAACGGCGTGACGTCCACGCAGTTGCTTGCCACCGGTATTTCAAGCGGCGAGTACGTGCTTCAAATTGCCGGTCTCGAGACCGGCACACAGAGCGGCATGTACAATGGCAGCCTGGCGATCACACCGGTTCCCGTGCCGGCGACGTTGCCGTTGTTGCTGTCCGCCATGGGCGGGCTGGGTTTGTGGAGCCGCCGCCGAAGCTGAACGCTGCCGGGCGGCATTCGTTCATTCTCGTTGCCCGAGTGCCAAGTTTCCGCGGAAATGCGCGATCCACGTTCGGTCTCTTATCCATCGTCCTATTACGACGATCAGTGGTGCCTGAAGCCGCCGCTGCTGCTGTGGATCGCCGTGGCGTATTTGTCGCGCACGATCACTTTGCCGATCGTCATGGCGCTCGGCCATTTTGCCGGGGTCGACTCCCGCGCAATCGAGTCGTTTCACGCCTTCTGGCGGCTCGACGGATTGGTCCCCTCGCTCATCGCCGCCGCGGTTCTGTACGCGCTCTGCCGCCGGGTCCCAACGGCATCGAAGCCGGTGCGGTGGATTTGGACTCACGGACGGGTGTTCCTGGCGGTCTCGGCGAGTTTGGACGCCGTCCTGGCGTTGATCGACTGGCTGAAGGAGACTGCGCAGATCGACGATCCATCGCTGCTGTCGCTGACGGCCATGGCCATCGATCTGTATTTTCTCGTCTATGTTCTCGCCGCGCGGCGCGTGCGCCATGCGTTTTGCGAATTTCCTGCGGCCTGAGCCGCCGCCGCGAACAAGCCCAGGCAGATGCTCCAACCTTATCGTATGAATATCGATTCAGGTCCGACACTTCGCAACGGCGGCTCAGTGAAATGAGCACCAGTCGGAAAATCAAAGTGCCGGCCGATGCCCAGCCGGCACATGCGCAAAAATTTACGCCGCGGCCATCAATCCCTTCAGCTTGTTGATGGCGTTCGATTCCACTTGGCGGACACGTTCGGCGGAAATTCCATACTCGTCCGCGAGTTCGTGCAGCGTGGCCTTATCCTCGGTCATCCAGCGCCGCTGCAATATGCTGCGGCTGCGTTCGTCGAGCTTTTCCATCGCCATGCTCAAGCGATCGGTCGAGTCCTCTTCCCATTCCTCTTTCTCCACCTCGATGGCGGGGTCGGCATTGCTGGCCGGCAGGTACATGGCGGGGGAATAGGCTTCTTCCTCGTCGCTTTCCGGCGTCGGGTCGAAGGACATATCGCGCGCGGACAGACGTTGTTCCATTTCGCGCACGTCGGCGACATCGACGCCTAAGTCCCGGGCTACCGCCGCGGTCTCCGCCTCGGACAGCCAGGCGAGGTTCTTTTTCATCCTGCGCAAGTTGAAGAACAGCTTGCGCTGCGACTTGGTGGTCGCAACCTTGACCAGCCGCCAGTTGCGCAGCACATACTCGTGAATCTCGGCGCGGATCCAATGAACCGCGAACGACACCAGGCGTACGCCCACGTTGGGATCGAAGCGCTTCACCGCCTTCATGAGACCCACATTACCCTCTTGAACGAGATCGCCCATCGGCAAGCCGTAGCCCAGATATCCGCGCGCAATGTGCACGACGAATCGCAGGTGCGACAGCACCAGTTGCCGGGCGGCGTCCAAATCCGCTTCCGACCGAAAACGGACGGCGAGAGCCACCTCGTCCTCTTTCGACAGAACCGGGATCTGGGATACGCGGTCTATATAGGAGTCCAAGCTCCCCACGGGACCCGCGAACACCAATCCGTTCGTTTGTTTCGCAACTAAAGCAGTAGTCATTAGCTCAAACCTCCGACTCGATCTACGGGTGCAATCATAGCACTCTGGAGGTTTGAGTGCTGATGTTACCGATAGTTCACATATTCTTTAAGTGATTGAAAAATATGATCTTTAGGTGGGCTCGATGCCACGGATATGCCGCGTCGCGGCAAACCAGGAGCCAAGCCAGGCCAGACCCACGGCTCCGGCCAGAACCGCCGTCGCCGTGGCGAATCCCAGGCCCTGCAGGTGAAAAGAGCTGCCGTACAGTTTTGCCAGCTTGTCGACCGGGCGAGCCAGCACCGCCGCGGCCGCGGCGACCAGGATGATCGCCATGATGCCGCCTCCCAAGCCGTACCAGATGCCGCTGTACAGGAACGGGCGGCGCGCGAATCCATCCGTTGCCCCCACCAGTTTCATCACTTCGATCTCGGCGCGCCGGTTCAATATATCGAGTCGAATGGTATTGCCGACGATGAGCACCACTCCCAAGCCTAAGAGCACCGCGGTGAGAAGCACCACGCGCCGCAAAATATCGAGCATGGCGGACAGACGCTTCACCCATTCGGTGTCGAGCTGCACGACCTCCACGTCGGGCATCGCCGCGATGCTGCGCTCGAGCAGGTCCGTTCCCTGCGGCGTGCTCGCGGTCAGCGTAGGCGTGACCACCAAGGTGTCGGGCAGCGGATTGTCGCTGAGTGCGTCGAGGGCCTTGCCGAAACCCGAGTCGGCCCGAAATTCCTGCATCGCCTCATCGGCGCCGATGAGGCGCACGGCGGCAACATCGCCGCGGGCGCGCAATTGCTTGGCGAGAGATTGCACTCGTGCCGGACCCGCCTTCTTGTCGATATAGACCGACAGGTCGAACGCGTCGTTCCAATTTCCCGACGCGGCCCGGACATTCGTCAAGAACAAATTCAGGAACAGCGGCACGGCCAGCGCCACGGCCACCACGCCCATGGTCATCAGCGCGGCGAAAGGCTGATTGACGATGCGGCCCAGGGATCCGACCAAGGTCTGCGCATGCCGGGCGAAATAGGCTTGCACGTTCATGGCGCGCTCCCGCTTCCGGCGTCTGCATTCATGACCCGCCCATCCCCCAATACGATGCGCCTGGCGCCGAACGGCTCGATGAGATGCACGTCGTGGGTGGCGACCACCACGGTCACGCCCACTTCGTTGAAGCGCTTGAACAGCTTCATGATCTCCAGAGCGAGCTCGGGATCGAGATTGCCCGTCGGTTCATCGGCGATGAGCAGCGCCGGCTTCGCGACCACGGCGCGTGCAATCCCCACCCGCTGTTGTTCGCCGGTCGACAGTTCCAGGGGCCGGCTTTTCTCCTTTCCGAGCAGCCCGACTTGATCGAGCGCCGCGCGCACGCGCTTGTCGATCTCGCGCCTCGGTACTCCGGCAATGACCAGAGGCAGCGCCACATTGTCCGCGACGGGCCGGTCGTGCAGCAGCTTGTGATCCTGAAACACGACGCCGACGCCGCGGCGAAATTGCGGGATTGCGCGCGGCCTCATTCCGGACGTATTTTTGCCGTTGACGAAAACCTGGCCGCGGGTCGGCCGCTCGATCAGGGCGATCAACTTCAGAATGCTGCTCTTGCCCGCTCCCGAGTGTCCGGTCAGAAAAGCCAGTTCTCCCTGGCCGATGTTGAATGACACGCCGGCCAGCGCCTCGCGGCCGTTCGGATAGCGCTTGTGCACCTGATCGAAACGAATCATGCGTCGGCGCCCGGGCCCGATTTCAAGAGGGCCGACACGAACTCGGACGCGCTGAACACGCCGAAATCCTCGGTTTGCTCACCCACCCCGACGAAGCGGATCGGAATCTTCAGCTTTTGCGCGATGGCGAGAACCACGCCGCCTTTCGCCGTGCCGTCGAGCTTGGTGACGATGAGCCCCGTGACGCCGAGGCCGCGGTTGAATTCTTCGGCCTGCGCCACGGCGTTCTGGCCGATCGTCCCGTCGAGCACCAGCAGCACTTCGTGCGGCGCGGTGGGATCCAAGCGCGCCAATACGCGCTTCACCTTCTTGAGTTCATCCATCAGATGGGTCTGGGTGTGCAGACGTCCCGCCGTGTCCGCGATCAGAACATCGATGTTTCGCGCCCTGGCGGCCTGAAGGCCGTCGAAGATGACCGCCGCGGGTTCGGCGCCCGCCTGCTGGGCGATGATGGGCACCTTGTTGCGATCGGCCCAGACCTCGAGCTGCTCGCGCGCCGCCGCGCGAAAAGTATCGCCGGCGGCCAGCATTACGCTCTTGCCGTCGGCCAGCAGGCGATGCGCCAGTTTGCCGATGCTCGTCGTCTTCCCGGCGCCGTTGATGCCTACCACCAGGATGACATAGGGTTTGATGCGGGCGTCGATGACCAGCGGCGATTCCACCGGCTTCAAGATTTCGAACATGGCATCGTGCAGCGCCTTGCGCAGGGCATCGACATCGCCGAGTTCCTTGCGGGCCACGCGCTTGCGCAAATCCGAGAGAATCCTGCCCGTGGCCTCGGCTCCCACGTCGGCCGTGATCAACCGCGTCTCGAGTTCGTCCAAAATCTCGGCGTCGATCTTGCGTCCCGGCAGCAGCTCCGCGAGATCGGCGGTGAGCCAGGCGGGACCCTGGTTCAGCTTGGCGCGCAGGCGCTTGAAAAACCCGCGCACCCTGGGCGTATCGGCTTCGTTCGTCATGGGAGGTATGATACCGGGAGTGACTACCCCCAAGACGGAATCGAACGCCCCGGGCGGCCGCAACTCAGTGCGGATCATCGCCGGCGGCTGGCGCGGCCGGCGCGTCAATTTCCCGGACATTCCAGGCCTGCGCCCGACTCCAGACCGGGTGCGCGAAACCCTGTTCAACTGGCTGCAGCACGCCGTTGCCGGCTCTCGCTGTCTCGATCTGTTCGCGGGTTCAGGCGCGCTCGGCCTCGAGGCGCTGTCGCGCGGAGCCAAGGAGGCGGTATTCGTCGAGCAGGCGGTAGCCGCCTCGCGCGCACTGCAGGAGCAATTGACGCGCTTGGGCGGCGCTACGCGCGGCCGCGTGGTCGAAATGGGCGCGGCGCGATTTCTGCGCTCCGGAGCGCAGTTCGGCGGGGTGCCCTTCGACATCGTGTTCTTGGATCCTCCCTTCGGCCGCGGCGCCTTGGCGGAATATGTCCCGATGCTCGATACGGCCGACTGGGTCGCCTCCGGAACGCTGGTTTACCTCGAGAATGAAAAAGCCGCGGGCGTTCCGGTACTGCCGTCTCATTGGGAGCTTCTCAAATCGAAGTCGGCGGGCGAGGTGGGGTATCATTTGGCGCGCGTCAATGCGCGGGTCTGAATGAATGCACAAAAGAACAGCCGTCTATCCGGGCACCTTCGATCCGATCACCAACGGCCACCATGACCTGGTGCGGCGGGCGGCCAGTATTTTCGACCGCCTGGTCGTGGCGATTGCGGCCAATCCGAACAAAGCGCCGATGTTCACCTTGGAACAGCGGGTTGACATGGCACGGCGCGTCCTCGCCGACGTGCACAATGTCGAAGTCATGGGCTACGTCGGGCTGACCGTGGATTTCGCCCGCCAGAATGGCCTGGCGGTCATCGTTCGCGGCCTGCGCGCCGTGTCCGACTTCGAATTCGAATTCCAATTGGCCAACATGAGCCGGCACCTCACTCCGGAAATCGAGTCCGTATTCATGACCCCGCAAGAGCAATACACCTTCATTTCCTCGACTTTGGTGCGCGAGATCGCGGTGCTGGGCGGCAATGTGTCCGAGTTCGTGCACCCGATCGTCGAGATCGAATTGAAACGGCACCGGCAGCTTTGACCGGGAGCTTTGCACCGCGCGCGGCGCGGCGGGTCACGCTGGCCGCATCGCTGATCTTCGCGCTCGTCCTGGCGCCGTCGGCGCCCGTCCGCGCGGCGGCTCCGCCCGAGCGCGCCGCGCACAAGGCGGCCATCGCCAGCGCCTACCCCCTCGCGAGCCAGGCGGGGCAGGAAATTCTGGCAGCGGGCGGCAATGCCTTCGACGCGGCGGTGGCGGTGTCCGCGGCGCTCGCGGTGGTCGAGCCCAGCAGCTCAGGCCTCGGCGGCGGCGGCTTCTACCTGCTGCATCGGCAATCCGACGGCTACGAAACCATGCTCGACGCGCGGGAAAAGGCGCCGGGAGCCGCGTCGCGCGACATGTATTTGGACAAGGCAGGCAATGCCATTGAGAACGCGTCCGTCGCCGGATCCCTGGCATCCGGAATTCCGGGCGAACCCGCGGCATTCGAATACCTGGCCCGCAAATACGGCAAGCTGCCCTTGAAGCAGTCGCTGCAACCCGCGATCCGCCTGGCGCGCGGCGGCTTTCCGCTGTACACCCGGCTGCAGGGCGGGATCCGCTACAAGCGGCAGATCTTGCTGCGGTCCCCCGATGCCGCCAAGGCTTTTCTGACCGCCGACGGAAACGTCCCCGAGGTCGGCGCGATCATCAAGCAACCCGAACTCGCGAATACCTTGGAAGCCATCGCGAATCAAGGCGCCAAGGGATTTTATGCGGGGCGCGTGGCGGCGGATCTGGTCGCGGGCGTGCGGGCAGACGGCGGCATTTGGACCCTTCAGGACCTCGAGGCATACCAGGTCATCGAGCGCAAACCGCTCATCGGCGAATATCACGGGGCACGCATCGTGTCGGCGTCGCCGCCATCCTCGGGCGGCATCGCCGTGCTCGATGCACTCAATATCCTGTCCGGATTCGATTTCAAGCGTTTCGATTCCGCCACGCGCAAGCACCTGGTCATCGAAGCCATGCGCCGCGCCTATCGGGACCGCGCGATCTATCTGGGCGATCCCGATTTCGTCAAGATGCCGCTCGCGCAGCTCTCGAGCCGCGACTACGCGGCGGGCCAACGCAGCAGTATCCGCACCGATAAGGCCATGCCGTCCGCCATGTTGCCGGGCATCGAATCGGAACCGGTCGGCATGCAGACCACCCACTTCTCCGTTCTGGATGCCGACGGCAATCGCGTCGCCGCCACGATTTCGGTCAATCTGTTCTTCGGCACCGGCTACATGCCGCCCGGGACCGGAGTGCTGCTCAACAACACCATGGACGATTTCTCCACCAAGCCCGGCAGGCCGAATGAATTCGGGCTGGTGGGCGCCAAGGCCAATGCCATCGCCCCGAATAAGCGCAGCCTCTCTAGCATGACGCCAACCTTCGTCGAGACACCGAAGGGCCTGATGATCATCGGTTCGCCGGGCGGCAGCTACATCATCAGCATGGTGCTCCTGGGCACGCTCAATTATCTGGACGGCATGAACGCGGCCGACATCGTCAAGTACCCGCACTACCATCACCAATACCTGCCTGACGAAGTCGATTATGAACAAGGCGCACTGACCGACGCCGAGCTCGAGGAACTGCAGGGCATGGGCCATTCACTGAAAGTGTCCGGCCGGCAATGGGGCAACATGCAGGTAATCACCTGGGATTTCGCCAGCGGCCGGGTGGACGCCGCCTCCGATCCGCGCGGCGAAGGCGTCGGACTCGTGTACTAGCGACGCCGCCGCGCCGCCTCAGCGCTGGCAGGTCGAGCACCAATACGTGGAACGCTGGCCCTGGACGAATTGCTTGATGGCCGACGCGCACACCCGGCACGCCGCACCCTTGCGTTCGTAGACGAATAGCTTCTGGCTGAAATATCCCGGCGCGCCGTCGGCATTGACGTAGTCGCGCAGCGTCGTGCCGCCGATTTTGATCGCTTCGCCGAGCACGTCTTTGATGGCTTGTGCGAGCACAGCCGCCTCCTTGCGGGTGATGCGGCGGGCCGCGCGGCGCGGCGAGATGCGGGCGCGGAACAAGGCCTCGCTCGCGTAAATGTTGCCGACGCCGACCACCACCTGCGAATTCATGATGAATTGCTTGATGGCCACGCTGCGCTTGCGGGTCGCACCCAATAGATACTCCGCATCGAATGCGTCGCTCAAGGGTTCGGGCGCCAGCTTGGCCAGCAAGGGATGTGCCTCCGGGTCGTCGTTCGTCCAGTGCAGGCTGCCGAAACGCCGAGGATCGTGAAATCGCAGCATCCATCCGCTGTCGAGCCGCATGTCCCAGTGATCATGCGTCTTCGGCGGCACGGAGGCTTTGACCAGGCGCAGGCTTCCGGACATGCCCAGATGCAGGATCAGTGTGCCCGTGTCGAAACGAATCAAAATGTATTTCGCGCGCCGCTCGACGCTGCGCACGCTCTGGCCGCGCACGGCCGATTCGAAGTGGGCCGCGATGGGCCAGCGCAAACGGCGCTCGCGCACGACTGCCTCGACCACGCGCCTCCCGAGCAAGGCAGGTGCAATGCCGCGCCGGGTCGTTTCTACTTCAGGGAGCTCGGGCGTGTGACGGCTCGGGCGGGGGCTGGACTATTTGATCTTCGATTCTTTGTAAGGGACGTGCTTGCGCACGACCGGATCGAATTTCTTGGTTTCCAGTTTGTCCGGATGCAGGCGCTTGTTCTTGGTCGTTGTGTAGTAATGCCCGGTACCGGCCGAAGAGACTAATTTGATTTTGTCGCGCATCGTCGCCCCTTAAACCTTGACGCCTTTGGCGCGCAAATCGGCCACCACCACATCCACGCCGCGCTTCTCGACGGTGCGCAAGCCGCGCGTCGATACTCGCAGGCTCACGAAACGCTTTTCGGCTTCCGACCAGAAGCGGTGAGTATGCAAATTCGGCAAAAAGCGGCGCCGCTTGCGATTGTTCGCATGGGAAACCGTATTACCCGTTTTCGGGCCCTTACCCGTGACCTGGCAGACTCGCGACATGGCGTAAACCCTTGGACTTGGAACCTTCAGAACAGCCGCGCTTTATACCAGGGTCACCCTGGCGGGGCAACACGATGCCTGTGCGGCGCAGGGCGGCAGGGCGTCGATC
>Ga0182013_10004203_pt1 | contig 17459 bp, 17 predicted proteins | sample 612S2MmetaG_FD_120487 | JGI IMG/M metagenome (GOLD analysis project Ga0182013, IMG submission 120487) | Permafrost microbial communities from Stordalen Mire, Sweden - 612S2M metaG | ecosystem: Environmental > Terrestrial > Soil > Wetlands > Permafrost | place: Sweden: Stordalen | collected...
ATGGCCCGCGCGTCAGTCCGATCAATCAGCACGGGCGTCCGGCTGGCGACGTCGGTCAGCAGGAGGATGCGGCTGGCTCCGCGGGTGACGCCGATCACCCGGCCGACCAATCCGCGCTCGCTCATCACCGGGTTGCCGACCTCAACGCCCCGTTCCTTGCCCGCGTCCGCGAGACGGGTCTCCGAGAAGGGCCCGCGCGCGTCCAGGATCACCCGCGCCGTAACCATGGGCACAGGCGGGTCGGTGCGGAAGCCCAGCAAAGCCTGATATCGGCTGGCGACGTTGCGCAGGGAGGCCACCTGATCGCGCAGGTCCTGCATCTCAGCCAGCTCCTGGCGAAGACGCCGGTTCTCGGATGCCGCGAAAAAGTAATCGCGCAGGAAATCGCTCGCTTGGGAGGCGACCCGTCCGGGAGCCGACAACGCTTGGCCGGCTGGCGCATTCACCGTGTCCGCAACGGCTCGGGCCACACCGTAAGCGGAGGCCTGCAAGGTCTCGCGCCGGTCGCTGAGCAGAAGGGCGATGGCCACCACGGCCGCCACCACCACGGCGACAGCTACGGTCCAGGTCAGCGGGACCTTGAGATCCTGAAAATGTCCGTCTCGATAGGACAAACGGCCCTCTCCAAGCGCGCGCGAGTCCCGCAATGATAGGGCTTCTAGGCTATTAGGCCAGGGTAGACTCCAGCACGCCCTTCATCCACCGCGGATGTTCCAGAACCTTGCCGCAACCCAACGCCACGCAGGACAAAGGATCGTCCGCCACGGTCACGGGCAGGCCGGTGTGATCGCGAATTTCCGCATCCAGCCCCCGCAGCAGCGCCCCGCCGCCGGTCAGCATGATGCCCTTGTCTGCGATGTCACTGGCCAGCTCAGGCGGGGTGGCTTCAAGAGCCACCTTGACCGCCTCGACGATCTGTCCAACCGGTTCGGCCAGGGCGTCAGCCGCCTGCTTTTCAGAGATGCGCACTTCGCGCGGCACGCCTTGCATGAGATCGCGGCCCTTGACCTCTATGGCCAAGCCCTCGCCGTCCGCCGGCGCGCGGGCCGTGCCGATTTCCTTCTTGATCCGTTCGGCGGTGGTCTCGCCGATCAGCAGATTATGGTTGCGGCGCATGTAGGAGATGATCGCCTCGTCCATCTTGTCGCCGCCCACCCGCACCGAACGCGAATAGACGATGCCCGACAGGGACAGCACGGCCACCTCAGTGGTGCCGCCGCCGATATCCACCACCATGGAGCCGGTGGGCTCGTGAATCGGCAAGCCCGCGCCTATGGCGGCGGCCATGGGCTCGTCGATCAGGCCCACGCGGCGGGCCGAGGCGTTCAGACAGCTATCGTTGATGGCCCGGCGCTCCACCGCGGTGGCGCCTGACGGCACGCACACGATCACCTTGGGATTCACGAAGCCCTTGCGGTTGTGGACCTTGCGGATGAAGTACTTGATCATCTCTTCGGCCACTTCGAAGTCGGCGATGACTCCGTCGCGCATGGGGCGGATCGCCTCCATGTGCCCCGGCGTGCGGCCGAGCATTTGCTTGGCTTCGATCCCCACCGCATGCACGACCTTGCGGCCGCCGACGTTGCGCAGGGCCACAACGGACGGCTCATTGAGCACGATGCCCTTACCCTTCATGTAGATCAGGGTGTTGGCGGTGCCGAGGTCGATGGCGATGTCATTTGAGATGACGCCGAAGAGAGACGAGAACATGCAGTGCCTTGGCGGGTGTCCGGGGCAAGAGGATCGGGGCGACGCGTCCGGCGACGCCAAGAATTGGCTTGGAGAGCTTTTAGATCGCGCGGACAAGTCCGTTTGCCCTGCTAAGACCATCATTTCAAGGCTTTTCGCTGTGGTGCGGCGCCAGCGCTTGAAGCTTCCCCCAATAGGCGAAAAGCCGCTCTTCAAAAATACCCCTAAATACCCGGTTCAGAAGGGAATTTAGAACTCAACTCAAGGCGGTCATCACCACGCCCGCCGCGACCAGGGCGCCGGCCAGCCATTGCCATGCGCTAAGCCGTTCGCGGAATATCCTGCGCCCGGCCAAAGCAGCCACCGGCGCCTCAATCACGCCCAGGGCGCGCACCGGGGCCGCTGGCGTCAGCGCCAGGGCCGTCAGCCAGCAGCTCGACGCCAGGGCGCCGCAGAGGCCCGCAGCCAGAGACTGACGCCAGGCGGCGAATACGGACCTGAACGCGGGACGGTCCCAGATCGCCAACAGCGCCGTTAGGGCCACGGCTTGCAGGGCCTGGGTGACGCTGACCGTGCACACGGCGGCGAAGATCGGATGCAGATGATCGAGTTGCACCGTTGCCTGACGATAGGCGTTCAGCGCATAGCCGAAGGTCAAGCCCGACAGTAGACCGAACGCGCCGCCGGAAATCGGCTGCGGACCGCCCATCTCGCGCGGCCAGGTCAGCACCACCAGGGCGCCGCTAGTGATCGCCACCCCAATCCAGGCGATGACGCTTAATTGGTCATGGAACACGAGCAAACCCAGGATCGCCGCCATGGGCAAGGCGCTCTGCTGCATGGACGTCCCGACCGCGAAGCCCGCCCGACGCATGGCCACCAGCAGGCTTGCGGTGGCCAGCACCTGGCTGACCGCCCCCGACACGGCGGCCCACCAGAACAGCGGCGTGAAGTGCAGGCTCGCGCCGGGCGTCAGGGCCTTGGCGACGAGCGCGAAAACCGCGGCGAAGGGCAAGCCGAACAGGAACCGCACCAGCGTCGCCGCCCACGGACCGGACTTGGGCAAGAGCCCGCGCTGCAAAGCGTTGCGCGCCACCTGCAGCACCGAGGCGGCGATGGTCGAGGGTATCCACAGGGCGGTGAAAGTGAACATGACGGACCTGAGCAAACGAGCTCCCCCACTCGCGGGCGAGCTGTCAGCGTAGCTGACTGAGGGGCGTTCCGCGGCGCAGCCGCATGCCCCCTCCACCGCTACGCGGTTCCCCTCCCCCGCAAGCGGGGGAGGTCGCAAGGGATGGAACGGCTTAGAACCCCGAAGCGATCAGGGGTTCGGGCGCGGTCTTCTCGCGGCGCTGAACGAGGTTGTTCAGGGCGTTGACATAGGCTTTGGCCGAAGCGGTGAGGGTGTCGGTGTCCGCAGCGTGGCCGGTGGCGATATGGCCGCCCTCCTCCAGCCGGACCGAGACCTGGGCCTGGGCGTCGGTGCCCTCGGTGACGGCATGCACCTGGAACAGGCGCAGCTCCGCCTCGTGCGGCGCGATCTTGCGGATAGCGTTGAACACCGCGTCCACCGGACCGTCGCCAGACGACTGCGCAGACTTGGCCTCGCCGTCCACCACCAGCGTCAACTCCGCCGACTGGCCTTCGGTGCCGGCGATCACCCGCAGGCGTTGCACGGCGATACGTTCGGCCCCGGCCGCCAGGCTATCATCGACCAGGGCGATGATGTCCTCGTCGTAGACGTGCTTTTTCTTGTCGGCCAGATCCTTGAACCGCTGGAAGGCCTCGTCCAAAGCGTTCTGGCCCAGCTCGTAACCCAGGGCCTGCAGCTTTTCGCGAAAGGCGTGCCGGCCCGAGTGCTTGCCCATCACCAGGTTGGTGGCGCCCTGCCCCACATCCTCGGGCCGCATGATCTCGTAGGTCTCGGCGTTCTTCAGCATGCCATCCTGGTGGATGCCGCTCTCGTGGGCGAAGGCGTTCTTGCCGACGATGGCCTTGTTGTACTGCACCGGAAAGCCGGTGATGGCCGAGACATAGCGGCTGGCGCGGGTGATGTGCTCGCTGACCACGCCGGTGCGGAAATGCAGCCGATCAGCGCGGACCTTCAAGGCCATCACCACCTCTTCCAAGGCGGCGTTGCCGGCTCGTTCCCCGAGCCCATTGACTGCGCATTCAATCTGGCGCGCCCCGCCCTGCACCCCGGCCAGGCTGTTGGCCACGGCCAGGCCCAGGTCGTTGTGGCAGTGGGTAGAGAAGATCACCGTATCGGCGCCGGGCACATGCTCGATCAGATCGCGGAAGATCTCGGTGTACTCGGACGGATAGGTGTAGCCCACCGTGTCTGGGATGTTGATGGTGGCGGCGCCGGCCTTGATGGCCGCCTCCACGCAGCGGCGCAGGAAGTCCCGCTCGGTGCGGGTGGCGTCCTCGGCCGACCATTCAACTTCGCCGCACAGGTTGCGCGCCAGGGTCACCGAGCTGGTGACCAGCTCCAGCACCTCGTGCGGCGCCTTGTTCAGCTTCCACTTCATGTGCACCGGGCTTGTGGACAGGAAGGTGTGGATGCGGCCGCGCTTGGCCGGTGCGATGGCCTCGGCGCAGCGTTCGATGTCCTTGGCGCCGGCGCGGGCCAGGCCGCACACGGTGCTCTCCGTGACGATCTGCGAGATACGGCGCACGGCCTCGAAATCGCCGTTGGAGGCGATGGGGAAGCCCGCCTCGATCACGTCGACCCTCATTTCCTCGAGGATCTTGGCCAGCTCCAGCTTCTCGTTCAGGGACATGGAGGCGCCGGGCGACTGCTCGCCGTCGCGCATGGTGGTGTCGAATATGATCACGCGTTCGGATGTGGACGCGGTCTTGCTCCCTTCAGGGGAGGCTTCAGATTGTACGGACATGGGATTTTCTCTTCGCGGGAATGGACGTCGCAGTGTCTGTTCAAAGACCCCCCCTGCGCGCCCGGCCGCGAATAAACGCGGCTTAGGGCGCCCAGGGGCCGCTAAGCCCCGGGAGTCGCAGGCCCCAGGCAAATTCCCAGGCGTCGACGGCGTTGGTCGCGCGAATGCACATGCTCCGCATATAGCGAAATGCGAGAGTCGGGGCAAGCGAAGGCGCAAGTCGGTCTCGTTTGCGCGCAACGCGGTGGCGCTGCGTTGCAACACCGGCTAAACCCCGCGCGAAAGATAAAACGGAGCTTTCCCATGTCCTTGGAATCCGCCGCACTTAGCCGCGTGAAGCCCTCCGCCACCTTGGCCGTGGACGCCAAAGCGCGCGCGCTGATCGCCGAAGGCCGCGACGTGATCGGCCTGGCGGCCGGCCAGCCGGACTTCGACACCCCGGACAACATCAAGGAAGCGGCCATCAAGGCCATTCGCGAGGGCAAGACCAAGTACACCGACGTGGACGGCACGCCGGACCTGAAGGACGCCGTGGCCGCCAAATTCAAGCGCGAGAACGGCCTGGACTACAAGCGCAGCCAAATCCACATCGCTCCGGGCGGCAAGCCGGTGCTGTACAACGCCCTGGTGGCCACCTTGAACGCCGGCGACGAGGTGATCGTGCCGGCGCCCTACTGGGTGTCCTACCCGGACATGGTGCTGCTGGCCGGCGGCGAGCCGGTGCGCGTGGCCACCGCCGAGGCGGACGGCTTCAAGCTGAAGCCCGAAGCCCTGGAGGCGGCGATCACGCCGCGCACCAAGTGGCTGATCCTCAACTCCCCGTCCAACCCGACCGGCGGAACCTACAGTCGCGCCGAGCTGCGCGCCCTGGCCGACGTGCTGCTGAAGCATCCGCAGGTGTGGGTCATGAGCGACGACATGTACGAGCACCTGCTCTACGACGGCTTCGAGTTCGCCACGATCGCCCAGGTCGAACCCAAGCTTTACGAGCGCACGCTCACCGTGAACGGCGTGTCCAAGGCCTACGCCATGACCGGCTGGCGCATCGGCTACGCCGGCGGCCCCGAGCCGTTGATCACCCTGATGCGCAAGCTGGAGAGCCAGTCGACCTCCAACCCCTGCTCGATCGCCCAGGCCGCGGCGGTGGAGGCCTTGAACGGCACGCAGGAATTTCTGGCGCCCCGCGCCGAGGCCTTCCGCAAGCGACGCGATCTGGTGGTTTCGATGCTGAACCAGGCCAGCGGCATCACCTGCATCAAGCCGGAAGGCGCCTTCTACGTCTATCCGTCCTGCGCCGGCCTGATCGGCAAGACGGCGCCCTCGGGCAAGGTCATCGAGACCGACGCTGACTTCGCCGGAGAGCTGTTGGACGCCGAGGGCGTGGCGGTGGTGCATGGGGCGGCGTTCGGCCTGTCGCCCTACTTCCGCATTTCCTACGCCACGTCGGAAAAGGTGCTGGAAGAGGCCTGCTCACGCATCCAGCGCTTCGCGGCCAACTGCAAGTAGGACGCTTTCAGTACGTGCTCCTCCGTGAAACGGGGGAGCTGTCACCCCCGGGCTCGGCCGAAGGCCGACCCGAGGACAGGCTCCGTGACTGAGCGGGCGCGCGACCGCACTTCGGCCAGGAGCCTAAGCCGCCCGGCTGACCGCGAAGCTGGTCAGTTCTTCCAACGCCCTGCGCCAGTCGTTGTCGGGGAACATTTGCAGCGCGAGCCTGGCCTGCTCGGCGTAGTCGAAGGCCAGGTTCAGCGTGGCCTCGAGGGCGCCGGCGCCCACGACGATCTCGCGCGCCCGGCGGAAATCACTTTCGCCCTGCTCCAGCCGGCCGATCACGCGCTCCCAGAACGGCGCCTCGCGCGCGCCGGACCGGGCCGCCGCCAGGATCAGCGGCAGGGTCATCTTGCCCTCGCGGAAGTCATCGCCGGCGTTCTTGCCCAGGGTCTCGGTCACGCCGCCATAGTCGAGGGCGTCGTCGGTGAGTTGGAAGGCCAGGCCCAGGCACAGGCCGTATTCGCGCAGAGCCGCCACATGTCGGTCCGAAGCGCCGGCGGCCACCGCGCCCGCCTCGGCGGCGGCGGCGAACAGTTCGGCGGTCTTGGCGCGGATGATCTCGATATAGGTGGCCTGGTCCAGGTTCAGGTCGTGCGAGCGGGTCAGCTGCATCACCTCGCCTTCTGCGATGACGCCCGACGCCTTGGCCAGGATGTCCAAGGCGCGCAGGGAGCCGGTCTCGACCATCAGCTCGAAGGCGCGGGCGAACAGGAAATCGCCCACCAGCACGCTGGAGGCCCCGCCCCAGATCAGGTGGGCGGCGACCTTGCCCCGGCGCAACTGCGAGCCGTCCACCACATCGTCGTGCAGCAAGGTCGCGGTGTGAATGAACTCCACCGCCGCCGCCAGCTTCAGACAATGATCGTCGCGACCACCGGCCATGCGATTGGCCGCCACGGTCAGCAGGGGCCGCAGGCGCTTGCCGCCCGCCGCCACCAGATGGTCAGCCAGCGCCGGGATCGTAGGCACGGGGCTTTGCATGCGCGCCACGATCAGGGCGTCCACTCCAGCCATGTCGGCTTGGGCCAAACGCACCAGATCGTCGACGGAGCCGGTCGGACGAGCGATGACCTGCTTTACTGCATCCAAGATGGCGGACTCCCTGTGGGCGACTTTGGCCACGCACTGTAAATCGGTCGGGACAATGGTCGTCCGATAGGTCAGGGTCAAGCAAAGGAAGGCCAAGGGACGCAAGGCCGAAAATCAACATGAGCGCGCAAACCCTGCAGAGTCCGTATAGTCAGGACCGGATTCTGGATGGCCGGATAATCCTGAAACAGCCCATCAAGGGCTATCGCGCGGGACTGGACGCGGCTCTGCTGGCCGCAGCATGCGAGGCGGGGCCAGGGCGACGGGTGCTGGAGGCCGGCTGCGGCCCGGGCGCGGCGCTGCTGGCGGCGGCGGTGCGGCGGCCAGACACGCAGTTCGTCGGCCTGGAGCGCGATCCTGAGGCGCTCGGCCTGGCCCAGGAGAACATCGCCGCCAATGGCCTGGAGGGCCGCGTGCGGGCGCTGGCGGGCGATGTCGCCCAGCGCTTTTCGATCCTCGGCCTTGAGCCCTTCGACGAAGCCATGGCCAACCCGCCCTTCTTCGACGATCCGGCGGCGATCCGCGGCCCCGCGCCCGAGCGCGAAGGGGCCTATATGGCCGACGGCGGCCTGGAAGCCTGGACGCGCTTTCTGCTGAAGGCGGTGCGCGAGGGCGGCGCCATCACCTTGATTCACAGGGCCGACCGCCTGGCCGACATCCTGGCGCTTCTGGGCCAGGGCGCGGGCTCGTTCCGCATCCGCCCCATCCAGCCCTTCGCCGACGAACCGGCCAAGCGCATCCTGGTGCGGGCGATCAAGACCGGCAAGGCGCCGCTTGTGCTGCTGCCGCCGCTGGTGTTGCACGACCGATCCGGCGGCAAGCACACCGCCCAAGCCGAAGCGATCCTCAGGGGCGAGGCGCTGGGGTGGAGCTGACCGGCGGCCCGTAGCCCTGGGCCTTCATCCAGCCGTAGACCGGCTGGGCCACGCCGTCGCCGCCGCCGCCGCCGAGGTAGCGATAGACGTCGGGATCGCGCGCACCCGACCAATAACGCAGCAGATCGGCGGAGATCTCGCGGGACTCGCGATAGGCCGGATAGGCGATGGCGAGCTGCAGGGCGAGGAGCAGCACGGCCAGACCGGCCGCAGCAGCGCTGACCTGCAGACGCCCGCCGGGCCGCTCGAACCAACGGATCGCGAAAGGCAAAGCCAGGGCGAGAAGGCCGAAGTGTAACGGTGCGACATAGACGGTGTAGCGCACTGGCAGGGCGATGGCGGTCTCCACGTCCACCCGGCCCCAGGCCGACATCACGGCCGCGCCGAGCGTGAAGGCGACCAGCGTCAGGGCGGTGAGGCGTAGGCAATCGGGCGGTGGACGGCGCAAAACCTCGACTAGCAGCGCCGCCGCACCCAACGCCAGAGCCGCTGCGCCGACCAGCATGCCCAGCGGCAGCAGATGCGGCGCGCGCGATAGCGGCAGGCCGAGGAAGGCCAGGAGATACATGACCGACCGATGCAGGTGATCGGCCATGGACATGGGCGCCTTGGCCGCCACGCCGACAACCGCCAGCGTCTTGACGTAGATGAAGGCGTAGGGCGTGAAGACGATGGGCAGGATCGCACGCCAGCGCCGCGCGCCGGCCTGCCGCCACGCCGCCCAATAAAGGCCCGGCAGGGCGAGGAAGCCGACCGAATGCGTCAGGGTGCTAAGGACAATGGCCAAGACGCCCCACAGGCGTGACCGCTCGGCGCGCGCATCATCGCCCTGGGCGCGGGTGAAGAGGAAGACCCCAAGAACGACGAGGCCCAGGGTCAGCGGAGTTTGGCCGTTGAGCGGCACGCTGCAGCAGGCGGCGATGGGCACGGTAAGCACCAGCATGGGCGCGAGCCAAGCCAGGAGGCGCTGCGGTCCCTCCACGTGGGCGGGATTAGCCGTGTGGGCCAGAAGCGCGGCCGCCAGCACGGCGGCAATGACCGTGACCATGACGAAGGGCGCGCCACTGACATGAAACAGCCCGACGTCGAGCATGACCAGCAGGCGCATCATCAGAAGGTGGTGCTCGTTCACCGCGGTCCACAGATAGACGCCGAGCGAGCCGCCCGCACGCAGGTGGAAATAGTCGGCGATCCAGCCCAGTTCGTCAGAGAACGGCAAAGCGATGCGAGTGAGCAGCGTCATGGCAGCGAACAGGACGATCTGGCCGACCGCCGCGCCGCGCACCACGTCGTAGAGCAGCGCTTCGGCCGATCGCCGCGGTCGCGCGCGCTGATCCTTCATCCGCTCCCCCTCAATCCGAATACAGCTTCACCGCGTCCAGGCACATTTCGAAGCCCGTCAGGTCGCCCCACACGTCGGCCGTGACCACCACGAACAGGCGACGCGCCTCGGCCCATAGCATCAGGTCCTCGGGCAGGCCGAAGTCCTCCACCTGGCCGCCGAAGCCGTCGCGCCAGACGCCGGCGCGGTCGAGTTGCAGGCCCAGGGTCTGGCCAATGCGGGTCTTCAGTTCGGCCTCGTCCTCCTCCTCGACGTTGAGGTAGGCGAACACCAGCTTGCCCAGCCCTGCCAGAAAGCCGGCTTCGAAGGCGGCGCCGGCGTAACAGCCGGGGCCGCGCCAGGGGGTGAGGTTAAGAATGGCGGCATCGGCCAGACGCAGGCGTTGCGCCCGGTCGGCGTAGATTTCCCGCGCCATGGCCTCGGACAGCTCGGTCTCCACCAGAACGCCGTCGGTGGACAGCACAGGCGTGAAGCCCTTTTCCTGGCATAGCGCGCGCTTCTCAGCCAGGAGCCTTGGACCGTCCGGCATGGCCGCATCGGGCCCGCCGATATAGAGCGAGGCGATGCGGCGCATGCGGCTTAGTCCCTAGTTGCGGGCCTTGTCGACCAGCTTGCCCTTGGTGATCCAGGGCATCATGGCGCGCAGGCGAGCGCCGACTTCCTCGATCGGATGCTCGGCGGCTCTACGGCGGGTGGCCTTGAAGGACGGCTGGCCCACCGCGTTCTCCAGCATGAAGTCGCGCACGAAGCGGCCGGACTGGATGTCTTCCAGCACGCGCTTCATCTCCGCCTTGGTCTCGGAGGTGATGATGCGCGGGCCGGTGACGTACTGGCCGTACTCGGCGGTGTTGGAGATCGAGTAGTCCATGTTGGCGATGCCGCCTTCATAGATCAGGTCCACGATCAGCTTCACCTCGTGCAGGCACTCGAAATAAGCCATTTCCGGAGCGTACCCCGCCTCGGTCAAGGTCTCGAAGCCGGCGCGGATCAGTTCGACCAGACCACCGCACAGCACGGCCTGCTCGCCGAACAGGTCGGTTTCGCATTCCTCGCGGAAGGTGGTCTCGATCACGCCCGAGCGACCGCCGCCGATGGCCGAGGCGTAGGCCAGACCCAACTCGTGGGCGCTGCCCGACGCGTTCTGGTGAATGGCCAATAGGCAAGGCACGCCGCCGCCCTTCAGATATTCGCCGCGCACGGTGTGACCGGGGCCCTTGGGCGCCACCATCAGCACGTCGATGGTCGACTTGGGCTCGATCAGCTGGAAATGCACGCTCAGACCGTGGGCGAACAGCAGGGCCGCGCCGTCGCGGATGTTGGGGGCGATATCCTTGGCGTAGATCTCGCGCTGGTGTTCGTCGGGGGCCAGGATCATCAGCAGGTCGGCCCAGGCGGCGGCTTCGGCCACCGACATCACCTTCAGGCCCTCGCTCTCGGCCTTCTTGGCCGAGGCCGAGCCAGCGCGCAGGGCTACGGCGACTTGCTTTGCCCCGGAATCGCGCAGGTTGAGAGCGTGAGCGTGGCCTTGCGAACCATAGCCGACAATGGCGATCTTCTTGTCGAGCAGACGGGCGAGGTCGGCGTCGCGATCATAGTAGACGCGCATTGCATATCTCCGGAGCGCAAAGGACGGCCGCCCCCTTTCGCAGAGGACGGCCGCTGAAAGCGCGCTTTCGACCCCTTTTCCGCTCTCGCGTCAAGCCGCCAGGGGCCAACGGGCGTGTGCAGCTAAGAGAATCGGTTGTACGCGCGGGCTATAACTCGCTGTCGGCCGCCCGCCAAGGCCGACCATCGGCCCTTCATGTCAGCTCGCCGACGCCTTTCGGACCTATCACCGCGTTCGCAGCGTGGACCGCCTTGAACGCCCAACGCGCCGGACGCCGGAAACACGCGGAGAGAGATTAATTCGCGAAGAACGGCGCCTGACCGGTCTAGCCACGGCGGCGCAGATGGGCTTTGGTCAGCTGGCGGTTGCTTTGAATCGTCGTGGGAGGAGAGAGTCATGGCCCGGGTAGCGATCGTCACCGGCGGTAGCCGCGGCATCGGCCAATCCATCAGTCTGGCGCTTCAGGCCCACGGAATGAACGTGGCGGCCAACTACGCCGGCAACGACGAAAAAGCGCGGGCCTTCACGGACAAGACCGGCATCAAGACCTACAAGTGGGACGTGGGCGACCATTGGGCCTGCCTGGAGGGGGTCAAGCAGGTCGAAGCGGATCTGGGTCCGGTGGACGTGCTGGTCAACAACGCGGGCATCACGCGCGACGCCACCATGCTGAAGATGACCTTCGAGATGTGGGACGAGGTCATGCGCGTGAACCTCGGCGGCTGTTTCAATATGGCCAAGGCCGTGTTCGCCGGCATGCGCGAACGGGGCTTCGGCCGCATCGTCAACATCGGCTCGATCAACGGCCAAGCCGGCCAGTACGGCCAGGTCAATTACGCGGCCGCCAAGAGCGGCATCCACGGCTTCACCAAGGCCCTGGCCCAGGAAGGCGCCAAGTTCGGCGTGACGGTGAACGCCATCGCGCCAGGCTATATCGACACCGAAATGGTGTCGGCGGTGCCTAGCGACGTGTTGCAGAAGATCATCGCCCGCATACCCGTGGGCCGCCTGGGCCACGCCGAGGAGATCGCGCGCACGGTCGCCTTCCTGTGCGCCGACGATGGCGGCTTCATCACCGGCTCGACCCTGTCGGTCAATGGCGGCCAGCACATGTATTGAGGTGGGCGCAGGGCTACGGCCATCGCGCCGGGCCCGCGCCTCGGTTAAAGTGGGACGATGAACGCCCTGTCGCCGATTCTCGCCGCCAGCCATCCGGAACGGCAGTACCTCGACCTGCTGGCGGGGGTGATGAACGATGGCGTGCGGCGCCAGGATCGCACAGGCACTGGCACGCTGGGCGTGTTCGGCCGGCAGATCCGCTTCGACCTTAACTGTGGCTTTCCCTTGCTCACCACCAAGAAGCTGCATCTGAAGTCCATCGTGCTCGAACTGCTGTGGTTCCTGCGTGGCGACACCAATGTGCGCTGGCTGCAGGAGCGTGGAGTATCCATCTGGAACGAGTGGGCCGACGCGGACGGCGAACTGGGTCCGGTCTACGGCAAGCAGTGGCGCTCCTGGGCCGCGCCCGACGGCCGCTCCATCGACCAGATCGCCAAGCTGGTCGATGGCCTGAAGACCAATCCCTATAGCCGCCGCCACATCGTCTCAGCCTGGAACCCGGCCGACGTGGACCAGATGGCCTTGCCGCCCTGCCACTGCCTATTCCAGTTCTTCGTGGCGCCGGATGCGGAGGGCCAGGACCGACTATCCTGCCAGCTCTACCAGCGCTCGGCGGACCTGTTCCTGGGTGTGCCGTTCAACATCGCGTCCTACGCCCTGCTCACCCTGATGATGGCGCAGGTGACCGGCCTGAAGCCGGGCGAATTCGTGCACACGTTCGGCGACGCGCACCTTTATTTGAACCACGTCGAGCAGGCGAAGACCCAGCTAGAGCGCGAACCCCGCGCCCTGCCGAACTTGACGGTCGCGCCGAAGACCGACCTGTTCGCCTTCGAACTGGAAGACTTCATCCTAGAGGGCTACGACCCGCATCCTCATATCAAGGCCCCGGTGGCGGTTTGAAGTTGCCCACCGTCTCCCTGGTGTTCGCCAAAGCCCGCAACGGCGTGATCGGCAAGGAGGGCGCCCTGCCCTGGCGGCTGAAGTCGGACATGGTCCGCTTCAAAGAGATCACCTTGTTCAAGCCTGTGATCATGGGCCGCAAGACCTGGGACTCCCTTCCCAAGAAGCCCCTGCCCGGCCGGCTCAATCTGGTGCTGTCGCGCGACGGCTCGTTCGAACCGCAGGGAGCGGTGGTGTGCGAATCCTTCGATGAGGCCCTGCAGATGGCCCGCGAACAGGCCGCCGACGACGGCGCCGAGGAAGTGTGCGTGATCGGCGGGGCCAGCCTCTATGCGGAGGCCTGGCCTCGGGCGCGGCGGCTTTACATCACCGAGGTTCAGGCCGAGGTCGAGGGCGATACCGTCCTGCCGCCGTTCGACGAAAGCCCATGGCGCGAAGTGAAGCGCGAAGCGCATCAGGCCGCAGACGAAGACCAGTTTCCCTTTATTTTCAGGGTATTGGAACGATAGATCAGGTCAGATCGCAGGCCGCGCGCAGCACGCCCAGCGCGGCTAGGCCTCCGCACCCCTCGCCCGCCCCAATACGCATGTCGATCAAGGGCTGAAGGTCGAGCTGCGTCAGCAGGCGCGCGTGACCGGGCGCGGGCGAGACGTCGCCGGCCATCACATGGGCGATGGCGCGCGGATCGACCGCGTGCAGCACCGCCGCCGCCGCCGCCGCGCCATAACCGTCGAGCAATACCGGAACGCCCTGCTGGCGCGCGGCCAGGATAGCGCCCGCCATGGCGGCGATCTCGCGCCCGCCCAGCTGCCGCAGGGTTTGCAGCGGTGCAGAGCCGCCTTCGATTTCGGCGCGAGCGCGAACGCGGGCCTGAGCGGCGCGATGGGCGGCATGCTCGCTCCATTGCTCAGGCGCGCCGCCAAAGAGATCCAGGGCCACGGCGGCGCAGGCCGCTTCGTCCCCTACCGCGATCGAGCCGAGGATCAGCAGATCGGGCTGCTTGGCCAGCGCTTCCATGCCGAAGGCCATGGTCGCGGCGCACTCGCGTTCAGACATGGCCGCGCCCGCAGTCATGTCGGCCACCGGGCGGTCCACGGCCAAATCGAAGGCTTCCAACCCGGCGCCCACGCCCTGAGCCAGGGCGTTGACCGCGCCGACGCCAGCCGCGACGGCCTCCAAACGGGCGCGCAGTAGATCGCCTTCCACCGCATCATAGGCGCCCGCATAGAGCGCCACAACGGGCCGCAGGATGCGCGGCCGGCCTTCGCTCCAGCGTGACAGCCAGGACGCCAGAACGCCCAATCGGCCCAGCATCGGGTCCGCCGCGAACCGGGCTTGCGGCGCCTCGGGCAGACCCGCGATCAGGGCCTTGATGTCGTCGAAAGGCGCGCCCGCCATGATCGCTCCAGAATGCTGAAGGCCCGCTGATAAGCGTCAAGCCCAGGCCAGCGCAAGCGATTCACGCGTTGCAAACACCTGTCCATTAAGCTGAACGCACAGGGTCGAGCATACGGCCCAGTGGTGGTGGGTGTTCTTCATGATCAGATTGGCGGCCATCGCCGTGATCGGAATCCTGTCGGCTACCGGCATGGCTCATGGCTTGATGGCCCAGCCGGCGGCGTCGGTCGATGCCGATTCCCGGACCGGTTCGGATTCCTGGCGCGGCCCGGCTTATTTGCGCGGCTCTGAAACCTCGGACGCCAAGGGCCAGGTCGCCGGCGACGCCGAAGTGACCAAGGCGGTCGACGGCCATTTCTGGGCTGACGGCCAGGTGTATGGAAGGCGGGTCCGCTTTCTGGTGGACACGGGCGCCACCACGGTGACCCTGACGGGCGACGACGCCAAGCGCCTGGGCTTGGACCTGGCGAGCCTCAGCTTCGACATTCCGGTGCACACCGCCCACGGCGAGGGCCGCGCCGCCCGCGTGCATCTGGCCGCCCTATCGGTCGGCAGCGCCCGGGTCGAGGATGTGGACGCCATGGTGGTGCGGCAAGGCCTGTCCACGTCCCTGCTGGGGATGAGCTACCTCGGACGGCTGTCGCGCTTCGAGGCCACCCCCGAGGCCCTGATCCTGCATCCCTAAAAAGTGGCGGCGCCTAGCTGTGAGGCCCCAACGGGTTCGCCGGCGGCCATGGCCGTCGATACCCGCGCTAGCGCCTTGTCCAGCACCTCCGCGCCCGCACCCGGCCGCACGCCCTCCTCGGTCAGAATGCGTCGCCAGGCCCGAGCCCCCGGCCGACCATGGAACAGACCCAGCATGTGACGCGCCATGGCGTAGAATCCCACACCCTTGGCCAATTGCTCCACGACATAGGGCCGATAGGCCAGGACCGCCGCCTCGGGCGTGACATCCTCGGCCTGGGCGTCGAACAGCAGCCGATCGACCTGGCCCAGGATGGCGGGCTCATGATAGGCGGCGCGGCCCAGCATCACCCCGTCCAATCCCTGGGCGAGATGCGGCAGAGACTCATGCACCGAGGCGAGGCCGCCGTTCAAGACGACGGTCAGGTTCGGCCGCTCGACCTTCAGACGATGCACCAGGGCGTAGTCCAAGGGCGGCACGTCACGGTTCTGCTTGGGGCTAAGCCCCTGCAGCCAAGCCTTGCGCGCATGTACGACGAACACATTGACGCCGGCCCCGGCGCACATATCCACGAGGCGGAACAGGCTTTCCTCCGGATCCTGCTCGTCCACGCCAATGCGGCACTTGACCGTGACCGGTATGCGCACGGCGTGGCCCATCGCCGCCATGCACTCGGCCACACGCTCCGGCTCGCGCATCAGACAGGCCCCAAAGCGGCCGCTCTGCACCCGGTCGGAAGGACAGCCGACATTGAGGTTGATCTCGTCGTATCCGAAGTCTTCGGCGATGCGCGCCACGGCGGCCGTCTCCGCCGGCTCGGACCCGCCGATCTGCAGCGCCACCGGATGCTCGACGGGATCGAAGGCCAAGAGCCGCGCGACCTCGCCATGCAGCACCGCGCCGGTGGTGACCATCTCGGTATAGAGACGCGCCTTGCGCGACAGGACCCGATGCAACGCCCGGCAATGCCGGTCTGTCCAGTCCATCATAGGTGCAATAGAAAATCTATAAGCTTGATTTTGCAGGATTTTCCCTTTATAACTCAATATGTTGAAGCGCATACCCGTTACGCCAAACTACGCCCTTTTACGCAGATTTTCGCAGCTTATCTCAAACTCATCGCACCGGATTTGCACCCCGAAAATGGCCTCGATCCGCAAACAAGAAGCTGGCACCTGGCGCGTCCAAGTCCGACGCAAAGGTCGCTCCGTCAGCGAGAATTTTGTCCGCTACGAAGATGCTAAGCGTTGGGCCGTTGACGCCGAACGACAGATTGATCGCGGCGAGACACCGACAGTATCGCGCGTCGGTAAACTCAAGACCTTCGGTGAACTCATCGACCTCCATATCAGCGACATGAAGGAAGTCGGCAAGGCGCCCGGTCGCTCCAAGAGCGCCACGCTCAAGATGCTGAAGCATGAACTCGGCGATCTTAACATGGTCGAGATTGACCGGGAGAGGATCGTGAAGTTCGGACGCGCCCGGGCCAAGGAAGGCGCCGGCCCGGTCACGCTGAGCATGGACATCGGGGCGATCAAGCTGGTGATCCAGCACGCGCTGTGCCGTACACGGCATCCCGGTGAAGGTCGAGCCGGTCGATCTTGGGCGGGTGGCGCTGAAGCGCCTTGGCTTGGTCGGCAAGTCCAACGAGAGAGACCGGCGTCCGACTGAGGAGGAACTGGAGAAGCTGTTTCACCACTGGGACAACAACGACCGCCAGTTGATCCCCATGACGCGGATCGTCAAATTCGCCATCGCAAGCGCCATGCGCCAGGAGGAGATTTGCCGCGTTGAATGGCCCGATCACAACGCTCGGACCAAGATGCTGCTAATCTGGGACCGCAAGGATCCGCGACAGAAGAAAGGCAACGACCAGCACATCCCGCTGCTCGCCGTGTCCGACAAGGAGCCAGCTTGCTCGGCAGGATGCTGATGAGCGGCCAGCGGCGCCACGGGCGTCAGCAGGGGCCGACCCGTAGTAGAAGCGCGCGTCGACGCCGCCCATCTGAGTGAGCTTGAGGCAAATCCGGGCCATCCAGCGCGATATTTGCCAGCGTGTCGCGACGCTCACAAACCTCGTCAATCGAGGGGCAACCTACACCCAACGTGAATACACCATTTGCATTACGCCGCCTATTGTAGGGTTCGGACCCATGCCAGAATGCATCCATAAGTCATCAATAACTGGCTGATTTTGGGGAGGTCAAAATGTCTGTACGCACCAGAATTCTCTGTTCCACGGCGCTTATTGCCGGGTCGCTTGGGCTCGTTTCGACGCTCGCGCCCGCTATCGCCCTTGCGCAAA
>Ga0182013_10004205_pt1 | contig 17451 bp, 13 predicted proteins | sample 612S2MmetaG_FD_120487 | JGI IMG/M metagenome (GOLD analysis project Ga0182013, IMG submission 120487) | Permafrost microbial communities from Stordalen Mire, Sweden - 612S2M metaG | ecosystem: Environmental > Terrestrial > Soil > Wetlands > Permafrost | place: Sweden: Stordalen | collected...
GGCGGCGGTCAGCAAGGCGCCGGCGGCCAAGGGGGCAACGGCGGCGGCGGCGGCACCGGCGGCCAAGGCGGCGCAGGCACCGACAACAGCGCCAACCCCGGGCTGGCCGGCGGCCAAGGCGGCGATGGCGGGGTTGGGGGCACGGGCGGCGACGCCGGCAGCGGCGGGGCCGGCTCCACCCAGGGCGCCGCCGGTGCGGCCGGGGCCGGGGGTCAGGGCGGCCTCGGCGGCGTGGGCGGCGCAGGCGGGGCGGGAAGCGGCGGCGGCAACGGCGGCGATGGCGGCGCCGCCGGAATCGGCGGCGCGGCCGGCAGCGGCGGCACCAACGGCGATGGCGGCCTCGGCGGTACCGGCGGCCTGGGTGGCATGGGTGGCGCCGGCAGCACCGGCAGCGCCGGTAACACCGGCCAAGCCGGCGGCGCCGGCGGTCAGGGCGGCAACGGTGGCACTGGCGGGCAGGCCGGCAACGGGGCCGGTGCCCCGGGCTCCCCGGGCGCCGGTGGCCGAGCGGGTGGCGGCGGCGCCGGGGCCAACGGCGGGGCGGGCGGCACCTCGGCTAATGGCGGCGACGGCGGCACCGGCGGCAACGGCGGCACCGGCGGCAACGGCGGGTCGGCCACCGGCAGCGGTGTCGGTGGGAACGGCGGCAGCGGCGGCGACGCCGGCGCCGGCGGGAGCGGCGGCATCCCCGGCGCCGGCGGCGTCGCAGGCGGCAGCGGCGGCACCGGGGGTAATGGCGGCGCCGGCGGCCAGGGCAGTAGCGGGGGCGCCGGCGGCGTCAGCCCGAACGGCGGCAACGGCGGCTACGGCGGCAACGGCGGTGCCGGCGGTAGCCCCGGGCTAACCGTCAGCAAAGAAGTCGCCGCCGCCAACAACGTTTTCTACGGCAGTGGCGGCAACGGTGGCGCCGGCGGTGCCGGTGGGGCCGGTGGCACCGGCGACAACGGCGCGCCCGGCGATAACCCCGGCTTTGTCGGCGGCACCGGCGGCAACGGCGGTCAAGGCGGTCAAGGCGGCGCGGCTAACCAACCCGCATCAAACCACGGTTTGTTCGGATCCAACGGCGACGGCGGTCCAGGCGGCAGCGGGGGCAGCGGGGGCACCGGCGGCACCGGCGGCACCGGCGGCACCAGCGTCGGGGGGAACGGCGGCGACGGCGGCGACGGCGGCACGGCCGGCGCGGGCGGCGCGCCCGGCAACGGCTTCGATTCCGCGCCTGGGAACGAAGCGCTTCCCATTGGCACCGGCGGGACCGGCGGGACCGGCGGTGCCGCCGGCGCCGGTGGCAACGGCGGGCAAGGCGACAACGGCTTCAACGGCGGCCAAGGCGGCAACGGCGGCCAAGGTGGGACCGGCGGCGCCGGCGGCGACGCTGGAAGTGGCACCTTCAAAGTCCAAGGCGACAACGGCGGGGATGGCGGCGCGGGCGGCAACGGCGCCAGCGGCGGTACAGGCGGTACCGGCGGAGTCGGGGCCAACGGCGGCACGGGTGGCAGCGCCGGTCAGGGGGGCAACGGCGCGAACGCCGGTAACGGCGGCACCGCCCAAACGACCGGTGCTGGGGGTTACGGCGGCGAGGGCGGCATGGGCGGCGGTGGCGGCAACGCTGGGGCCGCGGGTGTCGGCGGCGTCGCAGGCTCCGGCGGCAACGGCGGCGCCGACGGAATTGGCGCCAACGGCGGCAACGGCGGCAACGGCGGCAACGGCGCAAGCGGCGGCGTGGACGGCACCTTCGGCACCAACGGGGCCGGCGGAATCGGCGGGGCCGGCGCTCCTCTCGGCGGCAACGCCGGCGGCGCCGGCGCACCGGGTGCCACGGGCGGCACGGGTGCCAGCGCTTTGGTAAACGCAACCGTCCCACTGCACATGAGCAATGGGACGAATCCGGTGGTCTACATTTCGATAAACGGCGGGCCGCTGATTCCCGTCGAGGTCGACACCGGATCCACTGGCCTCGTTGTCGAAAGCCAATACGTCCCAACGCAAAACCTCGGCGCCTCCATCGGGTCCGGTTCGGCCGGCTACGTCGGTGGACTGACTTACAACTACACCACTTATCAGGCCACGGTCGATTTCGGAAATGACATCGTCACCGGAAAAAACATCGTCACCGCGCCAACCGGAGTCAACGTCGTCAGCGGATCAGCGGCGCAGTCCTATTTCGCCGGCTACGGCGTAGATGGCGTGTTGGGTATTGGGCCCAACAACGGGTACCCCGGCACCAGCACTGTGGTTACGGCGTTGCCGGGCCTGCTCAACAATGGTGTGCTCATCAACGAACCCGGGGGTGTGCTGGAATTCGGTCCCAACCCGCTAACCGCCGGAGTCTCGGTTACCGGCGCGCCGATCAGCACCGTGGACGTACAGATCAATCACGGGTCTTTGCAAAACGTTCCCGTAATGATCGATTCCGGTGGCCTGTACGGAACCATCCCATCATCGGTACTCGGGACGGGTCAGGCCTCCGGAACCGTGCCGGCGGGAACAATCATTTCGGTCTACACCGGCGACGGTCACACGCTGCTGTACTCGTACACCACGACCGGGACGAACAGCCCAGCGATCACGTCCGGAGGCAGGATGGAAACCGGGTACGAGCCGTTCGCGCAGCAACCGGTGTACATCGGGTACGACCCCAGCGGTGTCGGGATGACGACCTTCGATACCTGACGTGTTCAGTCGCGCGCCTCGATCACCTGGTAGGCATCGTCGGCGTAGCGAGACCGGATGGTCTTCTTGTCGTACTTGCCGACGCTGGTGCGGGGAACCTCGTCGGCGAAGGCCCACCGTTCGGGTAACCACCATCGAACGACCTTGTCCGCCAAAAATATTCGCAAGTCTCCGGCGCTGGCCACCGCCCCCTCGTTGAGGACGACGACGGCCAGCGGCCGTTCCTGCCAGCGCTCGTCGGGGACTCCGACGACCGCGGCCTCGAGAACGTCCGGATGCGCGATCAGCCAATTCTCCAACTCCACCGAGGAGATCCATTCACCGCCGGACTTGATGACGTCCTTGGCCCGATCGGTCAGCGTGATGAAGCCCCGCTCATTGATGCTGCCCACGTCGCCGGTGCGCAACCAACCGGAGTCGAACCTGGACGCGTCGCGTCCCAGGTAGTACGAGCCGGTGATCCAGGGACCACGAACTTCCACTTCGCCTACCGCCTCGCCGTCATTGGGCAGCACCTGGCCGTCGTCGTCGACGATCCGGGTTTCCACCCCGCAGACCGGCTGGCCCTGCGTCGCGCGAAGCGCCCAGTGCTGGTCCTCCGGGGTTCCCGGCGGCGGCCACGCCATGGTCGCCAGTGGCGACGTTTCGGTCATGCCCCACAACTGCCGGATCTCGACGCCGAACCGGTCCTCGAAGGTGCGCATCAAAGACACCGGTACGGCCGAGCCGCCGCAGACCACCAGCCGCAGCGACGACATGTCGTGATCGGGGTCTTTCTCCAGGTAGTGCATGACGTCGTTCCAGATGGTCGGCACCGCGCCGGCCAGCGTGGGACGCAGCTTTTCGACCATGCCGATCAGCGAGCGGGGGTCGAGGTGGCGGTCGGGCAACACCAGGTCGGCGCCCGCCATCAAAGCGGCATAGGGCAAACCCCACCCATTGGCATGAAACATCGACACGATCGGTAGCACGCTGTCGCTGGATCCGAGCCCCATGGCGTTGGCCGTACAGGCCGCCATGGTGTGCAAGTAGCTCGAACGGTGGCTATAGACGACGCCTTTGGGGTTGCCGGTGGTCCCGCTCGTGTAACACATTGCGGCCGCTGAATTCTCGTCGATCGCCGGCCAATCGAACTCGGTCGGCTGGCCGTCGATCACGTCGGCGTAGCGCAGTACGGTCTTGCCCGAGCCCTGCAGCGGGGCCAGGTCTTGATCGCCGACCGCGATCACCGTGTGCACGGTATCCAGGCTGGGCAGGATCGGCCCCAGCAATTCGGCCAGCGACATGTCGACGATGACCACCTGGTCTTCGGCCTCGTTGGCGACATAGGCGACCTGCTCGGGGAAGAGCCGGATGTTGAGGGTATGCAGGACCGCGCCCATCGATGGCACCGCCAGGTAAGTCGTCAAGTGTTCGGCGTTGTTCCACATGAATGTCGCGACGCGCTGGTCTCCGGTGACGCCGATGCCGCGCAACGCGTTTGCCAGCTGGGCGGACCGCTGGCCCAATTCGTGGTAGCTGCTGTGCCGGTAACCGGTAGCTGTCGCCGTGCTTACGGTGCGCGCCCCGTGCACACCACAGCCGTGCCGCATTATCGCGGCGATCGTCAACGGGAAGTCCTGCATCGTGCTGTACATCGATGTACCGCCTTGTGGGTCTCGGCGCAGCACCGCCTCGTATTCGCTGCGGCGATGCTATCGTCGCGCGGAAACGGCGCGAAGCGGGTCCCCCCTAGACGGCGGGCCGCCGGTTCAGGCGAGCGCCGGCTCGTAATGCAGTAGCTCGGGCGAATCCCAGTCGGCCGCTGCGTCGTTGTCGTGCGCCGCGCTCTCGATGGCCAACGGGGTCTTCGAGGCGATCGGCACCACGCTGACGGTGCCTGAGTAGTCGGCGATATACAGCAATTCGCCGTCCGGACTCTCGACCACGGCCGACGGCTGTATCGCGCAGCCCAGGGTGTCAACGACGTCATGAGTGCGGGTGCACAGCACCGTGATGCTGTCGGCAGTGACGAGGTAAGCGCGGTCGCCGTCGCCACTGAGCGTCAGCCCGATGAGGACGCCGCTGACCTCACCGACCTTGCTGGTGTGGACGATCGTGTTATTGCGGGTGTCGATAACGTCAACCACTACGCTCAGTTCGGGGCCTAACTCGGGGCAGCTGCTTGCCACATAGGCGACCGAACCGTCGGCGCTGAGCGCAACGTCCCGGATGGGCAAGCCGATCCCGACGGTTCCGATGACCCGCAACTTCCCCGACGAGCGGGTGGAGTTCGTCGCGCCCTTCGAGTTCTTCCGGTGCCGGCGCGAGCGCGCAAAGTCCCCGGACGGCGCGTCCGCACCAAACACCACAAGCCGGCCGCCGGCCGGACCGTTCGTTCCGACGTACAGCCGCGCCCCGTCGGAGCTGACGCGCACGCATTCGGTGGTGATGCCCGGTCCGAGCTCGATGACCTCGACCTCGTCCGTCGTGGTGTCCAGGACGGCGATATCGCCGCCGCGAGCACCATTTCGGCTGGCGTAGACATTCTTTCCATCCGAGGACACCACCAGGTCGCTCACGCTGAGCGCCAGTGGATGAGACGCGATAACCGTATTGCTGGACGTGTCGATGACCTCAATCGAGTCGTAGGCCGCTGACGCCGCGCTGACATACGCGCGGTCGTCGTCCGCGCTGCCTATCGCAATCGCGAACGGCTCGTTGACACCGGCGACCGTCTGCACAACCCGAAGGGTGTCGGTGTCGATGACCGAGACGCTGTCACGTCCGTAGTTGGTCACCATCAGCCGCGCGCCGTCGGGACTGGCGGCGATACTGCTGATCGGACCTTCGTGCACTGGAATGTGCACGGGAATCTCAACCAGAACCGCGCCCGGAGTGGGGCCAAATGTTTTCAGACTCATGTCGGTACCGCCTTTGCTGTGTTCGTGGGACCTCTACGCGGTCGCCAGCGCTCGCGATAACCCGGTGCGACGCCGGCGGCCCTGGATCAACCGAATCCCAGCACCTAAAGGCACTGCTATGGCCGCTTGTGTGAATTCTACTGACCGAATTTCCGCATACCGGATTTCGAATTCGGCACTGTTATGTAAATCACGTCATTGCCTCAGGTTCTGCTCAGGCCGCGATTTCCCGGCGATCCGCCAGGTGTTCTGTGGCGAACGTGTGCAAGGGGTTTCAGCAGGTGAAGCTCTCGCTGTGGCAATCCATCGAATCGCGCAACGCGCGATTTCACGAATAAGAAAATCTTGGAATGATCAGCGAAAGAGGTAAATGTCACACGCGCAGTCTCACAGCGCGTCGTGATTGTGCTCCCCGGTTCGGATACGGACCACACTTTCGACCGGGGAGATGGCGCCACCGCTGCATTAGCCTGCCATCCAGACCCCTATCACACGCAGCTAACTGAACTGAGTGCGCGGGCGAGCCAAGCTGACACCGTCGACAATGATGTCGAGCTTCTCGTTGTAGAACGCCACCAGGCCTGCGATCGGGGCGACGGCCGGCAACGGGTAGTGGTACATCCATGCGAGGTCGGGATGCACGGTTTCGCCGACACGCACCGACCAATACCCCGACGTCACCCCTTTGTACGGACACAGCGTCTGCGTCGAGCTGGATTCCAGATGTTCGAAATCGACATCGGTCGGATCGATGTAATACCTGGTGGGTAAACCAGTTTCGAAGAGGAGTACCGGGGTTTGGGTGTCGGCGAGCGAGACGCCGTCCAGCTCGACCCGAACGTGCCGATGCGAGCGCAGCGCGTCGACCCGCGAATAGGGATTGCGTGGGTGGCCGTAGATCGGCTCGTCCTCCTCGAACCAGCGCAGCGGTTCCCATTCGAATCGCACGGTGCCGGCGACGGGGCCGTCGCCGTCTACGTCGAACACCCGCGCGGCCGACTGGTGGGTCTGGCCGGCACCGATCAGGGAGTGCAGCCGCGACGGGCCGAGCTGCACCTTCTGCGGACGGTTCTCGTCGCGCAGGAATTCGGTGCGGACATCCGCCAGCGGCACGTAATACGCTGGGTAATAAGGGATCTCCCACACATAACGGGCCGCGATGGTGTCGAAGACCAGCTCGTGGCCGAGATAGCCACGGACCCGACGGGGCGCGGGTTCGATGCGCCCGCGGGTGGCGGCCATTTCGGGATAGTCACGGTCTGTGGTCATGGGTCACCTACTGGTTCTTCGAGGCTAGGCCGGCCGGCCCGTGGCCGGTGAATTCTTTGGTCACCCGGTCGTAGCCGGGTATGTGGTGGATCCACACGATTCCGCCAAGCGAGCCGTCGGCCAGCGGTGTCGCCAGATAGGCCTCGATTTCGTCGCCGCCGTGGCCGGTGATGGTGATCGTTTCCGCGCGAATGACATCTGGGCTGAACGCATTCATCGCGATGCTCCTTGGTTGGCCGCAATGAGGTGCGGAACGCGTGCGGCTCGTCCGCTTCGCCCCGCCGCGACCAACGTATCCGAACTGCGCCATGGCTCAGCGGGTGGCCAGGTCAACGCATCGTGGTGCCGTTGCCTATCACGCTCGCCGGTCGCGCACTTTGTACGTCGAGGGCCACGACTTTCGCGATTCGTCGCCGGTCAGCGGAACCCCCATGCCCCCAACCTTGACACTGTAGGCCTCTTTCCCAGGGCCGACCTCGCGATTGGCGTGTTCCTGTGCGAGGTAATACAGCTCATCGATGGTCGCTTCGTCGTACGCGACGAACGAGGTCGCGCGGGCGACGTCGTCGATCCCGGCAAGCATCCGGTCGGGGAGGAAGCGCGCAGCCAGCGCCGCCAGGCCAAGCACCGAGAACGGAATGACCCAGTAAAAGACGAACGACAGCGGAGTCTTGGTATCGAGAATCGTGGCGTTACGGTCCACGATCGGCGGGATCGCCGACGACCCCGCCATGGTGGCGAACGCGGCTACCCACACCCAGGTCAGCAGCCGCACGACCCGGGCGAACAGCTCGGTCTTGACCACATCGGCAGGCTGGTCCGCCGCGGCGAACTCATGCACGAATGGCTTTCCGGTCAGCACACTGACCAGCGCAACCAGGAAGATCCCGGCGTCACTCAGCGGCTGGATCCACTGCTCCAGGGCCGACTGGCTGAGCGCAAATGTCAGACCCGTCAGCACCGCGAATGTCGCGACTGCCCCGGTTTCGAGCGTGGCCCCTGGCCTCCCGGTGACCCGCCGGATCGCAAACGCGACGACGGCGATCGCCAGCGCCACCAGCACCGCAATGGCGAACGGGACGTTACCGACGAGCACCCAATAGACGATCCACGGCGCAAAACCACTCAGCATGCCCACGGTCGGTCAGTGTATGAGTGGCGGTTCGCCGTGCCATCGGCGGCAAGGTTCAAGCGGCCGCTGCGGAGGCAACAGGGCACCCGGGAAGTTCCATTCTTATATGGAACCCATATGTAACCGTCAACCGGCCGAAAACGGGTGCCCCCAGTCGGACTCGAACCGACACTGGACGGATTTCAAGTCCGCGTTTCTGCGCGCTTGCTGGCGTTGGCGTGCGTTGGCGCTCTTGCCAAAAGGGCACTTTAACAGGCATTACACGCGTATTTGCGTTGGCGCGATTGGCGACGTATCGGTGACATGTGCATACAGTCCGTCTACATTCCGAGGGAAGACCGGCGACCGCTTACGCTGGCGATCTGTGATGGATACAGCGAAGGAGGGTGTAACCGTGACAGAGCAACTGCCCGCCATGGGCCGACGCCAACTCCTCGGGACCTCGATATCGGCGGCCGGCGCGATCGCCCTATCGGCATGCGGCAACCCGCAACCCAAGGCAGGCCAGCCCGGCGCTTCCCCAGAAGAGGACGTGCCCGTCACTCCACCCGAAGACTTGATGCGCGAGCACGGAGTGCTCAAGCGCATCTTGCTGATCTATCGAGAAGGGATCCGCCGCCTCCAGGTCGGCGATCAGGCTCCCGCGCAGCCGCTCAACGCAAGCGCGGGGATCATTCGAAACTTCATCGAGGACTACCACGAACACCTGGAGGAACAGTACGTCTTCCCCAAGCTGGAACAGGCAGCCAAACTTACCGATCTCACGACCGTGTTGCGCACCCAGCACCAGCACGGCCGCGTGCTCACGGACCGGGTGCTCGCGGCCACCGCCGCAGCGGCTCCGTCCGATCAGCCTGCGCGAGAAGCCCTGGTGCGAGATATGTCGGCTTTCATCCGGATGTACGAGCCGCATGAGGCTCGCGAAGACACGGTCGTTTTCCCCGCATTACGCGACGTGGTTCCCGCTGTGCAGTTTCGCGACATGGCGGAGACTTTTGAAGACGAGGAGCATCGGCGCTTCGGCCAGACCGGCTTTCAAGGGGTGGTCGACAAAGTCGCCGATATCGAAAAAAGCCTCGGCATCTACGATCTGAGCCAGTTCACCCCGACCTAGTAGCCGGATCGGTCAAGATCGCGGGTGTCTACTTACGGGGCTTTTTGGGCATTGCGTTGACCGACACCGGATCAGGTCAGCGACATCTTGGTGAAGGGTTATGCCGTGCAGCAGCTCTCGTCGGGTTGGCCGGTGGCAGAGCCGAAGGTATCGGAATCGGCGAGGACAGTGTAGATCTCCCAGCGTTCACCAGTGGGGCTCGTGACCCACACTTTGTCCTGGGCGGCGAAGCAGCAGGTGGTGTTGATCTCTTCCTCGGTAAACAGGCCGGCCTCGGCAAGGCGGGTGATTTCGGCGTGCACGGTATCGCTGGACTGAACTTCTACACCCAGGTGGTTAAGAGTCCCGCCGTGACCAGGGTTCTCGAACAGCACCAATTTGATTGGGGGTTCGGTAATCGCGAAGTTGGCGTAGCCAGGTTTGACCTTGGCCGGTTCGGTGTTGAACAGCTTGGAGTAGAACGTGATGGCCTCGTCGAGGTCGTCGACGTTGAGGGCTAGCTGTACGCGAGACATGGTGGTTCCTCTCTCCGGGTGCTGTTCATGCGCTGTCGAGGCGTTAGGTAGGAGTTCGGAGATCAACGCCTCGACGCGGTCGGCGATGTCGTCACGGATGGCGCGCACGGTGGGTAGGGGTTGGCCAGCGGGGTCAGGCAGTTTCCAGTCGCGGTAGGACACGCCTGGGAAGTAGGGACAGGCGTCCCCACAGCCCATGGTGATCACTACGTCGCTGGTCTGCACCGCGTCACTAGCCAGGATCTTGGGGGTGGCGGTGGTGATGTCGATGCCCAGTTCCGCCATGGCGGCTACGGCGACCGGGTTGATCTGATCGGCCGGTTCGGTTCCCGCAGAGCGGACTTCGATGCGGTCCCCGGCTAGGTGGCTCAGCAGGGCGGCGGCCATCTGCGAGCGTCCGGCGTTATGGATGCAGACGAATAGGACACTGGGTTTGTCGGCCATCAGATAGGGCTCCTTGATCTGGGCTCGGTTCGGAACAGCCGTGTACGCAGAGCCAGGGAGACGTAGACCAGCCCGATCAGCACGGGCACTTCGATCAGTGGTCCGACGACTCCGGCCAGGGCTTGCCCGGACGAGATGCCGTAGGTGGCAATCGCGACGGCGATGGCCAGTTCGAAATTGTTACCAGCGGCGGTGAACGCCAGGGTGGTGGTGCGGGCGTAGCCGAGCCGCAGGAGCAATCCGACGGCATATCCGCCAGCCCACATGATCGCGAAGTAGGCCAGTAGCGGCACCGCGATCCGGACGACATCCCATGGCCGGGAGATGATTTGGTGGCCCTGCAAAGCGAACAAAATGACGATGGTGAATAACAGCCCGTACAGCGCCCACGGCCCGATGCGGGGCAGGAACCGGCTCTCGTACCAGTGGCGGCCCTTGGCCCGTTCACCCAGTCGGCGCGACAGGTATCCGGCCAGCAGCGGAATGCCAAGGAAGATGAGCACGGATTTGGCGATCTGCCACGGAGAGACATCGATCCCGGTTTGAGGCAGGCCCAGCCAGCCGGGCAGCACCGACAGGTAGAACCAGCCCAGCACGGCGAACATGGCAACCTGGAACAAGGAGTTCAACGCGACCAGCACGGCGGCGGCTTCGCGGTCCCCGCAGGCCAGGTCGTTCCAGATGATGACCATGGCGATGCAGCGGGCCAGCCCCACGATGATCAGTCCCGTCCGGTACTCGGGCAGATCCGCCAGCAGCAGCCAGGCCAGCGTGAACATCACCGCCGGACCGATAATCCAGTTGAGCACCAGCGAGGACACCATCAGCTTGCGGTCGGCGGTGACCTCGTCGAGCTGGTCGTAGCGGACTTTGGCCAGCACCGGGTACATCATGACCAGCAGGCCTATCGCGATCGGCAGTGAGATGCCGTCAACCGCAACGGCACTCAAGGTTGATCCCAGGCCAGGAACGATTCGGCCCAGCAGTAGACCGGCGACCATCGCCACCCCGATCCACACCGGCAGGAACCGGTCCAGCGTCGAGAGCCGGGCCGCGACCGCACCTGGGGCAGACACCGCTGTCGGGGTGTTGGTCACGGCCCACACCCCGGCGTCGTGGGCGCGAGGTGGTCGTGGGCATCCAGGACGGACGAAAGCTGCCGCAATGCCGAGGGAATCACCCGGTAGTACACCCAGGTGCCGCGCCGCTCGCAGTCCAGCAGCCCGGCGGCGCGTAGCAGTTTGAGGTGATGAGAAATTGTCGGCTGGGACACGTCGAAGGTCGCCGAGATCTCACATACGCAAGCCTCGCCGCCGGGGTGGCTGGCGATCAGGCTCAGCAGCCGCAGGCGCACTGGGTCGCCCAGCGCCTTGAACATCGCCGATAAGTCCGATGCCTGCGACTTACCCAGGGCGGCGACGCCCAAGGCCGGGCAACATCCCGTCACTGACTGATTCGACATTCTTCTATATAAGCATTTATCGAATCGGGCCACAAGATCACAAAGCGCCAAAATGCCGCCCAGTTGCCACGACTATGTTCATCTCTTATTATCTGCGTATGAATGCAGGTACTGGGCGCGTGTGGTCGTCGACTGCCGCCTAGCTGGCCACCCTGCACCCCGACACCACATTGACCGCCGGTTCGACCCCGCTCCCATCGTCAGGACGCCGCGCATGACCCACGACACCGACCCCACCTCCACCACCAGCCACGACCACGGCCATGGGCACCGTCACGATCACGATCACGATCATCCGAAGGGTGTGCTCGGGGTGATCAAAGAGATCTTCGCCCCGCACAGCCACGACAGCTCCGACAGCATCGACGGGGCTCTGGAATCCAGCACCGCCGGGATCCGGGCGGTAAAGATCAGCCTGCTCGCTCTCGGAGCGACCTCAATTGCGCAGTTGGTAATCGTGGTCATCTCCGGGTCGGTCGCGTTGTTGGCCGACACCATCCACAACTTCTCCGACGCGCTCACCGCGATCCCGTTGTGGATCGCGTTCGCATTGGGCACCAAGGCCGCCACCCGTCGCTATACCTACGGCTACGGCCGCGCCGAAGATCTGGCTGGGCTTTTCGTGATCGCGATGATTACCCTGTCAGCGATCATCGCCGGGGTTGAATCGGTGCGCCGTCTTATCCATCCCGTCCCGATCCAACAAGTCGGCTGGGTCGCAGCAGCCGGGCTGGTCGGGTTCATCGGCAACGAACTTGTCGCGGTCTACCGCATCCGCGTCGGACGCCAAATCGGATCGGCCGCCCTAATCGCCGACGGCCTGCACGCCCGCACGGACGGCTTCACCTCACTGGCGGTGCTGCTCGGCGCTGGCGGCGTGGCGCTGGGCTTTCCGCTGGCCGACCCCATCGTCGGAGTGATCATCACGGTCGCGATCCTGGCCGTCCTTCGGACTGCTGTGCGCGACGTGTTCCGGCGCTTGCTCGACGCAATCGACCCCGAACTCGTCGACGCCGCCGAAGCCGCCCTGGACGCAGAACCGGGCGTCACCGCCGTGCGCAGCGTCAAGATGCGTTGGATCGGTCACCGTATCCACGCCGACGCCGAACTCGACGTCGATCCCTCGATAAGCCTCACCGAGGCCCACCAGATCGCCCACGAAGCCGAACACACCCTGACTCACGCTGTCCCGAAACTGTCGTCGGCTCTCATTCATGCTTACCCCGCCAATACCGAAACCCATTGATTCACCAGCGGTTCGTCGGCGACGGTAAGAACTTTCGGTGCGGTACGCGAGGCAGTCGATCATCGCAGCGGTGACGCGAGCATTCGGAGCAGTCCCGTTGCAACATCCGGCGTTGCGGGTTGCCGCATGCCGATAGGGCGATCACACCGGCTGCCGATATCGAGCTCCCGAGGAGTTGGCGTCGGCCCATGGCGGGCAGTTGCTCTGGAGGAACGGGTGGTCGACAAAGTCGCCGATACCGAAAAACCCTCCTAAATCATCATCGGCGTAGCGGTGGCAATCCTCTCGGCGTTCACCGACATTCGAGGCGATATCGGCTTCTCGTCGTTCGCTGTGCTGACGTACTCCGCCGTAACCAACGAAGACAGACCGCCCCGAATTGTTCCCATCGCTGTCCTGATTGGCTGCTTGGTCCTCGCATCCTTCACTGACCGGTCTTTTCGGGTCCTCTTTGACCCGGGCGACGTTTCGCTGGCGCGGTTGTCAGCCGGCCATAGTGAGTAACGCCCAAGTGGAAGCGAGGATGAGGGGGACGCCGCCAACACCGACTGCTGCGAACAGGCCGGGATGTACCTCCAGCCCGCGGGCCTTACAGCGTTCTCGCCACAGCAGGGTCGCCAACGAGCCCCATACCAGAATCAGCGGGCCGCAGTTGGTGCCCAACAGCGCCCCCAGTAGCTGGGTGGTGTGCCCGACCGGGACGGCGGGTTCGACCGCGAGGTAGGCGGGCAAATTGTTGATCAGGTTGCTGGTCGCGGCCGCGACCGCGGTGGTGCGCCCGACCGACGCGCCCGACAGATGGGCCAGCAGCGCGGTCAGCCCGTGCCGCGCGACTGTGGTGACGACCAGGAACAGGCCCTCGGTTAATACCAGCAGCCGCCACGGTATGAGCGACCACGCCAGCTGATTGGGTGCCCGCAGGGCGAACACCACCGCTGCTGCGGCTGCGCACGGTAGCGCGGCAGCCCAGGGCGGCGCCCCAAACAGGACGCCGGGCGCCAACGCCAGACAGGCGCCTGCACAGACGCCGAAGGTCCATCGGTCCCGCGGACGTGCGGGTTCGGGGATTTCATAGCGGCCGGCCAGGTCGCGGCGAAACAACAGCCCCAGGTAGGTGACGGTGACAGCGACCGCGACGATCTCGGGCCCCACCATCCGTGCGGCGAAATGGAGGGTAGACAGGTGTTCGCGCTGCAAGGCCAGCAGGTTAGTCAGGTTGGACACCGGTAGCAGCAGGCTGGCGGTGTTAGCCAGCCAGACGGCCAGCAGCGCGAACGGCAGTGACCGCAGCCCCAGCCGGGTGGTCAGCGTGAGCATGACCGGGGTCAACAACACCGCGGTGGTATCCAGGCTCATCGCGATTGTGGTCGTAGTGCCCAGCGCCGCGATCAGCAGAAACAGCCGCACCGTGGACCCACCGGCGGCCCGCGCGCACCAGACAGCAGCAGCGTCGAACACCCCGGCCCGATCCGCCAATTCGGCCAACACGGTGATTGCCGCCAGGAACCCCAGCACCGGCCCGCCGCGGGTCAGCGCGATATCGCGTGCCGCGGGCCCGGGCAGCCAGCCCATCGCCACCACCAGCACACCGGCGACACCGGCGACAGCCCACATCCCGGTGAGCATGCCAGTACCCCGCGACACACCACAGCGCTGCATACAACCCAGGGGTCTGCGCGTCGGGGTCAGTTTGTTCAGGCACCTGCTAGCTTGCTGTTTCTCGTGCCCCCAGTCGGACTCGAACCGACACTGGACGGATTTTAAGTCCGCTGCCTCTGCCAATTGGGCTATGGGGGCCCGGCGGCGAATCTAGCGCGCGCAGGCCGGATTCGGACACTGCACCCCTCCCCGATTTTGCCGCCAACCCAGGCGTGCACCGCAGCCGTGCTTCGCGTAGTATCCGCGCGCCGCGCTTCTTATCGCCGGATTGCCGTCTATCCAAGATGACACGGCTATGTCGGCCTACCGAACCTTGTTAAAACTGCCGGCATCGACGTTAAGAAGCCGTAAACGGAAGTCACCCTAACCCTTTCCGCCGGGAATGTGGTCAGGGGGGAAATTAGCCTTACGCCAACACACAGACCCCCGTACGCCAACGCACAGGGTCGACCCAGCGCAGGGATTCGACAGGTCCACTAAGTAGGAGCAGCAGATGTCAGTTCTGAAAACAATTCCGGAAGAGTTGATCGCTGCGGCAACGCAGCTGGAAGGCATAGGCACTTCACTGACGGCGCAGAACGCGGCCGCAGCGGAACCGACCACCTCCATCGCTCCGGCAGCTTCGGACCAGGTATCGGCCATTCAGGCAGCGGTATTCGCGGGGTACGGCACGCTTTACCAGCAGATCGCCGCCGAAGCTCAAGCCATTCAAGCGCAATTTACGAGCACCCTGGGGTTGAGCTCCGGTACCTATTCGGCCTCCGAGGCCGCCAACGCGGCCCAGACGACCGCCCAGACCGGGTTCGAGGACTTCCTCGCGAACATCAACATCCTCTTCGGTGGCACCGGCAACTTGAGCGCGCCCAACCCGTTAAGCCTCTCCGGCAACACCGCCAACCTCATCAGCTTCGAGTCCGGCAACTGGGCCTCGGCCATGTCCGACTGCCTCGGGATGGCCGGCGGCGGCCTGATCCCGGCAGACGACCTGGCCAATCTGGCCGGCACCGCCGGCGACAGCGCAGCCGTGGCCGGCGCCGCGGACGTCGGCCAGATCACACCGGTCGGTGGCATGGGCATGGGCATAGGCATGGGCGGCATGGGCGCGGGTATGCCGGCGGGCCTGGGCCAGGCGACCATGGTCAGCTCGATGTCGACGGCACCGAGCTGGGCCGGGAACATCACCACGGTTGGGGCCACCAGTGCCGCGACGCCGATCACAACCGGCTGGACCGGCGCGGCACCGCAAGCCGGCGCGCCGATTGCGGCCATGCCCGGCATGCCCGGTGCGGGCGCTGCGCGGGGTTCCGCCCTGGGCGCACCGCGCTACGGCGTCAAGCCCATCGTCATGCCAAAGGTGAAGGCCGTCTAGTCAGCCACCACAACGCGTTCGCGCGTACCTGAACAACAATCGATATTCGGTCATAGCGAAAAGGAACGGATACAAAAAATGGTACTGGATTTTGCAGGCATTCCACCTGAGATCAACTCCGGACTCATGTACGCGGGAGCAGGCTCAGGGCCGCTGATGGCCGCCTCGGCGTCCTACAGCAACCTGGCCGCGGAGCTGAGCACCACAGCGTCTTCGTGGGAATCGATCATCACGAACCTGACCACCGAGGCGTGGACGGGACCGGCGTCGGTATCGGCAGCCTCCGCGGCCCAGCCTTATGTGGCCTGGCTAAGTACCACGGCAGCCAAGCTCGAGCAGGCGGGCGCCCAGGCGGCGGCATCGGCGGCCGCCTACGAAGCGGCGTTCGCCGCCACGGTTCCCCCTCCGGTCGTCGCTGCCAACAGAGCGACGCTGGCGGCACTCGTCGCGACGAACATCCTCGGTATCAACACCCCGGCGATCGCGGCCACCGAAGCCCACTACGCCGAGATGTGGGTCCAAGACGCCACCGCGATGTACGCCTACTCCGCCGCCGCGACGGCGGCAGCGGCCCTGCAGCCGATAACGCCGGCGGCGCCAACCACCAGCCCGACTGCGGCGGCCACCCAAGCCGCCGCGGTTCCCGCGGCCACAGTGCAGTCGATTGGTACCAACCTCTGGAACGCGTTGCCGTCGACTTTGCAGGACCTCCTAACGTCGCTTGACAGCGCATATGGCACCCCGTTCATCACCAACTTCATTCAGCAGGTCGGTGTCACGGCGGCATGGTTCGTCGGTAACACCATCCCGACCGTGGCGTCGTATGCACACACGATCGCCGCTGCCGAGGCGGCGGCCCCGGCGGCCGCGGCCAGCCAGGTCACTCCCGCCGCCGGTCTGGCCCTTGTTCCAGGGTCCCTTGTGGGCAGTGTCGGCTCGGCGGGCGGCGTGGGCGGCCTGGGCGGCGCCGTGTCGGCGGGCCTGGGCGAGGCGGGCTCGGTCGGCGGACTATCGGTCCCGGCCAGCTGGTCGGCGGCCGCTCCGGCAACGCTGGAATCTTCGGCGGCGCCGCTGGCAGGCTCGGGTTGGACCGCCGGCGTCGAGGAGACAGCCGGAACCGGGGGGATCGTGCCCGGAATGCCAGGGATGGCAGCGGCGGGCAAGGGCGCTGGTGCCCTCGCCGGTCCGCGGTACGGGTTCAAGCCGATTGTTATGCCGAAACAGGTCGTCGTCTGATCCGGAAAAAAGGGGCACTTGTCATTCATTTGAGGTCGGCAGTTAACCCCTAGGCGGTAATCTTTGCGTCGTGCGGCTGACCACCGCACCGATTGCAGCTGCAAAAAGACTTCCATCGACACAAAGTTAAGAAACTAAGGAGAAGGAAAAATGGCAACACGTTTTATGACTGACCCGCACGCGATGCGTGCGATGGCTGGCCGTTTTGAGACTCACGCTCAGACGGTCGAGGACGAGGCTCGCCGCATGTGGGCGTCGTCGGTGAACATTTCGGGTGCTGGCTGGAGCGGCACCGCCCAGGCGACGTCGTACGACACCATGGGTCAGATGAACCAGGCGTTCCGCAACATCGTGAACATGCTCCACGGTGTGCGCGACGGCATGCTGCGCGACGCTGGCAACTACGAGCAGCAAGAGCAGGCTTCGCAGCAA
>Ga0182013_10004209_pt1 | contig 17437 bp, 21 predicted proteins | sample 612S2MmetaG_FD_120487 | JGI IMG/M metagenome (GOLD analysis project Ga0182013, IMG submission 120487) | Permafrost microbial communities from Stordalen Mire, Sweden - 612S2M metaG | ecosystem: Environmental > Terrestrial > Soil > Wetlands > Permafrost | place: Sweden: Stordalen | collected...
GAGGACGGTGAATTCATTGGTGAGACGCGACTCGACCCCAACCGCGACTACCAACCGAAGGGCGACGGCTTCAAGCGATAATCTGCACAGGTTCAGCTGTTCACGATGACGTGACAGATTTCAAGAGCAGTCCCAACGGGATTCGAACCCGTGCCTCCACCTTGAGAGGGTGATGTCCTAGGCCACTAGACGATGGGACCATGAAGCAAGTGAATGGCGACATCCACTCGATTCGCTCGGGGGCAAGGACTCGAACCCTGAATAACTGGACCAGAACCAGTTGTGTTGCCAATTACACCACCCCCGAAGGGCTTGGCAATCTTATATGAGTTGGCCGATCAACCGCCAGACGGCACCGTGGTGCTCGTCGAGGGCGTCGTCCACGAGCTCAGCCGGCCGTAACCAACGATGCGTCCGACCCCGACGTCCAGTGTCTCTTTCAGGTAGAAACGCCAGAGCGAGTGCTTGATCGTCGGCGAGTTCGGCACCGGTGACGGCACCGGCCTCAGGCCCTGGGCCGAGGAAATCGCCATGGCCCGGTACTCGTGGAACGGATCGGTGACCGTGATGACGCTGACGAGGTGGTGGGCCCTCAGCTTGGGCATCACCGTCGACACGTTCTGCCAGGTGTCGCTGCCCGATCCCTGCAGGATCCGAGATCCCGGCACGCCGTGCTGCACGAGGTACGCGGCGGAGACCCCGGCTTCGGTGTACACGTCACCCGGTCGGTTCCCGCCCGTCACCGCGATCCACGGGGCGCGGCCGTCACGGTAGAGCAAGAGCGCCTGGTCGAGGCGAGCCTGCAGTTCCGCGGAGGGCGTGCCGTTGTCCTCGGTGGTGCCAAAGACGAGGATCGCCTGGGCCTTGGCCGTCGAGTGCTCGTGGCCGGTCAGCCAGATTTGGATGAAGGTCACGCCGAAGTACAGCACGGCGAGGCTCACGACCGCGGAGAGGACGCGCAGCAGCAGCTTCAACGGACCGAGAATCACTGCGAACTTCGTGCCAGCGCGTCGCGCAGACGTTGAAGGGTGCGCTCGCGCCCGAGCAGCTCGAGGGACTCGAAGAGCGGCGGGCCCACGAGCGTGCCCGTCACCGCGCAGCGGATCGGGGCCTGGGCCTTTCGCAGCGCGAGCCCGAGGGCCTCGCCGATCTCGATGGTCGCTTCGTGCAGCGCGTCAGCTCTCCAGTCGACGTCGCTGAACCGCTCCACCGCCACGGCGAGCAAGGTCTGTCCCAGCGGATCGTTGCCAACGGACTTGGCGAAGGCGGTCTCGTCGTAACTCACCCCGTCCGAGAAGAAGAACCCGACCATGGCGGGGATCTCGCCCAATGTCGCGACGCGCTCTTGCACGAGCGGGGCCACTTTCGCGTAGAGCGCCTCGTCGAACTGGTCCTCGCTCCAGCCGGGCTCGCGGTCGGTGGGCCTCCACGCGCTCGACCACGGGTTCACCCACGGCGCGCTCTGGGCGAGGAACTCCTCGGGCGTGAGACTTCGAATGTACTCACCGTTCATGTGCGCCATCTTCTTCACGTCGAAGAACGCCGGCGAGTGCGACACGTCCTCGAGTCGGAACTGCTCGATCAGCGTCGCGAGCGGGACAATCTCCTCGTCGCCGCGCGGACTCCACCCGAGCAGCGCCAGGTAGTTGACGAACGCCTCGGGCAGGTAGCCCTGGTCGCGGTACGACTCGGTCGCCACCGGGTCCTTGCGCTTCGAGAGCTTCTTGCGCTGCTCGTTCACGAGCAGCGGCAGATGGGCGTAGGCCGGCAGCGCCACGTCCTCGTGCAGCGCGTCGTTGAGCGCCTCCCACAGCATCATCTGCTTCGGGGCGTTGGAAAGGTGCTCTTCGCCGCGGATCACGTGACTGATCCGGTCGTTTCGATCATCGGTGACGTTGGCGAGCGCGTAGAGCACCGCCCCAGACGACTTGGCGACCACGAAATCATCGATGGTCGCGTTCGCGAACTCCACGTCACCTCGTATGAGGTCGGGCACCGTGGTGACGCCCTCGCGGGGCGTCTTGAATCGCAGGGCGGTCAACGGCCCCTGGTCGAGGCCCCGATCGCGGCAGAAACCGTCGTAGCCCGGGGTCTTGTTGTCACCCTTTCGCTTCGCCACGTCGTCACCGGTGCAGTCGCAGTAGTAGAGGTAGCCGCCGCCATTCAGTGCGGCGACGCTCGTTGCGTACTGCGCCTGGTTGTCGCTTTGGCGAAACGGCCCCTCGTCGAGGTCGAGACCGAGCCAGTCCATCGCCGAAAGAATCCCGTCGACCCACTCCTCGCGATTGCGTTCGGTATCGGTGTCCTCGATGCGCAGTATGAACACGCCGTCGTCGTGCTGGCGCGCGACGAACCAATTGAAGAGGGCGGACCTTGCCGAGCCGACGTGAAAGTATCCCGTGGGCGACGGAGCAAAGCGGACCCGTGGTCCGGCCATCAATTACTCCTCGATTGAGATGGCGCCGTTGGGACAACTGGCCACCGCTTCGCGAACTTTGCCCTCGAGCTCGGGTCCGGGGTTGTCGTTCAGGATATAGAGGAAGCCGTCGTCGCGCACTTCGAAGATCTCCGGGGCGATTCCCATGCAGACGGCGTTGCTGGTGCACAAATCAAAATCGACGTTGACCTTCATGACAACTCCTTCCGGGTTTTCGTCCATCGTAGTTGCCCGGAGGATTGACGGGAGAATTGGCGTCAGCGCGTGCGTATGCTTCGTGGCGACACAAAGGACGACTATGGAAAAGCGCTCGCTCGGTTCACTTCAGGTTTCGGTCGTCGGGATTGGCTGCAACAACTTCGGCTCGCGCCTGGACCTCGCGGGCACCAGCGACGTCGTGCACGCGGCGCTCGACGCGGGCGTCAACTTCTTTGACACCGCCGACATCTACGGGGCGACCCAGTCGGAGGTCCTGCTCGGACAGGCCCTCGCGAAGCGTCGCGGTGAGGTCGTGATCGCCACCAAGTTCGGCATGCCCATCGACGATCAGCACAGCGGCGCGAAACCCGACTACGTGAAGCGAGCGTGCGAGGATTCGCTGGCGCGTCTCGGCACCGACTACATCGACCTGTACCAACTGCACTACCCCGACGCCACCGTGCCCATCGCCGACACGCTCGGGGCGCTGCACGAGCTCATCGACGAGGGAAAGGTCCGAGAGATCGGCTGCTCCAACCTCAACGTCGCCCAGCTCAAGGAAGCGAAGGCCGCCGCCGGGGCCAGACCGTTCGTCTCGGTACAGAACCAGTACTCGCTGCTCGCGCGCGATCCGGAGCGCGACGGCGTGCTGGATGCCTGCGACGAGTTGGGCCTGGGCTTCCTGCCCTTCTACCCCCTCGCGAACGGACTGCTCACGGGCAAGATCCGTCCCGGCGAGCCGCTGCCCGAGGGAACCCGGCTCGCCACGATGCCCGCCGATCGCAGTGTGCACTGGCTGAGCGACGAGTTCCAGGATCGGGTGAGCGCCCTGCTGCGCTTCGCCGAGGAGATCGACATCCCCATCCTGAGCCTGGCCTTCTCGTGGCTCTTGAGTCACCATCAGGTGGGTTCGGTCATCGCCGGAGCCTCGAGCGCCGATCAGGTGCGAGCGAACGTCAACGCCGTTCGCGAGCTGAGCGCCGCGCAGATCGAGCGACTCAACGAGCTGAGCGCGTGACGCCTCAGCGCAACGACACGACATCTTCTCTGGAGACCGGGGAGAAGCAATGGCGGTCGAGATAGATCCACACGCGCTCGACGGATTCGAGAAGGACTCATTCAGTGCTGACGGGCAGACGCACGACGTCTACCGCGTCGGCGCGGGTCCCGCTGTCATCGTTATCCACGAGATTCCCGGGATCACGCCCCTGGTCGCGGCGTTCGCGCGAAAGGTCGCCGAGCGGGGGATGACCGCCGTGATGCCGCATCTCTTCGGCACGCCCGGTCGCCAGCCCGCCGGATCGTACGTCATGGCCGAGATGGCCCGCGCCTGCGTGAGCCGGGAGTTCGCGACGCTGGCTCTCGGAAAGACGAGTCCCATCACGCGCTTCCTACGAGAACTGGCCAGCCACGAGTTCACCACGTGCGGTGGCCCGGGTGTGGGGGCCGTCGGGATGTGCCTCACCGGAGGGTTCGCCCTCGCCATGGCCGTCGACCCGGTCATGATCGCTCCCGTGCTCAGCCAGCCCTCCATGCCCTTCGCCCTCAACGCATCACGCAAGCGCGCGCTCGGAATCTCCGACGACGATCTGCGTGTCGTGAAGGACCGGGCGTCCGAGGGGCTCTGCGTGATGGGGCTTCGTTTCACCGGGGACAAGGCGGTGCCCGGCGAACGATTCGCGAGACTGCGCGAAGAACTCGGCGACAACTTTGTGGGCGTCGAGATCGACTCGTCGCAGAGCAATCCGTGGGGCTACCGCAAGGGGGCCCACTCGGTACTCACCGAGGACTACTCCGACGCACCGGGTTCTCCGACCCGTCAAGCGCTCGACGACGTGCTTTCGTTCTTCGCGACGAAACTGGGCGTCGACTGAACCGGTCACAACCGGTCCAGTCGACGCCCGGCTTCTTACGAATTCTTGACCGTCGCCAGGATCTTGGTCAGCGTGTCTTTCGCGTCACCGAAGATCAGCATCGTCTTGGGGTTGTAGAGCAACTCGTTCTCGATGCCGGCGAAGCCGGGTCGCATCGAGCGCTTCAGGAACAGGACATTCTCCGCGAGGTCCGCGCTGATGATCGGCATGCCGTAGATGGGCGAGTTCTTGTCGTCCTTCGCCGCCGGGTTGACGGTGTCGTTGGCCCCCACGACGAGTGCGACGTCAGCGGTCTGGAGCTCGGAGTTGGCCTCGTCCAGTTCCAGCAGTTGTTCGTAGGGGACATTGGCCTCGGCGAGCAGCACGTTCATGTGGCCGGGCATGCGCCCCGCAACGGGGTGGATGGCGAAGAAGACTTCGATGCCCTTGGCTTCGAGCTCTTCGGCGAGCTCGCGCAGCACGTGCTGCGCCTGGGCCACCGCGAGACCGTAGCCCGGGATGATGACGACGCGGGTCGCGAAGTTCATGAGCACGCCAGCGTCCTCGGGAGAGCCCGAACGCACCGTGCGGCCATCCTCGCGAACGCCATCGCCCGTGGCGGTGATGTTCGAACCGAAGGCCGAGAACAGGACGTTCGAAAGGCTGCGGCCCATGGCCTTACTCATCATGCGGGTGAGCAGGATACCGGACGCGCCGACCAGGGTACCCGCGACGATCAGCAGGTTCGAGCCGAGCGTGAAGCCCGAGGCCGCGACCGCGAGACCGGTGAACGCGTTGAGCAGTGAGATCAACACCGGCACGTCGGCACCACCGATGGGCAGCACGAAGGCGATGCCCAGGATGAAGGCCAGCGCCAGCAGGATCCACAAGAGCGCGGTCGAGTTCGTCACCAGGATCGTGATGATCAGCGCGAGCGCCACGACGCCAAAGACGCCGTTCAGGATCTGCTGGCCCGGGTAGGTCACGGGACGGCCGGTCATCAACTCCTGCAGTTTCGCAAAGGCAATGGCCGAACCGGCGAACGACACGGTACCGATGAGCACGCCGAGCAGGACTTCGAGCGTCACGTAGGTCGCGGGGTGCGTGGCCTTGATGTGCACGAACTCGGTGATGGATACGAGCGACGCCGCGCCACCACCCACACCGTTGAAGATCGCCACGAGCTGGGGCATGGCGGTCATCTTCACGAAGCGGGCCGTGGGCACCGCGATGATCACACCAATAAACATGGCGAGCAGGATGAGCCATACGTGATGAAGCGCGTGACCATCGACGAACTTGAAGAACGTCGCCACGACCGCAACCAGCATGCCCACCGCGGCGATGCCGTTGCCCATACGGGCGCGCTTCGGACTTCCGAGGCCCTTAAGGGCCAGGATGAAGGTCGTCGCGGAGAACAGGTAGAGCAGGTCAATCAGTGTTTCGCGACTCATTGAGCAACCTCTTCAGTCTTCTTCACAGCCGTCTTCGGCTTGGCCTTGAACATTTCCAGCATGCGGTCGGTGACCACGAAGCCGCCCACCACGTTCAACGTGGCGAGCAAGACAGCGAGGAAACCCAGGACCTCTTCGAGGTTCGTGTTGGCCGCTCCGAGGATCAGCATCGAGCCGACCAGGATGACCCCGTGAATCGCGTTCGATCCACTCATCAGTGGGGTGTGCAAGATGCTCGGCACCTTCGCGATGATCTCGATGCCCACGAAGATGGTGAGCATCAGGACGGTGGCGTACTGCAATAGAACGTTGCCCATTAGGCGTTCTCCTTCACTTCAGGGGTAATCGCAACGTGGGCCACGCCCAGTGCCTCGGCGGTGGGACCGTGATTGACGTCGCCGTTCCTGGCGACGGTCGAGCCAATAACTACTTCGTCATTCCAGTCGGGGTTCAGTTGGCCCTTGGCCCCGAAGAGCGCGAACAACTTCAAGACGTTGTTGGCGTACATGAAACTCGCGTGGGCGCCCATTTCGGCGGGCGGGTTCGAAAGGCCGACCACCCGCACGCCGTGGTGTTCGACGACCTCGCCGGGCTTCGTGAGTTCGCAGTTACCACCACCGTCGGCGGCCATGTCGATGACGAGCGAGCCTTCGCCCATTGCTTCAACCATGGCGGCCGTCATGAGGATCGGGGCCTTGCGCCCCGGAACGGCTGCCGTCGTGATCACGATGTCGGCGTTGGCGACTTCACTCAAGAGCGCCGCCTGCTGCTGGGCGCGCTCGTCGTCGGTGAGTTCACGCGCGTAGCCACCCGCGGCGTCCGCGGTGACACCGAGCTTCACGAACACGGCACCGGCCGACTCGGCCTCTTCCTTCGCCGCCGAGCGCACGTCGTACGCGCGAACCTTGGCGCCGAGGCGCTTGGCCGTGGCGATGGCCTGAAGGCCCGCCACTCCAACGCCCATGACCAGCACCTTCGCGGGGCGGATGGTCCCCGCCGCCGTCGTGAGCAGGGGGAAGAATCGGTCGAAGTACGAGGCGCCGGCGAGCGCCGCCCGGTAGCCCGACACCGTCGCCTGGGATGAGAGGGCGTCCATGTACTGCGCGCGCGAGATTCGCGGCACCAGGTCAAAGGAAACGACGGTTATCCGTCGGTCGTCGAGGATCTTCACGATGTCCAGCGCTAAGAGCGGCGACAAGAACGAAAGATGCAACGAGCCCTCGGGCAGCGCGGCCGCCTCTTCAGCGTTGGGCGGATTAACCCGCAGGTTCACTTCACCCGATGGAGCATCAGCGATGGTGGCCCCGACGGCCGTGTAGGCCTCGTCGGTGAAGTGAGCACGTTGACCCGCACCACGCTGCACCACCACGTCCCAGCCGTCGCTCACGAGGGTCTTCACGGCATCGGGCGTAAGCGCGACACGTGTCTCTCCCGTTCGCGACTCTTTATAGAGCGCAATTTTCATACCCTTGTTTCTAGCAGCCCTCATTAATGATTTAGCCCCAGAAAAGCGCAACCAGTAGTTACGAAAGTCACAACTTCGATCGATGGTTCACGAGGGACATCAATGAGCATGCCACGCCCGCACCCCTCACCACGCACGAAACGCAGTCCGCTCGTGCAGTACTCGTGCAGTACTCGTCCGAGTTTTCCGTCAGGGCTTCACCGAAGGGCACGGGTGCTCCTCGACCAGATTCCGAGGGTCGGCGGCGAAGGACCGAGTCGGAATCCGGCCCCCGGTCGTGACCAATCGGGGTGACCGTGTACCCGGCCGCGTCGATCACGCAACACATCTTTTCATCAGGAATGACAATGTAGGCCCACGGTACCGAGGTGTCTCCACCTGCGGAGCCGTACTGTCAGGAGTCCCGATCCCTCGCGCTGAGCGTCATCGCCGTTTCGCGCCATAAGCCGCGCCGCCACTTCCACCATGGACCGGCTAGAACTGCGTAGTGAATCTATTTCGGATGAACGTTGCGTCACCCGTCGGGACATGGGGTGTCGAAGGCGACGAGCGGGGGCTGACTCGCGTCTACCTGCCCAATCAAAAGGGCCGAGCTTCGCGTGGCGCTCCTCCCGAGTGCGTCGCCGACGGCGCCGCACAGCTCGAAGAGTTTTTTCGCGGCACGCGACGAGAGTTCCAGGTCAGTCTCCACGATGTTGACGCCACACCTTTTCAACACGACGTGTGGGGAGCTCTCCGGGCAATCCCCTTCGGCGAGGTGCGCACGTACGCCGAGGTGGCGCTCGCGGTGCAGCGCCCCAAGGCCGCTCGCGCCGTCGGAAACGCCAACCACGCCAATCCCTGGCCCATCATCGTTCCGTGCCACCGCGTCGTCGCCAGCACCGGACTCGGGGGCTACGGCGGGGGCGAGCAGGTGAAGCGCTATCTGCTCGACCTCGAAGGCATCACGTACGACTAAGAGACGGTTGAATATCGACCGATTAGTGCGTATTCTCAGAGTTGCAAGTCCGGGATATGTCTGCACCGAAGGGCCGACGTGAAGAGGGTCAAAGTCGGCCACCCTGTTGGGCAATGCCCGTGAAGTGGTCCCTTTATTGACGACCTGGACTTGCGCTGCTCCCTTTCAGGTGGTGGCGAGTCTCCTAGGGGTCCGGCGACGGCGTCCTGGACCGGGGCGGCAGGGTGATCCTCCAAATTCGCACGTTAGCGAAGGCCTCTCTCGTCAGCAGGCCGATCGTGCGCCAGGCGATCCAAAACAGCACGAGGGCCGAGGGAATCTCCAGGATGAGCGCCATCAGCAAGCTCTTGAACACGTCGCCCCGGCGCGCCGTCGTCACGTCGAACCACGCGTCGAGCACCAGCAGCGTCCCCGCCGAGGCGGCGAACAGGATGAGTATCGCGCGTCGCCGCCACGCCGCCCACGCCGCGCCGAGCAGCATCAGCACCTGGGCGACGTCGAGTCCCACCCACGCCAGATCCCAGTGGTTGGCCACGTAGTGGCGCGGTAACTTCCAGCCAACGTAAATCGTCCAGACCGTCTCGAGCAGAGCGGCCAAGGTGAGAACGGTTAACAGTGTCGATCGCGGCAGGTTCGGGTGTCGCGGTTCGGGCATGGTCCTACTGCGTGACGGGCACGGGGTTTTTGACGGCGTCGTTCATGGCGAGCGCGCCGTCACGGAGAGCCTGGCGCTCGTCGTCGCTGAGCACCTCAAAGTACGATGCCATGGCGGCCGACGTAATGTCCTCCGCCTGCCTCTTCTTCGCTTCGAGTTCGGGCGTGACCGTGGGGACGTCGTCATCGGTGTAACCGTGCATCTTGAAGACGGTCGGGTCCTGCAAGTACGCCGCCTCCGCGGGCGTGAGACCCACGTCACGCACGGCGTCGATATGCACGCATCCGCGCAGCTCGCGCATCAAGATTGCGCCCAGATAGGCCGAATGCACCGGATTCGCGGGCACGGCGAACTGCTTATAGCCGTCGAGCAGCGCGTGGTGACCCGTCGCCACCGAGTCGGCGACCTTGTGCACCGCCAGAGCGAACTTCGCCAACACCTCGGTGGGAATCGCCCCGAACGTCTCGTCGGCGTAGGCGTAGGCGGCCTCCACGTGCGCCTCGGCGGTCTCCACCGGACCGGCTAGTTCGCGCGAATTGGTCCAGAGCATGCCGATCGCCGAGGGAGAAAAGAAGTTGAAGGCGTCAAAGACCACGTCGTAGTCGACGTCGCCGAGCACCCCCCCGCGTCCCAACCCGTAGAACTGAAAGACGTTGAGTCCGCGCTCTTTGGCGCGCGCCACGGTGGAGGGGGCGAAGTAGTAGCTCATCCCGACCAGTTGAATCGGATCGGCGGTGGCACGAGAAAGGTCGGCGGAGTTCATGCACCCGACTCTAGGTCCTCAACCTGCGCCAGTGCCGCGGTTTTCCTCGCCGCCGTGACCGTCGCGGCGAATTCGAAGTTCGATTTTCGTGCCCTCGCCCACGCCGACAAACTGGGCATTTCCGCCGTGTCGCGCCACAATTTCCGAGACGATGGCGAGGCCGAGCCCGGTGCCGCCCGAGGTGCGGCTTCTCGCGGGGTCGGCGCGCACGAACCGCTCGAAGAGCCGTCCGCTTTGGGACACGTCGAGTCCGAGCCCGTCGTCGATTACCGTCACGACCGCGTTCTCGCCCTCGTAGCGCGACTCAAAACGAAGTTCGTGCTTCGCGTAGCGCGCGGCGTTGTCAACGACGTTTCGAATCATTCGTTTCAGCATCGCCGAGTCGCCCTCGACGCGAGTGGGCTGCACCGCGGTGGTGTCGACGGTGAGATCGCTTATCGAACGGATGCGGTGCGACTCTTCGAAGAGCAGATCGTCAACGTCGACGTCCATCCGCGCCGAGTCGACCTGATGCTCGTCGTTACGCGCGAGCCAGAACAGATCGTCGATGAGCACGTCCAAACGCCGACCCTCTCGAAGGATCGTCTCGGTGACCTCGGACCAGTTGGCGTTCTCCTGATCGCTCGCCGCACGGTCGACGGTCGCGAGCAGCGTCGTGAGCGGGCTTCTGAGTTCGTGGCTCACGTTCGACACGAACTCCTGCTGAAACCTCGACGAGGACTCCAGCCGGTCCAACATCTCGTTCACCGTACGGGCGAGTCGCGCGATCTCGTCGTCACCGCCGGTGACGGGAACGCGCTCGGAGAGATCTTCCCCGGCGATGGCGTCCACCCGGCGTCGAATCGACTCAACCGGGGCGAGCGCGAGGCCGAGACCGAGCCAGATGAGACCACCCGACATCAAGAGCAGGAGGGGAAACGAGACCGCCACGCTCGCGAGCAGCACCGTCACGCTGTGATCAATGGGGCCTCCGTAGACGAAGCCGAAGACGAGACCCGCCCCCCGTGGGGTGGTGATGGTTTGCACCTGGCCGAAGCTCAACTCTCCGAGAATGGACGACGTCGCCTGGTCGTTCACCAGGTCAACGGTGAGACCGTTGGTCGAGGAGAAGTCGGCCTTCGGGTGCGCCAGTACCGGCGCGTTCGCCACGGCCGAGCTCGCCGCCCACACCCGGGTGCCCGCGAGGTTGGTGACCTGGACCACGACGTCGCCCTGCATGGGCAGCACCACCGCGCTCGAACCCGGCATGGGCCCCGTGGCAAAGCGCTCCTGGGTCTGGGTCATCGCGGCTTGGACTTGGTTCGATGCGCTCGTCACCAGCGAACGATGCACCAGGTTCACGAGCGCCACGCCCGTAAAGGCGAGCACCACCGCGATGGCGAGTACGAAGAACAACGTCAATCGCGCCCGGATGGACAGCTGACGTGAAGGGGCCATCAGCTCGCGGACACGGTGTAGCCCACACCGCGTACGGTGCGAATGATCGAAGGCTGGCCCTCGATGTCGATCTTGCGCCGGAGATAGCCAATGTAGACCTCGACAATGTTGGGATCCCCGTCAAAATCACTGCCCCACACCGCGCTCAGAATCTCACTCTTCGCCAGTGAGCTCTCGCAGTTCGTCATGAGGAACTCCAGCAACGCGAACTCGCGCGGCGTCAGCATCGCCTCACGGTTGTGCGAGCTCACCTTGCGACGCAGTGGATCGAGCGAGACGCCTCCGACGACGAGACGCTGGGGACGTTCTCGGTCGTGTCGACGAAGCAACGCGTTGATCCTCGCCAGAAGAATCGAACGTTCGAAGGGCTTGCGCAAGAAGTCATCGGCCCCCACCTCGAGCCCCTCGACCTCGTCCATCTCGCCGTCCTTGGCGGTCAGCATCAAGAGTGGCGTGTGGACCCCCGCGTTTCGAAGGTCCAGGCAGACGCTGAATCCATTGCGCCGGGGCAGCATGATGTCGAGAACGATCACGTCGTAGTTGCCGTCGCGGCCGGCGGCGAAACCACTTTCGCCGTCGTGACGCTGCTCGACGACGAAGCCCTCGTCGCCCAGCAGGTCAGCGACGGCGCGGGCCAAATCGTGATCGTCTTCGATAAGAAGCACTCGGCGCTGATCATCACTCATTTGAGGTAGAGGTTACCGTCAGATCCTTCGACGACGTCGAGCCTGGTCAGGCCGCGAGGCGCAGGTCCCGAGATCACGTCGCCGTTCTTCACGAGGAACTCCGAGCCGTGACACGGACACACCAGCAGGTTGTTCGACGGCGAGTACCCCACGGTGCAGCCCATGTGGGGGCACACCGTGTCGTAGCCCACGAAACTGTCCTTGGTCAGCTGGAAGATGATGCCGGGATCTCCGGTCGTTGGAACGGTGATTATCGCCGGTTTGCCGACGGGGACCTCGCTCGCCGACCCGATCAACGTCCCCGAGGTTCCCGTGGCGCCGCTCGCCGACGAACCGGAGGATGCGGGTACCGTCGTCGTGCTGATCCCCGTGGTCGAGAGCTGACCCGACGTGGAACCGGGAAGCTGGGCGTTGCCGATCAACTTGCCGATGTCCGCGGTGGTCGCTCCGAAGATGACCGCGGTGGTGCCGACTATTGCGGCCGCGGTCCCGCCAATAACGAGCGAGCGACGATCGATCGCGTCGATCGCCACCCTCGTGACGATCGGCGCGTGCTCGCCCAGCAGTACCGGACAGACCGCCGCCTCGCAGGCCAAGCCTTCTCGCGCGCTGCAGGTGCCGTTCGCGAAGTTGCCACAGATTTGCTGAACTTTGGCGAAGGGAATGACCACGAGTTCGGGCGACGCGACGCCCTCCTTCTTCGCGGCACGGTTGGCGATCCAAGCGTCAGCCGACAGTCGCGTACCCCCGCCGGCAACGATGAAGGGCATCCACGCAAAGAAGAACACAATGTCCGCTCCGGTGAAGTAGGGCGACGAGTGGAAGCTCACCGTCAAGAAGAGATTGAACGAGAGGATCGCGCCGCCAATGGCGGCGACCCTGGTCCAGAGTCCGAGCAGCACGCCCACACCAATGGCGATCTCCGCGTAGGCGATGACCATCCCAATGGGATTCGCGAAGTTCACCAGATGGCTCAGCAGCGCGTGGATGGGGCTCGTTCGAGCGGCGCCGAGTAGCTGCGCTCGTATCGAGTTGGGAGCTTTGTTTTCGAAGAACGTCGGGTTCGAAAGTTTCTGGAGGCCCGCGTAGAGAAACGTGCCACCGAGAAAAAGGCGCAGGGGCAGTAGGGCCCACTCCGAAAGCGCCCAGGCGCGCACGGGCGCGTTGAAGGGAAGGCGTCGTTCGCCGGGTCGACGCGGGTGCGCTGGGGAACTCGTTGCCATCCATGTATTTTGCCACAGCGCAAAATGTGTGAAATCGCCCGAGGCCGTGGCCTTATCGAATCCTTAAGAAGCAGTGCAGATGGCCAGATATGGCGTCTTCGGACCGGAGTTTCGCGAGCGGGCCCCTCGCCGACGGCCCATCAACAACAATGGAGAGGTGCTGAGCGCCTCAATTGTCTCCTTCGTTTTGGAAAAGATCCAGAGCCTGTCCGCCGGGCTCGTCTACGGGGTCGTGGCGCTCTTGGTGTTTGGCGAGGCCGCGCTCTTCATTGGCTTCGTGCTGCCGGGCGAGACCGCCGTCATCGTCGCCGGCGTCGTCGCCAGCCAGGGCCGCGTCAACGTCGTGGTCCTCTGTGTCTTGGTGGTTGTCGCGGCGATTCTTGGGGACTCGGTGGGCTACGCCGTGGGTCGGCGCTACGGACACCGGCTGATGGAACTCTCCCTGGTGCAGCGACGACGCCCTGAGTTGGAACGAGCTCTTGAGGGGCTGCGCCAGCGTGGCCCGATCTACGTGTTCGTCGGGCGATTCACCGCGTTCTTTCGCGCCGTGATGCCCGGGCTCGCGGGCATGAGCATGATGAACTACCGCCGCTTCCTCGTCGCCAACGCACTCGGCGCGGCCGCGTGGGGAGTCGCGTACACCCTGCTCGGCTACTTCGCCGGCAGCGCTCTCTCCAAGATCGAGCAGTACGCCAGCTGGTTCGGCATCACGGTGCTGGTTCTCTTGCTTTGCTTCTTCGTGGCCTTTCACTTCGTTCGAAAACGCCGCGCGGCCGCCCGCAGCGAATCCTGAGAACAGGACCGTCGCTATCGCAGGGCGTCGAGAACCTCGGACGGCGCGACCGCACTCCACTCACCGTTGTGTTTGACGAGCAGCCCCGAACGGCTCCCGGTCGGTCCGGTCCCCTTCACGAGCGAGCGGACGTAGACCTCTTCGTACGCTGACGCGCTTCTCGCGTCGAGCAGCTCGTCGCTGTCGAGGTCGAGGTCGAGAGTGAGCGTCGCTTTGACGATCCGGGGACCGACCACCGGGTCGGCTTCGAGAAGTCGAACGATCTCTTGGATCTGCTGGCGCGCTCGTCGCGCGTCCGCGTGCTCCCCGTGACGCCAAGGGGGGATGGAGCCTTCGACGTAGCCGCGTCGCGCCAGGTCGTCCGGATTGGTAAAGATGACGACGCCACCAACGTCGGAACCAAGCTCGCTCACCACTCGCCGGGCGTGAGCGAGCACGTGGGGAGCCACCCAGGGCAGGAGCCAGGCCTCGAGCCCCAACCACGCGGGCCACACCCCATCAATAAGGGCGACGGTCACGTGGAGCCCGAGCGAGGTGGCGAATCGTACGACCTCGCCGTAACGCTCCAGGGCTTCGTTGTCAACCCGCCCCCGATGCGGCTCGACGCGGGCCCACTCCATGGTGAGGCGAACGCCGTCGAGACCGAGTGATGCTGCCACTTCCAGCACCCGCTCGTAGTCCGCCCACAGCGCGCCCGCCACTCCGGGACCCGCTAGGCGCCCCAGGGCAATGGTCGGGGAATAGCAGGTCGCTGGTTCGTAGGGACGGTCGAACCCGCCCTCCACCGCGTAGCCGTCGAGGGTCGCGAGCAGAAGTGGTCGTTTGGTCACTGGTCGAGTTTCGCACGCCCGTCGCTCGAAGAACTCAACTAGCGTTTCGTCTGGTGCCCCCAGGGGCCGTCACAAGGAGAACTCATGGCCAATGAACTACTTCGCGAACGCCGCGGACACGTTGAACTACTCACCATCAATCGCCCCGAGGCGCGCAACGCGATCAACCGCGCGACCGCGCTCGCGTTGAGCGACGCGTTGGACGACTGCGAGACCAACGATGACATCTGGGTCGTGGTACTGACGGGCGCGGACAACAAGGCGTTCTCGGCGGGAATGGACTTGAAGGCCTTCGCCACGGGCGAGTTCCCCATCACCGAAAAGGGGTTCGGCGGGCTCACCAAGCGCGACTTCCCGAAGCCGTTGATCGCGGCGGTGAACGGCTCAGCCCTCGCGGGCGGATTTGAGTTGATGATCAGTTGCGACATGGTGATCGCCGCCGACCACGCCAAGTTCGGTATCCCCGAGGCCCAGCGCGGGCTCGTCGCGGGAGCCGGTGGCCTCATACGACTGCCCAAGCTCGTCCCGTTGGCGGTGGCGTACGAGATGGCGCTCACGGCCGATCCCATCGACGCCGCGCGCGCCTACGAGCTGGGCCTGGTGAACCACGTGGTACCGGGCGAGCAGGTGCTCGACGTCGCCATCGCCCTCGCCGAGCGCATCGCGAAGAACGCCCCCCTCGCGGTACGCACGTCGAAGAGCGTGATGAAGCAGGCGACCGAGCTGAACGAGACCGACGCGTGGACGGTGAACGACGAGGCCTTTGGGATGATTGGCCGCAGTGCCGACGCCCTCGAGGGTGCCGTCGCGTTCGCTGAAAAGCGCACACCGAACTGGCAGGGTAAGTAGCAGTGCACCTTCTCGCCTCGTCGCAACTGCAGTTGGCGGGCTCGATGACGGTTATTCGCCTCAGCCTGCACGTGCTCGCCGCCACCGTATGGGTGGGCGGTCAGTTTGTGCTGGCGGGGATGCTGCCCACCATTCGCGGTCTCGGCGAAGGGGCACCCAAGAAGATGGCGCAGGCCTTCGGTCGCCTTAACTGGCCGGCGTACTGGCTACTCATCGCCACCGGCGTCTGGAACTTCATCGCGGTCGACCCCGCGAACGCCTCGAGCAGTTGGAACGCGGCCTTTGGCATCAAGATGGTCTGCGTGATCGCGGCGGGGCTCGGAACGTTCCTGCACACCCGGGCCAAGACTCCCAAGGCGCGCGGCATCTACGCCGGCATCGGAGCGCTCGCGTCGATCGCGGCGCTCGTCCTGGGAATTGCCATAGCTGGTTAATGCAGGTGGTAGACCAGCGCTGACGTCACGGCCGCCACGACCACCACGACGGGAAAAGGTGCCTTCGCGAAGAGGGCGGCGAGGGCGGCGGCGAGGCCCGCGAGTCGATGATCGATAACCACGTGGGTCTTCACCACGAGGCCTTGGGCAACGACGAGGGCGCTCAGTAGTGAAATTGGGATCAAGGCATTGATGCGTTGCAAACGTGAATTCGCGAGCCAGCGCTCGGGCACCGAGTGGCCCAGCATTTTCACGCTGAAGCTGAGTGCGCTCGTACCGATCAGCACTATCCACATCATCGAGGGGCTCACCTCGGCCTCCACCCCACGACGACCGCGACGGCGACGGTCGCGATGATGGGCAGCCCCGCGGGAAGCCACGGCGTCACGAGCAGGGCGAAGACCATCGATGCGGCGCCAACCAGTCGCAAGAACATGGTCTCGAGACGCGGCCAGAGCAGTCCGAGGAACGCCGCTGGCACCGCGGCATCGAGCCCCCACGACGCGGGGTTGCCGAGAGCCTTCGCGCCGACAGCACCGAGCAGAGTGAAGATATTCCAAAAGAGAAAGACCCCAGCGCCCGTCAGCCAAAAACCGGCGCGCATGGCCTCGCTTCCTCGCGGGGCCTGGGACAGCGCCACGCCGGTCGATTCGTCAATGGTGATCTGCGCCGCCATCACCCGTCGAAAGCCCCTTACCTGCAATAGCGGCGCCATTTGTATTCCGTAGAGAGCGTTACGGGTTCCGAGCATTGTCGCGGCGGCGATGGCGCTCGCGCCCGCGCCCCCGGACGCGACCACGCCCACAGCGGCGAACTGGCTGGCGCCGGTGAAGGTCAAGAGGGAAAAGAGGCAACTTTGCAGGACTGAAAAACCCGCCGCCACGCTCGCGGCCCCAAAGGCAATGCCATAAACACCCACGGTGAGCGAAACGCTCAGGGCGTCACGAAAAGTGTCTTTCAGCGACGTCGGCATCAGACCATTCTGGCCCAGAAACTTCCCGTTTCCAACTGCCTGCGCCCCTTCATCCCTGAGGGCACTACTCTGGCTCTAAGCACGTCAAAGGAGAAGACAGTGTTCTTAGGCGAAATTTTTGGACCAGATCTCTTGATCGTGGTCATCGTAGTTGCAGTGTTGGTCTTTGGTGGCTCGGCCATTCCAAAGTTGGCTCGTAATTTGGGCTCGGCCAAGACCGAGTTTGAAAAGGGCCTCAAAGAGGCGAAGACCACCAATGATTCGGCGACCAAGGCCACAGAGGTGAAAGAAACAACCGAAACAACTGAAGCAAAGTCTCCCGACACGGACAAGTAGTTCACGACGAATATCGTCGAGGCCGCCGATTGAACGGTGCGGCCTTCTTCCGTAGGCCCGTCAACCGCGTTGACGGTGTTGACATTCTTGGAC
>Ga0182013_10004211_pt1 | contig 17430 bp, 13 predicted proteins | sample 612S2MmetaG_FD_120487 | JGI IMG/M metagenome (GOLD analysis project Ga0182013, IMG submission 120487) | Permafrost microbial communities from Stordalen Mire, Sweden - 612S2M metaG | ecosystem: Environmental > Terrestrial > Soil > Wetlands > Permafrost | place: Sweden: Stordalen | collected...
CGCGGAAAGCCCCGCCTCGATTCCTATCTGGTTCGGATGAATGCTGCCCGGCACCACGCCGCAAACGCCGGGAACCAGTTGCGCCTTGTGCGCCATCGCCATAATGCACGTCGAGGTGCCAACTACGTTGACCGCGTCGCCCTCGCGGATGTTCGACCCAATCGCATCCCAATGCGCGTCGAACGCCCCCACCGGAATTGGTATCCCCGCCTTCAGACCCAGCGCCTCCGCCCACTCGGGCGAAAGGTGCCCGGCCAGGTGATCGCTGGTCAGGTATTCACCTCCGAGCTTCGCCCGCACCCCAGCAAACAGCGGATCAACGGCCACCAGAAACTCTTCCGGCGGTAACCCGCCCCACTTCGGATTCCACATCCACTTGTGGCCCATCGCGCAAATGCCACGCTTCAGTTCTCTCACGTTCGTAATGCCGGCCAACGTCGCCGCCACCATGTCGCAGTGTTCAAGAACGGTGACCATCCGATCGCGCTTGTCCGGGTTGTGGCGCAGCCAGTGCAGCAGCTTCGAGAATCCCCACTCGTGCGAATAGACTCCGCCGCACCACGCAATCCCTTCAAACCCCAACTCGTGTGCCTTCCGCGTAATCTCCTCAGCCTCTGCAAACGCCCTGTGATCGCACCAGAGGTAGTAGTCGTCCAGGGGCTCCAAGCCTTCACCTACGGGAACGACTGTCGAACCAGTTGTGTCCAGGGCAATCGCCGCTAGTGCCTCGCCGTCGATGCCGGTAGCGTTCAAGACCTCGCGTGTCGCGGCGGCAAGCGCCGTCATATGGTCCGCGTGCGATTGGGTCGCGAAGTTCGGGTCTTCGCGACGGCGATGCAGAGGATACGACGCCGAAGCTGTCCCAATCGGACCCTTCTTGCTGTCAACAAGTGTTACGCGAACACTCAATGTGCCAAAGTCAACTCCAGCCACAACCGTCATTGGAATCTCACCTCTGGTAAACGCTTTCTTACCCGCAAACCAGACTACAACATTCCTCGCGCACGCGTCTCAATCTCTAGCCCGCGTAAAGTTAGAAACCCGGCCGCCGCGCTTTGCCTACTTTTTCTTTCCAGGCAGCATCCCCATAATCTTGCCCATCAGACCAGGCTTGGCCGCCGAAGTTCCCGCCTCTGGTTTCGCCGCAACCGGACTCCTCACCTCCTGATTCGGCCTCTGCGCCTCTGCTGGAGGAGCGCCTGTCGACGCCGACCCCGGCGCCTTCCCCTCCCCAGTCCCGCCCTTTGCATTAACGGCGCCCGGCGCCCCATCCACCAACTCCGCGTTCTTGATATTCGGCGGCGGCGCCCCATCGCTTCCGTTCTTCACAAGGATCGAAATGCGTCGGTTCGAAGGATCGTAAGGATCGCTCTTCACCCGTAAAAATTGGTCCGCGTATCCCCGCACCTGGGTTACCTGGTCACCCCGCACGCCGCCCTGTTGCAACAAGCGCCGCGCAGAGTTCGCGCGATCCGCCGAAAGTTCCCAGTTGCTGTAATTCGCATCGTTGGAGTACTGCGTCGCGTCCGTGTGGCCCTCGATCAACAGCGAATTCGGAAGTGTCTTCAACTCCGCAGCCAGCAGAGTCAGCAAATCCTGCCCGCTCGGACTCAAATGCGCACTCCCGCTTTCATAAAACGTGCCGTTCTTGTCCTCCAGCAACTCAATGCGCAGCCCCTCGGCCGTGATCGTTATCTCAATCTGCTTCGAAAGCTTTTCCAGCTCTTTCTTTGCCTTGATCTCCGCTTCCAGCTTCTCCTTCAATTTCTGCATCTGTTCGCTTTGCGCCGCCGTAACTGACTCGCCCGTACCCGTCATCGTCGTACCCAATTGGCTCCCGGTTCCCTTGGGATCGTTGAAGTATCCGGCAACCGCCCGCTTCACCTTCTCGCTTGAGCCCATCAGCCACAGCACAATAAACAGCGACATCATCGCCGTAACAAAATCGGCATAAGCCACCTTCCATGCGCCGCCATGGTGGCCGCCGTGGCCGCCCTTCTTCTTGATCACAATAATCGGTTGACTCTTCGCTGTCATTCCGTCCCGCTTCTTCGCCTGCCCCCGCCTGTCCTACGCCGCAGCCGCTGGCTCAATCGCATCCACCTTGCTCTTGCAGCTCTTCTCCATTTCGTCGAAGCTCGGTCGCACGTGCGACGGAACCGCCCGTCTCCCCATTTCAATCGCGATCATCGGCGCCGATCCCTTGAGAAACGACAGCACTAGCACTCGCAGCACATGCAAATATTCGTTATGCTCGTCCGCGGTCTTGCGCATGTTCGCGCTCAGCGGGCCCACCACGCCGTAGCAAAGCAGAATGCCCAGAAACGTCCCCACCAACGCTGCCGCCACCTTCTCACCAATCGCTTCAGGCGGCCCGCCCAGCGCGCCCATCGTAATCACCACGCCCAGCACTGCCGCCACAATCCCCAGCCCCGGCAGCGCGTCTGCAACAGTCGACAAAGCATCAATCGGCTGCATCGCGGCATGGTGATGCACTTCCATATCCAGTTCCATCATCTGGTCCATGTCGAACGGCTCCACGCCGCCCGTTATCGCCGTGCGCAGCGTGTCGCACAAAAAGTCCACCGCGTGGTGGTCCTTCAGAAACTCCGGGAAGTTCTTGAAAATCGAACTCTCCTTCGGCTTCTCAACATCCATTTCCACGCAAAGCAGCCCCTCCTTGCGCACCTTGTTCAGGAACTGGTACATCATCTTCAGCGTGCTCAGATAGCGCTCTTTGGTAAACGGCGAACCTTTCATCACACCCGCCAGTCCCGCAGCCACACCTTTAATGATGTGCATCGGATTGGCCACCAGCAGCGTCCCCGTAGCCGCCCCGGCAATAATCAGCAGTTCGGCCGGCTGCACAAGGACTGCCATGTGTCCCTTCTCCATTAGGAAGCCGCCGATTACCGCCGCAAACACCAGGACAATTCCTATGATGGCAAACATTCTGGCCCTCCCGGCTCGGGTGTTATGCAGTTGCCGCCCGCATGGATACTTGATTCCATGGCTTTCTGCGCACGCTCCAGCAACTGCGCCAGCCCTGCATTCTGATCGTGGCAGGCTTGCGCCGCGCCAATGCTCACTGTCAGCGAAACCCTATCGCCCCACCACCTGAAATCCGCCGTCCTCGCCAACCCCGCCAATGCCTGTCCATGTGCGGCCAGCATCTCCGCCGTGCGCTCATGCGAGATAATCAGGAATTCGTCATCGCCCCAACGGCCCAATTCTTCGGCCGGGCGCAACCCGTGCACGAGCACGCGCTGCACCTTCTCGAGCATTTCCTCGCATGCCCCTGAACCATGTGTCCTCCGCAGTCCCTGTGCCTGGTCCACGCTGATCCACAACACACCAAACGGAAGGCCCCCACGCTCAAAATCCTCAAACTCAATCTGCAGCCGGTCTTCAATATCCGCCTGGCTCGCCACTACTGCTCCGTTTTCGCCCGTAACCCCATGTGGCAGCGCGTCCAGGCTCTCCGCCGGATGAAATACCGCAGCCGTGCCGATCCGCTCGCCGAGCGCATCACGCAACGCCACAATCCGGGTTATCGCCTGCAGTTCGTGGCCCAGCTTGTGCCGTGTCCTTACCAGAGCACCCCGGCTCGTCTGCGGTTCCGTATCTCGGTGCACTTCCCCGTGGAGCAATCTTTCCGGTGCCAACGCCTCAAGTGCCTCCGGAATCGCGCGCCCCAGCATCTCCGCTCCCACGTGCCCCGTTATCGACTCTGCCACCCGGTTCCAGAACACAACCTCGCCCTCCACTCCGAACAACGCGATCCCAGCCGGAAGACTGTCCAGAGCGGATTCAAGCAACTCCGTGCGATCCCTCATCCACGCTCCTCAGTACACAGAATCCCCACACCCCGTTCATCGGCACACCCCATTCCAACTTCATGCCCCGTGCAACCTCAAAAATGTTGGAATCTCCTCATCAACCTTCAGGCCGCCTTCCCCAAACTCTCCCGGAATCAGGCCCTGCGCCCTCTAAAGCTGCCGACTTTGCTCAGAATCTTATTGATCAAAATCGCACTGTTCAATAGGGACCAGATTCCATCCGAAAACCGGGCAATCATGAGCAGTGACTAATTGCACTTCAATCAAGCGCGGAGGAAACCCTTCCACCATCTACGCGTCCTCGGCTAGCCTTGCCGGCCTCGGAGTACAATCGGCGCTCTCGAACATTGCCTTCCTTTTGCCGGACAGATCTGCCGCAGTCTCCCTGAACCGAATCCGAAAGGCGCAGTTTCCTGGGCATCAGCAGTTCCCAGCGAATCGACCGCCTCCTACGAGGGCATCTCTAGATGAGCACAGCTAAAAAGTCCGCATTCGATCCCGTCGCATTCCTTGCCACCGCTGGCTTGGGAAGAAAAATCGTCGAACTAACCCCCAACGAAACTTTCTTTACCCAGGGAGACGTGCCAGACTCCGTCTTCTACCTCCAGAAAGGCCGCGCGCGTCTCACCGTCCTCTCGCTGCGAGGCAAAGAAGCCACTATCACCCTGCTCTCTAACGGGGACTTTGTCGGTGAAGAGTGCATCGCGGCCCTGCCGGGCCTCCGCCTTACGACGGCCACTGCGGTCAACGCCTGTTCCGCACTCAAGATTTCAAGGCTTGAAATGGTTCGCGTCATGCATGAGGAGCCGGCATTCGCCGACACCTTCATGAAGTTCCTGCTCGCCCGCAGCATGCGCACCCAAGCCGACCTTGTCGATCAGCTCTTCAACTCCAGCGAAAAACGCCTCGCGCGCATTCTGCTCCTGATGGCCGAATTCGGCAAGCCCGGCGAGCCTGAAACCTTCATTCCCCCTGTGACGCAGGAGACCCTGGCGGACATGATCGGCACCACTCGCTCACGAGTCAGCTTCTTCATGAATCGCTTTCGCAAGCTAGGCTTCATCAGCTACAACGGTCGTATCCAGGTCCACAAGTCTTTGCTCAACGTCGTCCTGCTCGACAAGCTTCCCGGTCGCACCGGTGCCAGGCCCCCCGTCATGAGCATCCCGCCTGCCTAGCCCTGCCCCAAGTAACTAGTAGCTCCGCACCCACTCCAGGATCGACCGCACCGCAATCCCGCTCGGCCCCTTGGCAATATACGGCCGCGCATCCTCCACCCACGCCATCCCCGCAATGTCGAGGTGAATCCACGGCGTCTCTTCCACAAATACTTTCAAAAACTCCGCAGCCGTGCTCGCACCTCCATACCGCCCGCCTGTGTTCTTGATATCGCCGATGTCGCTCTTGATCATCTCCGCGTATTCCTCTCCCAGAGGCAGCCGCCAGAACTTCTCGCCCGTAGCTTCCACCGCTGACGCAAATCGCCCATACGTCTCTTCGTCGTTCGAAAAAACCCCTGCATTCACCTTTCCCAGTGCCACTCCAACCGCGCCCGTCAGCGTTGCAGCGTCAATCAGGCGTGTCGCCCCCAGTTGCCGCGCATACGCCAGGCCATCGGCCAGCACCAGCCGGCCTTCCGCATCCGTATTGATAATCTCGATCGTCTTGCCCGACATCGACGTCTGCACATCGCCTGGCTTCTGCGCCTTCCCGTCCGGCATATTCTCCGCCGCGCAAACAATCCCAATTACCCGCACCTTCGGCTTCAGCAGCGCAATTGCCCGCATCGCGCCCAGCATCGCCGCTCCGCCCGCCATGTCGTATTTCATCTTCTCCATGTCGGCTGCTGGCTTGATCGAGATGCCGCCCGTGTCGAACGTAATTCCCTTGCCCACCAAACCCAAAATTGGCCCATTACTTATGCCTTCGGGCTCATAGCGCACCACAATCAGCGCCGGCCGCTCTTCCGATCCCTGCGAAACGCTCCAGAACGCCCCCATCTTCAACTCGTGCAGCTTCTCCGTCGAATAGACCTCTGCGTTCAGTCCCACCTCGGCAGCCATCGCCTGTGCCCTCTGCCCCAGAATCGTCGGCGTCAGCTTGTTGCCCGGCTCATTCACCAGCATGCGCGTAAAGTTCTGGCTTTCCCCCACAATCGCGCCCTCGGCCAACGCTGCTTTCACCGCACTCTTATCCGCATTGCCCGGAGCCGCCAGCGTGAACAACTGAACGCTCAAGTCCTTGCGGTCGCTGCGATACTTGTCCGGATCGTAGTCCCCAATTAACGCGCCCTCAATCGCCGTGCGTGCGCACGCTCCCGACGTCAGCGCCTCTGTTTCCGGCAACGCAAACACAAGCTCCCGAATCCCCCGCGGCTTCGTAAAACGCACCGCCGTTCCCGCCGCATTCCGCACGCTATGCACCGTAGCCTTGGCTTGCTTGCCCAGCCCCACAATCAAAAGCCGCCTCGCAGCCAACCCCACTGGCGTATGGAGAAGGACAGTCTCATTGGCCCCGGCCTTGTACTCACCGCTCGCAAGCACCGCAGCCGCAGCCGCCTTCACAGCCGTGTCCGTCGAAAGCAACACCGGTTCCGGCTTGGCTCCTGGCCCTTTGCCCGTCTGTGTGTCAACCGCCAGCACCGCCAGCAGTTCAGTCTCGATTCCAGAGAGGTTCGCAAAACTCAGTTCAGTCCGCATGGTCTTGATTATTTCATTCCCGCTGGCATCGAACTTGCACAGCGGCGCCCGCTCCCGCAATAGTGTTATCCCCCGTGTCTATTCGTTCTATCCGGCTGCATGTTAAAGTTCCCCCAAATGCCCAATCCTGAAGGCGTGCGCATGAAGCGGGACACAAACCAAATCTACTATTTGCTTTTCTTCCTGTCCGGCTTCCCCGCGCTCCTCTATCAAATCGTCTGGCAGCGCGCCCTCTTTACGCTCTACGGAGTCAACATTGAATCCGTAACCATGATCGTGACCGTCTTCATGCTCGGTTTGGGGTTGGGCAGCCTCGCCGGCGGCTGGCTCTCGAGTCAGCCCGGCATTCGCCTGCTTCTCGCCTTCGGCCTCATCGAGTTCTCCATCGGCGCCTTCGGCGCCGCCTCACTTTGGATCTTCCATCGCATCGGCGCCATCACCGCCGGAGCTTCCACCCTGACCACCGGCCTCGTCGCCTTTGCGCTTCTACTGGTTCCAACCATGCTTATGGGAAGCACCCTGCCCCTTCTGGTCGAGCACTTTGTCCTGAGAACCGGCAACGTCGGCGAATCAGTCGGCTTGCTCTATTCGGTCAACACCCTCGGTTCCGGTGTCGCCTGTCTGGCAGCCGCGTTTCTGCTCATGCGCCTCTTCGGCGAATCCGGCTCCGTCCATCTTGCCGTCTGCTTCAACCTCTTCGTCGGCATCTCGGCCTTCTTCCTGCAGCGCAAATTCCCAACGCCCTCCCGGCAAAAAGAAACTCCTCAGTCAGCAACCCCCCAGCAAACCATACCCTTCTGGATCGCCATGATCCTTGCCGGCGTCACTGGATTCATCGCCCTCGCCTACGAAATCATCTGGTATCGGCTCTACGCCTTCGTCTCCGGCGGCTCGGCTCCATGCTTTGCCACGCTCCTCGCCTTTTATCTGCTCGGCATCGCCTATGGCTCCTTTGCCGTTCGCGACGCTTGCCGCAACAAGCTCGGCAACGACATCCGGCGAACCCTCGGAGCTACCGCCAGTGTCGTCATCCTCGGCACTATCGCGGCCTTCCTGCTCGGCCCCGTCCTCGCCCGCTGGGTCGTCTACATCGACTACCACTTGAGCTATGTCCTTGTTTTCGTTGCCGCCGCACTGCTCGGCTCGGCGTTCCCGCTCCTCGCTCATGCCGCCATTGATCCCGCGCAAGGCTCCGGAAAGCACATCAGCTTCCTCTATATGAGCAACATCGTCGGCTCAACTCTGGGCAGCTTCCTGGTCGGCTTTGTCATTCTCGACTTCTGGTCCACACGCGCCACCTCGCTGCTCCTCCTAGTCCTAGGCTTCGCAGCTGCCTCCGTTCTGGCCGCACTCTCATGGCCCAAACTGTCGAAAGGCCTCTTTGCCGCGGAAGCCATCGCCTGCTTAGCGCTAGCCTTCTCCACCGTTCCGCTCTTTTCCGGCCTCTACGAGCGCCTCATGTTCAAGTCCTCCTACAACAGCCGGATGGCGTTTTCTGACCTGATCGAAAACCGCAGCGGCGTCATTGGCGTCTATCCAGACAGCCACACCTACGGCTATCCCACCCGCGTCGTCTTCGGTGGCGGCGCCTACGACGGGCAAATCAACACCGACATCCTTCATGACTCCAACGGACTGGTTCGCGTCTACGCCATCTGCGGCATGCACCCAAAGCCGGCAAGTGTTCTCATCATCGGTCTCGCTGCCGGTGCCTGGGCCCAGGTTGTCGCCAACGACCCCAACGTCCACGACGTCACGGCCGTAGAGATCAACCCCGGCTATCTCCCGATCATCCAGAAGTATCCTGAGGTGCAAAGCCTCCTCACAAATCCCAAGGTGCACATCGTCATCGACGACGGCCGCCGCTGGCTGGTTGCCCACCCCGAGCGCCGCTTCGACTTCATCCTCATGAACACCACCTTCAATTGGCGCGCCAACATGTCCAATCTCCTCTCCACAGAATTCATGCACCTCTTGCGCACCCACATGAAGCCCGGCGGAATCGCCTATTACAACACCACATGGTCCGGCGAAGCGATGGCAACCGGTGCAAGCGCCTTCCCTTACGCCCTCCGCTTCATGGGCTTCCTCGCCGTCAGCGACAGTCCCATCACTCTCGACAAGAATCGCTGGAGAGGGGCCCTCACCAGTTATCGAATCGATGGAACTCCAATCCTCGACCTCGCCAATCCGGCGCAACAAGTCCGCCTTGAGAGTGTCCTCAAGCTCGCTGATGGTCTTGATACTGCAAATGGAGAGATCGAATCGCGCACCAGCCTGCTGGCTCACTATAAAAACGCCCGCCTGATCACCGATGACAATATGGGAACGGAGTGGCTCCAGCCGTCCGAGCACTAAATAGGCAGACCTATATCGTCAGAAGTAGCAGCCCAGGCTGCCACCCGCACCAGAAGCCCCATCCGCAAGACCGCGCAATCAACAAACTGAGAGCTGAAGGCTGTCCTACCTTCCGCCCCGGTGCTTGCTCGCGTTCACCGCCGCGCGCGCCTCCCGGTCGGCCTCTCGCCGCTTCTCCGTCTCCCGCTTGTCCCAGTCTTGCTTGCCCTTGGCCACCGCTAACTCGCACTTTACCCGTCCGTTGCGGAAATAAAGCCGTGTCGGGATGAGCGTGTGCCCCTTGATCTGCGTCTTCTGGAGTAGCTTGCGAACCTCTTCCCGATGCAGCAGCAGTTTGCGCGTGCGCGTAGAGTCGTGATTGGCAATATTCCCGTGAGAGTAGGGACCGATATGCACGTTGAGCAGAAACGCCTCGCCATTCTGGATCAGTCCGTAGGAATCCTTCAGGTTGGCCTGGCCTTCCCGGATCGACTTCACTTCGGTCCCGCGCAGCGCCACTCCTGCCTCAAACTTCTCCAGAAGGAAGTAGTTATGCCCGGCCATCCGGTTGTGCGCCGCGTCCCGCTCGCCGCTCGCCACCGGGTCGCGCGGCTTCGTCGGCTTCTTGGCGCTCGCCGTGTCCTTGGAGACAATCTCGTGGCTGGTTTGCCGTGGCATCTGGAAATACCCTCGAATCTTAATCCTAGCATCGGGGCTACTTTTAGCATCGTAGCTATGGGGCTTTGCTAAAATGAGGCATCTTTGGTGGACGAACATCGCCGTTAAGGATTGTGAATTGTTGCGCGTCCGGGGCAGCCAAGGCAGCCCGCACCGGCCCCCGCCTCCCGCCGGGCCGGACACGACGCCTGGGAGTTCGATGAACCGCCGTGCTCACACTCCGGTTGCACCCGGATATGTTCCATTTCGCGCCTTCGTCCGAATTGTGCTCGCGTCCATCCTGGCCCTCTCAAGCCTCGCCGGCGCCGCCCTTCACGCCCAGTCCGCCAGTTCTCTCTTCAAAAGCGGCCAGAACGCCGAGGCCCGCCAGGACTACGATGCCGCCTTCGACTTCTTCCAGAAGGCAAATGCCAAGAATCCAAAAGACCTCAGCTATCGCACCGCCCTCTACCGCGTGAGGCAAACCGCCTCTTCCGTGCACCTCACAAAGGGACGAAAGCTCCTCCTGTCCGGCGACCAGCCGGGTGCGCTCGCCGAATTCCTGCACGCCTCCGAAATTGATCCCGGCAACGAAGCCGCACAGCAGGAGATCGGCCGAATTCGCCAGAAAAATGGCCAGATCTCAACCGAATCCGAGGCCGCCCTGCCTGAGCCCTCCGGTGAGCAGCAGGAAATTGAATCGATCAGCGCCCCTGTCGACCTTAAACCTGTCTCCAACGAACCGCTCACCCTGCACATGACCGAGGACGCCAAGGTCATCTACCAGGCCATCGGCAAGGCTGCCGGGGTCAACGTGCTCTTCGACCCCGACTACAACTCCAAACGCATTCAGGTGGACCTCAACAACGTGTCCCTGCTCGACGCGCTACGCATCGTGGGCACCATGTCCGGCACCTTCTGGCGCCCCGTTACCGCCAATACCCTCTTCGTCGCCCAGAACACCCGCATCAAGCGCAACGATCTCGACGTGCAGGCCGTCCAGACCTTCTACCTCAGCAACGCCTGGCAGCCGAATGACATGAACGACGTGCAGACCGCTCTGCGCAACGTGCTCACCAGCGCCAAAATCTACGGCGTCGCCAGCCAGAACGCCATCGTCATGCGCGGTACGCCTGACGAACTGCTGCTCGCCCAAAAGCTCATCAACGACCTCGACAAAGCCCGCGCCGAAGTCGTCGTTGACATCGCCGTAATGGAAGTCAGCAAGAACTGGGAGCGGACCCTCGGCATTTCCTGGCCCAGCAGCATCGGCGTTGCCCTGCAACCCCCGAACGCCAGCACAACTTCGAGTTCCAGTACCACCACCACCACGACCACAGCCCCGACGCTCTACGATCTAGCCCATCTCAAGGCCACCAACTTCGCAGTAACCGTCGGCTCGGCCACCTTGAATCTGTTGTTGAGTGACTCCAACACCAAGGTCTTGCAGAGCCCGCGCATCCGTGCCACAGGCGACCAGAAGGCGACCATGAAGATCGGTTCGCGCATCCCCATCGCCACTGGCTCCTATCAAACCGGCGCGGCCACCGCCGTCGTCAGTTCGCTCGTCAATACGCAGTTTCAGTATCAGGATGTCGGCGTGAATATCGAGATGACGCCCACCGTCCACTTTGACCACGACGTTACCCTGAAAATCAAAATCGAGGTCACCTCCCAGAGCGGCTCCGTCACCATCAGCGGCGTCACCGAGCCTATCCTCAGCCAGCGCGTCGTCGACCAGGTAATCCGTCTACGCGAAGGAGAGGCCAGCATCCTCGGCGGTATCCAGAACAACCAGGAACAGCAGAACTCGACCGGCATCCCCGGACTCAGCGCCATTCCGATCCTCAAGTACATCTTCGGCTCCAAGGACCACACCATCCAAAACGACGAGATCGTCTTCGTCGTCGTGCCGCACATCGTTCGCTCCCAAGAACTCGATCAGGCAAATCTCCGTTCCATCGACACCGGTGCCGGCCAGAATATCGACCTCCGTCTGAACAGCGATCAATCTGCCGCCACAAACTCTTCCCCCATTGCCGCCCCTGCCGTCCGCCCGGTCGCACTCCAGAATTCTCAGTTGGGCACCGTGCCTGGCCAGAGCGCTGAAGCTGCCGCTCCCGCCTTGATGGCCCAAATGACTGCCGCCGCGCAAAACAACCAAAGCCCTGCCCCTTCTCCGCCGCTCACTACCCAGCCGCCCTCTGCCCTGCCTCAGACCGTCGTTCCCTCCACTTCCTCCGCTTCCGGCGCCGTGGCCGGCTTCACACTTACTCCGCCTGCGGGTCCGCTCGCACCGGGAGCCACATTCCAAGTCCCCATCGTTCTTAGCGGAGCCACTGATATCGCCTCCGTGCCCATCCAGCTCCAGTACGATCCGGCCAAACTCTCGCTCATCAACGTAGCCGCCGGAGACCTGCTCAGCCGCGATGGCCAGGCTGTCGCGCTCATCCACCGCGACGACCCTCCGGGCAACGTCACAATCGTTGCTGCGCGTCCGCCGGGTACGACGGGCGTCACCGGATCAGGTACGGTCTGCATCCTCACCTTCCAGGCCAAGACCGCTGGAAGCACCGCGCTCACTATGCCCCGCTCCGTTGCCGTCAACAGCGCCCAACAGCAAATTCCGGCCACGGCCGGGCACCTCGATCTCCTCGTCAAGTAGGGAGTATTGCGAATGCATACTGTGCCTACGGTTTTCAATTCGTCAGTCCTGATTCGCGATCACGAGCCGGATCCCCACAGACAGATCTCCGTCTGTGAGGTGAGAGATCGGGGCCCCCGCGGACAGGTCTTCGTCCGTGGGGTGAGAGACCGGGGCCCCCGCGGACAGGTCTTAGTCCGTGGGGTGAGAGAGCAAGGCCTCACGCTTGTCGAGTTGATTGTGACCATAGCGATCCTATCTATACTCGCGTCGGCAGCGGTGCCCATCGCCCGCTTCCAGGTTAAGCGTCAGAACGAACGCGAATTGCACCGCGACCTTTGGATGATGCGCGACGCCATCGACAAATACAAAGATGCCGCCGACAAGGGCGCCTTCCAGACAAAGGTGGACAGCCAGAATTACCCGCCCGATCTCCAAACCCTGGTTGACGGAGTCGACGTGCAAGGCAAGAAGCTCAAGTTTCTCCGCCACATTCCGGTGGACCCGATGACCAGTAAGCCCGAGTGGGGATTGCGCTCAATGCAAGACGACCCCACCTCCGACTCCTACGGCGGCCAAAGTGTCTTCGACGTGTATTCAAAGTCCCAGGGAACAGCCCTGGACGGAACCAAGTACTCCACGTGGTAGCGTAAGAGCGGAGTTAGCCCGCCGAGGCGGGTTCGCGGTGTCAGCAAGACCAGGGCAAAAGGCCAAGTTCAGGAGTTAGCGTTGTCGGCAAAAATTGCAACCCGGGCAGTTCCTAACTCCGCGAACACGCGCGAAGCGCGGCTAACTCCGCGAACCCCGCTCGCTCGCGACGCAGGCTTCACGCTCGTCGAGCTAATGATCGTCATGGCCATTATCGGCATCCTGGCCACGCTGGCTATCCCCAGCTATATCACTGCTATCAAGCACGCCCGCGAAGCCGTTCTCAAAGAAGACCTCCACGTCATCCGCGCCGCCATCGACTCCTACACCATGGACAAGCAGAAGGCTCCGCAGTCGCTCGATGACCTCGTCACCGACGGCTACCTCAAGGTCGTCCCCGACGACCCCATGACCCACAGCAAAGACACCTGGGTCACCGCAACCAGCGACTCCATGTACTCCATCGACGAGACCGAGCCCGGCGTCGACGATGTCCACTCCGGCTCCGAAGGAACCAGCTCCGACGGCCAACCCTATTCTTCCTGGTAGACCCCGCCCCAAGGCCGGTACTTCCTAAAACGCAGCCCCGCATGACAAAGTAAGAATATGTTGCGTCCGAAAGCCTATCTCTTCGCGCATCGCCCGTTCGCGACTCGCACTTTCCTGGCCCTCACTCTTGCCGCTACCTTCTGTTTTTCCCTTCATGCGCAAACCGCATCCACCATCACCATCCTCATGCTTGACGGCAAAACCGGCAAGCCCATCGTCCCCTCCAACTTCATCGTGCGTTTCGATCATCGCAACGAGGTTCACAACGATTCGGTCGCGGTCGACGACGAAGGAGTCGCACGAGTCCTCGTTCCCGCCGGCACGAAATACCTCTCCGTTCAAGGCACCTACAACAGCTCCATGGAAATCTATGTCAACTGCGACGCCGCGATGGAGAAGGATATAAGCACCATCCATTGGTACTCGGTCCCCGACATCCTCGCCTCCGGAGTCGCCATGCCCAACGAGTGCTACAAGGGGAAGTATGCTGAAGCAACTCGGATGATCCCCAAGCCCGGCACGTTCGTCTTCTTCGTCCGCAAAAACAACTGGCACGAAATGCCACCGGACTAGAGCATTGCCAACTAATCCACACCCTCTGGAGACTCTCTCCTTCATCGCCCAGGTAGAGCAGGCCTACGCCAGCCTCATGCGCTTCGCCGATCCTGGCGAGGACCGCCTCGGCGGCAAACTCCTCTACGCCGGCGAACTCAATGAAGTCGGCCGCATCCTCGCCATCGCCGGCAACATCAGCGGCGCCGCCACCCTCGCCGTCTCCGCCCAAGCCGCCACACTCCGTCAGGCCATGCACGCCGGCGTGATCGACTTTCTCGTCAACTCGCTCGACGAGGCCCTGCGCATCCTCAAGAACGAAATCCGCAAACACGAGCCCGTCTCCGTAGTCGTCTCCCTTGCCCCCCAGGCAATCGCGCAGCAGATGCTCGACCGCGGCGTTCTCCCCGACCTGCTCCCTGCGCGCAATTCATCCGTGCCAGGTGATTCCAGCTTTGAAACCTTCATAGCCCAAGGCGCGAAGCGCATCGCCCCCTCGCCTTTACCGAGAGCCTCAAAATTCCTCATCTGGCAAATCCCTGCCGGGTTCGCCCAGCGTCCCGCAGACTTCGACGCCCTGCTCCTCCAACATCTCCCGCCCAGCGACCACGCTGGCACCCGATGGCTCCGCCAATCCCCGCGCTACCTCGGCCCACACTTCCGCCGCCTCCGCTCGCTAAGATGCGACGAAGAAACCGCCTCCAAATTGATCGATGTTTTGGGAAGCCCACTCCAGAGTTGAAGATCGCCCGTGACAACTAATCACTAATCACTAACCACTAACCACTAACCACGAATCACTAATCACTAATCACTGCTCTTCTCAATCCTCGCCCACAACTCCCTGATCCCATACCCCGTCTTCGCCGACACCGGCAGAAGCTCTTCCAGCCCCAGCCCCTTCTTCAGCGCCAACAAATTCCGTGTCCGCTCATTCCCGCTCAGACGGTCGATCTTGGTTGCCACCACCACAAACTCCCGCTCCGCGCCCCGCAGCCAATCGAACAGTTGCTCATCGCTCTTCTGCGCCGGCACATTCGAGTCCACCAGGCACACGCACAGCTTCAGCGTCGACCGAATCGCCAGATATGGATCGATAAACTCCGCCCACCCCGCCGATATCGACTTCGAAATCTTCGCGTACCCATACCCCGGCAAATCCGCAAACATCATCTTCCGTCTCTGGCTCTGGTCCAGCAACGCAAAAAAGTTGATAGCCCGCGTCCGCCCCGGCGTCGAAGAAACCTTGGCAGCCTTCTCGCCCACAAGCTCATTCAGCAGGCTCGACTTGCCCACATTCGACCGCCCCAGAAACGCAATCTCCGGCACGTCCGGCGCAGGAAACTGCGTCGCCGCCATCGCCGAAAGCAAAAACTGTGTCGTATACCGCATAATTTTCTTGAGGAGATCGAACCAGCAGAAAGATTGGGTGCCCCATCCATCGCGTACTTTGCGATGGGTGGGAAAGCAGGAACTCCCCTATCTCATCCTCCGCACCAACCATTGGTGCCGCAGAGCCTGCCCTGAGCGAAGTCGAATGGGTCTCGCTTCTGAGACTTGGGAAATCTGAGCCTCTTCGAGCATACAGGACATAGCTTCACATCTGACGCTGTGAAAACCCAGACAACAGCCGGGTGCGTGTCATCTTTCAATACGTTCCAGCTTCGTCCAGGGCGTAGTTTCCATCACCCATCAGCAAAGCAAGAAATACTCCCTATCTTTTGCAGAGAATTATCTCCGTTTGGCGCACAATCATTGCAGGACAACCTTCACCTCCTGCGCCAGCCAAAGCCCGTCTCACGCCGAAAGGGCTGAGAGCTGCTTCTAAGTCTTTTATTTTGAAAATTCTGTACCCAAGTCCAATGCTGAGACGAGCTTGCGGCGGCACCGCTCCGTACTCTATTGAAACAAAACGATTTGCTCGCAGAATACCTTTAGAGGGGGGTAGGGTTTCCCCCTGGGTGCGCTCCGTGGATGCGCTCCCATGCCCCGTCCACGTGCAATGCAGGATCTGCGGCATGGCCTGATGTGCCCTGAAGCACAAAAGCCCCGCCCTCGAGGGCGGAGCCTGTGCGATTCACTGTTCCAGTCGTCCTACTGACGAGCCGGCACATTCGCCGCGATCTCCGCCGGAGGCACCGCGGCCAGTACTTCAGCCTCGGGATTCGCAATCCCCGGCAGTGGACTCTCAAGAGCCAGCGCCAGCACCTCGTCCATCGAGTCCACAAAGTGCAGCTTCATGGAGTTCTTGATGTTCTCCGGAAGCTCCTCAATGTCCTTCTCGTTGGCCCGCGGCAGAATCGTCTCAAAGATGCCGGCACGCAGCGCGGCCAGCAGCTTCTCCTTCAATCCACCGATCGGCAGAACCTTGCCGCGCAGCGTGATCTCGCCGGTCATAGCGATGTCGCGCCGCACAGGAATCTTGGCCAACGCGCTCGCCAGAGCCGTCGCCATCGTAATGCCCTCCGACGGCCCGTCCTTGGGAATCGCGCCCTCCGGCACATGCAGATGCAGATCCACGTTGCGATAAAACTCGCGGCTCAATCCCAGCGCCTGCGCCTTGCCGCGAATATAACTCAGCGCCGCTTGAGCAGACTCCTGCATCACGTCGCCCAACTGTCCCGTGATCGTCAGCTTGCCCTTGCCGTCCAGCACCTGTACTTCCGTGGTCAGAATGCTCCCGCCCACTTCGGTCCACGCCAGGCCCGTCACAAGACCCACTTCGCTCTTCTCATGCACCTCGGAGTCGCGGTACTTCGCCACGCCCAGGTACTCGTGTACATTTTCCTGCGTAATCTCTTCCTTGTGCTTGGCGCCGGACTTCACCACCTTGCGCGCAACTTTGCGGCAGATGTTCCCGATCTCGCGCTCCAGGTTGCGAACCCCGGCCTCGCGCGTGTAGTAGCGAATCACTTCGAGAATCGCATCGTCCTTGAAGATGATGTTCTTCTCGCTCAGACCCGTCTGTTGCCTCTGCTTCTTCACCAGGTACTGGCGCGCAATCTCAAGCTTTTCCTGTTCGGTGTACCCCTGCAACCGCAGCACTTCCATGCGATCCTGCAGCGCTGCGGGGATCGTATGCATCACGTTGGCCGTAGCGACGAACAAAACCTGCGAAAGGTCGTAGTCCACATCAAGGTAGTGATCCTGGAACGTCGTGTTCTGCTCCGGGTCCAGCACTTCAAGCAGAGCCGACGCCGGATCGCCGCGGAAGTCCGATGAAATCTTGTCCACCTCGTCCAGCAGGAAGACCGGGTTCTTGGTTCCCGCGCGCTTCATGTGCTGGATGATCTGTCCCGGCAGCGCGCCGATATACGTACGTGGGTGCCCGCGAATCGCCGCCTCTTCGCGCACGCCGCCCAGCGAGAGCCGCACAAACTTGCGCCCAGTCGCCTTGGCAATCGACATGCCCAGCGAAGTCTTGCCAACGCCCGGAGGCCCGGCAAAGCACAGAATCGAGCCCTTGGGATTCTTCACCAACTGGCGCACTGCGAGGAATTCGAGA